>Ga0134094_1002941_pt1 | contig 13417 bp, 16 predicted proteins | sample 5_1taG_FD_94458 | JGI IMG/M metagenome (GOLD analysis project Ga0134094, IMG submission 94458) | Switchgrass degrading microbial communities from high solid loading bioreactors in New Hampshire, USA - 5_19_20_110_A1 metaG | ecosystem: Engineered > Bioreactor > Semi-continuous > Anaerobic >... | reverse complement strand
TTATCCCTGTCCAGCCTTGCTTTTAAATTAGCCTCTCCGTCCCTCGCTATTATGACTTCTGCTTCCTGTTGTTTTGCCGTAACAAGGTTGTTAAACTGATTAATAATGTCGGCTATGCTGGCTTGTCTTGCTGCTTCCTGGGCCTGCCTGGTATTTTCACTCGCAACTCTCTGTGCTTCGGATATTTCTGCAGTATCAAAGAATTCTATAATTCCCGGCATCTCAAATGCTATTTGCTGAATCTCTGGCAGCATCGGGATGATAGTATTTACATCCTGGACAAGCTTTTGAAGGACGGGAAATTCATTTGTGCTCTCAACTACCGGTGGTGAAATCATGTCGGTTGTAACTTCAAAGGTAAACGGCAGCAGGGATAGCCTTTCATCATTTTCGCCATACAGCTGAATGGATGCTTTAACAACACCCAATGCCGATATCTCATTGGCTTTTATAACACAGGTTATTACATTTTCGCCTATGGTCATATCCCTTTGAACGATTTTACCGTCAGGCTTGTCATAGGTAATCGTTGCAGAGTGAATTAATGTATAATTAATTGGTTTATCTCCGTCAAATATAATCGCGTTAATGGTGTATGCATCAACATCATTTTGAACAACCTTAAAGCCGGTTTCAATTGTGCTGCAATCATTCAGATTGAAAACCAAATAAAACTTTTTCTTAATCATCGGTGGGAACCTCCTTATTCTGAGGCTGTTCGGACTGTTTTAAAGCAACCAAAACCTCATGCATTGCTTCAACTTCATTTAATGTCAACCCATTCCTGGCGGTCTTATCAAGAAAATAATAAAGGTTTGCTAAGACACGTTTATCCACACCGTTCACCTTCCAGCGTGTTAATTTTCAGTTTGATTATAGCATTGGACCGGATTATACCCTGCAATCATAAACCGCTTGTATGAAACTGTTTGCATAATTCACAAAAAGTGGTAAACTATAACTGTATGCAGGAGGTGTTTAGTTTATGAAAAGAATTGGAAATATCTTAATCGGCTTTTTAATTGGCTTGCTTGTGGCCATGCCTGTTAATGCAGCTGTTCAGGAATACATTTTAAAGCAATCGGGATGGAAGATTGTCGTTGATGGTGTGGAAATAAAAGATGAACGATATCCGGTCCTTCTCCTAGATCCAGGGTACAATTACCTTGCAGCTGGGTTGTTTCGTTCCATCTGTGATAAAATAGGTTTAGGGTTTGAGGCCGATGCAGAGACAAAAGAAATAAGAATTAACACTAAGCAACAAGCCCAACTAACCACCGAAAGCAAAGGGGTTGAGCGTGTGAGTATAGCATCTGAAAAAATTACAAAAACAGTATACGAAGATTGCAAAGCTATAATCTATAATGATAAACAATATATAAACTGTGTTGATTATGGCAATAAATTTAATGTTGGTTTTAAAGCTAAAGATGCCAATAATATAGTTATATTCACAGACGACAATCAGGTTATAATTAATATTAATGACGATAATAAAATAATAACAGTGGAAGGTTCTTTTTATGTAGAATTATCAGTGTTGAAAGACTTAACAAAATAAGAGCCTTAAGTTGGCTCTTATGAATGATATGTCGCTATGTGATTTGCTATAGCAGCTGATATATCAGATGAAGTCGCATATGAATGTGTATGTCCTGCTAAAGCATACCTATTATCTGCCCATGCGTCAGTTATATAATTGTTACCATTATCATCTTTCAAATTTATAAATTCTGCATTATCACAATCCCATACGCCATAAGTATATGTATTAAGATTCCACGATGCTAAAAATGTATCATAATCATAATCTCCTGAATACCCCAATTTCCCTGTTTGAAAAGCAACGGCAGGCCAGCTATCAAATATCCTGAAAAAATTATCTCCACCGCCACGTTTTAAAGTTAAGTCCCCAAAATTAGTAGGATTTTTTGAACCAACAATTGCATATCCGCTGTTTACGCTATTACCATAAAATCTACCTCCAATAATATTTGATGAAGCTATCATTCCTTCTATATACGCATTTGTAGCATATAATCGCCCTTGCATGTCTACAGAAAACGGAGCTTGTCCAAATTCAGCATGCCCTAACCATATCCCTTCTGAATCAGCTCTGAAAACATTGTTGTCTTCTCCCAGGGTTATTGTGCCCCCAATAAAATCAGACGAAACAACAACGCCTTTAATTCGAGCATTTTCAGCATACAGGTTTCCCTGCATATCAACCGAAAACGGAGCGTTTATAAACTCGGCATTGCCTAACCATATCCCTTTTTTGTCAACTTTAAATACGTTATTGCCCGAACCTACGGTCATATTTACATTAATGAGCGTAGTGCCGGCAACAACGCTTTCAGCATATACGGACCCAATCTGTGCAGCTTTAATTTTTATTATTTTGCTGAAATTGTTCTCATCGATATTCTCTGTAAAATGCAGCAGCTCTTTCCGGAGCCTGTGGCAATAATCCTCTAAGACTTGAACCCTTTGTTCTATTTTCATGCCTCTTAAAGTATCAGGAGGATCTAATTTAAAATTCATACCCTGTCACTTCCTATCGTAACATTTCTGCTCATGCCATATATTCTTGAGGTACCGTATCCGGAGAATTTTATCTTTATCCTTTCACACTGGAGCGGTGGGATATCTACCAGGTACATCTGCTTATTGCCTTTATTCGTTATGGTCTTTATATCCTTGTACATTCCACCGTCTGTTTTAACTGAAACTGTCATGAAAGTGTCTTCTGCCAGCTCCACCCGGTAAGATATACCGGTATTAACTTTCTTACCGAAATAATCATCAGTAAAATCAGCCGTTTCAAACCACCAGTGAAATTTCTCGGTACCCGAATTAAACTTATATATCTTTTTATCAGCAGCCATGGCATACAAACTTCCGTTCCAGCGCGCGAACTGTATAATATCCAGATTATCTTCCTGCATCCACACATCATTTTGAGTATCATAAACATAAAGCTTTTTCCCGTCTTTAGTCTCCAGGGAGATATAATACATTCTGCCGTCAGTCCCTGAAGCCCCGGAAATAAAGGTTTCGTTCAAATCCTGCGATATTTCAGCAGGCTGGCCACCGGAATATCTCATTATTCCGTCCCGGGACAAAAAATACAGCAATGATTTAACTTCTGTTATGGAATTTTGTGTTAATCCGCCGGTTTTTGAAACTTGAAGCACATTAAAATTTCCCGGTCGCTGGCCGTAAAGTTCATGACAAAAATCCGGTTTAAGCATTACAACATGACCCTGATACTCAACACATCCAGTAAAGGATCCGTCACTTGCCACATCGGTTGCATACGCTCCTACCTCTGACGGATCTCCGTTTTCATCCACAAAAGTTGTCCAGTCCTGCATGTTTCCCAGGGCGCAGGCATAAATATTCGAGCCTTTCAGGCCGAATATCCGGTTGTTATGTACACAGGCTACATCAATATCAGGGCAGGAACCTTCGGCCGGGTATTCGGTACCGTTACCAACGTTACCAAACTCATCCTCGATATAGTCGTAGTATTTTTTATCCGGAAAAATCACAATACGGCCGTTAAAATCGACTATAGATTTGGGTCCGTTGGCCACCGTTCCTTTTACCATGCCATCCCATACAAAATCAGTTCCGTCCACCCAACAAAGCTTTTCAGAGGCAAATAACGCATTTGGCTGTTTGCTTAAAGTTGTATACACTTCACGGGGTGGCCTGGTTACAAGGCATGGTAATTCTCTCGAGGACATGTTCCAGGATGCCGATATTTGGTTATCTGAAATAACAGAATTCCTGTTAAGGCCTTGAAACCCATATATAACAGGTTTAACTTTATTCCTCTTAGGATTTGCATATGGTAATCGCATTTATTTTCACCTACATGAAATTTCTGGACTTAAGATGGTTCGCCGGCCGGTTTCGCTGGAGCTGCTTTGCGTATTCATCCCAGGCTGTATTAAACTGCAGCATGTCATTGTTGTATGTGTCTATATCGTCATTGAAATATGCTATTTGTGCAAGCAGGTACCACATATAAATCTTTAATTGTGAGTCAGGAAGCAAAAGCTCCTGGTCCAAAGTCGTGTATTTTTCAAGTGGTTTTCTGGCCACTATACGAATCTGGCCAGGCTCTTTGTCTGTCTGGTGCGGTATCGGATAAAAATTAATCTTGTCATCAGCAAAGAAATATCCAGGCCTGTTTAGGCTCCGGACGTCAATTTTGTCTATCTGTTTTCCTTCAACATACACCAGGACGATATCCGAAAATGACACGTCTTCAGGAAGGTTATATGCAGACTGGCCCGCTTTTCTCTGAATCGGATGCACAGTGTATTCCGGGATTAAATCATTGCGAACGGCTGAATCTACATCCCAGCACCAATCAATCTTCAGTTTATCCCCAAATCTGTTCGGTCTGAGTTCATCAACTCTTTGTATAACTTCCCGTATTTTCAAATCAATCACACCTTTTATACAAAAAAAAGTTAAAAAGACCACCTGATTAGATGGTCTTTAAGTGTTTTTACCGTTCAATCCCCAATTCCCGTGCCCGTCTCCTGTGTTGTTCCTCAAAGCTTTCGATGACATTTGCAGCGTGGACATCCTGTATCATCGAATCCTCCAGCACCATTTTTACATACCGTGGAATCATGACCTCCACACCGCGTTGGATGATGAAGGTTTTGCCATTTACGCCGACAACAATGTCATCCTTGTACTTGTCGTTATCTTTAAAAGCAAAAAATGGCACTCTTTCATTCAGCCAGTCCTGTATGTTTCTTGGAGTTGTATTAACCGGCTCCTGAATATCATCCACTTTTTTCGTTTTCAGCTCCTCAAGCTTTGCTTCAAGCTCTTTTTCCTTTGCCTGCTGAGCTTCTATATATGCCAATAATTCAGCCTTTGTCATATCCGATAATTTTTTATTCAATTCTTCTAACATAATATCATCCTCCTACCGTCTTTCCGGCGTGTCGTAATTGGGTAAAGGGTGTCAGTATAATTGACACCCTTTATGGTTTAGTTAGCCCCGCTTTCAAAAGTGGATGCGGTTTCAATCCTGAGCATGTAGGTTTCAACAAGCCTTACTGCAGTTTTGATGGCTTTCCAGCCTACAGTTGCCCTTTGGTTCAAAGGATCGGCGGTACCGGCAGAACCCAGCTGCTTCACGATGGTCTGCAACCCACCACCGGTTACCTTAGTAACGCCGTATGCGTCAGCACCAAGGAGCAGGGTGGAATATACATCACGGCCTGCAGCTCCGGCTTCACCCGGATAGATAACATCGCCATCTGCAGGTGCGTTGTCCGCTGGTGCGGTTTCATTCACAACAAATGATGCACTCCCTGCTGTTCCTGCAGTTGCACTCTTGATTGAGTACAGCACACCATCAATAATAACTTTTCTACCTGCCAGTGCTGTTGCTTCAGCGGCAGAAAGAGCCTCATCAATACCAACAGTCTTTGTTCCAGCTGTCCAGGAAGCAACGGTCAAGGTGCGGGTTTCGTTTGTGGATCCCTCAGCAACAAGATCCTCTGCATGGAAGATCTTTGCTTCTGTGGTTTCAACAAACCTCACACCGTGAATCTTGCCGATTTCACCTTCAAAGATTTGTTCGGAACCGGCGTATTCGGATGCGCTGATCCAATCCTTATCGCCCATAAGGTCGAATGCAACATCCGGATGGATAATGCCAACATAGTAACCATTAATCTTCTTGGCTTTATTGGTCTTTAGGTTTCTTACACCGCGCCTGATGCACTCAACAGTCAGATAATGGTTATCTGCTGCTTGGGACTGTCCTCCAGTGAGCAGATACCTGGCATTCACCTGGCCGTTTGCATACTGTACGTTAGTTCCACCGTTCAGCACTTCACGGGTTACGGTGTCAAGGGTCTCACCAGCCTGCTGTGCGTGCAATTTTGTTGCCTCCAGGATGTTGTTGTCAATGGCGGTCAGTATCAGCACATCGGAAATTTCCGTATAATCACCGTACTGGTTGACAGTTGCGGTGATCGTGCTGACCGACAGTTTCCTACCAGATGGAGTAACACCTTCAGTTAATGGTATCAGAGCTTTTGGATAAGGTGCGTACTTCCTGAATTCAACTGTCTTACCTGAACCCTTTGGAATATCTCTCTGTTGGCCAAATTGGTCATGAACCAAAACGGCTTTTGCATTCTCAATCAGGTACTTATCATAGAAAGTTTTCATTTCTGCTGACAAGCCCTCATCGGTCGTTACGTTTGTATTGTCAAAGTGCTGAATGTCGAACCCAACATATTCAGCTACATCATTGAAAAGCTTCAGTAACTTTTCCATAGTGGGATTACTCTCCTTTCTTCAATTCTTGATTCTTGCCCGCAATCCCACCAGGTTTATCCGTTAAAATTTAACGTCCTCAGGTCTGAGGTCACCTCGTAGGATTCGATCGGCAAGTTCCTTCACTTCCTTGCCCGTCATGGCAGACGGATTTTTCTTGATGTTTACTGCAGGGCTGTTATTTGCCCCGTTTTCTTTTGGTCTTTGATTGTTGGCCTTTATGTTGTCAGCTGTTCTTTTCTCCATCCGCTTTGCGATGTTTTCTTCCCACCAGTCCATCTCAGATACCTTGAAAGCATTGTCAATAGGGAAACCATTCTCAAGCATCGTGAAGAAAACATCATTCGGCTGCCAGTTTTTAAAGTCAAACTCTGCAAATTCCGGCCGTTTTGACAGGATTTCCGGTGCGTGAACTATTTCATACGCTGCTTTAATGCTCATGCCCTCATCAATCAACTGTACAAACTGTGGATTCAAAGCTTCTGCTCTCAGATTAAATTCCGGATATATTCTCTGAAGTTCAATTGCATCGGCCTGATGCTTCGCAGCTTTTTGCCGAATTTCTTCCTGTTTCCTTTCCCAGGCCGCAATCTCGGCAAGCTTCCGTTCACGCTCCATTTCCCTTCTGTACTCTTCAACACTCATGCCTTTTTCGTATGCTTCATCCTCCAGACGCTTCTGCTGAATCTTTTCCAACTCTGCGAGAGCTTGCTTTCTATCACTGACATTGAGTATTTTCATCACTTTTTTCATGTCAGCATCCAGTTCTTTAAGGTTTTGCTCCAAGCCGGTAAACTTTTTCATTCGCCTGCTAATGTGGCCCTGAACATCCTGGTCATATAGGTCTTTAAACTCGGCCTTGAACTTTTTATACGCAGCAGCCCTCTCTTCTGGAGACATAGTTGATCCCTGGCCGGCGTCACCAGGCTCGTTACTGCCTTGTGCACTTTCCCCACCTGCAGCTGATCCAGTAGCATCACCGGCTGTACCTCCGGCATCCGCGGCAGCTGTTCCACCTTCATCAAAGTGGGTAAGGTTGATATCCAATAGATTTTCAAGGTTCATAACATCTTCCTCCTGCCGTCTCTCCGGCGTGTCAAAATCTCCCGTCTTTCCGGGGTGTCTAAAAATACATTAGCATGAGTTAAAAATCTATTTTGCAACGGAATTTTTTACACTTCTTCACGTCCTTTATGTACTGACTTGGTAAGTGCATCACGGTCACCAGGATTGACTTGACAAAAACAAACACTTTTCCTGCATATACGATGATGTCCGTACACTCTTCATGAGAATAATAGAGCTTGTCCAGGTACCGGCGAATTGAGCCGGTCAACTGTGTCCTGTTTATACCCCTTTTGATTGCATTATTCACTAACCTATAACAGGCTTTTTTCCCCACCCCTGCGCGTTCTTTTATTCGTTTTCGGGCGTGGTTAGTGATTATCATGTCTTCATCTCCCTAACCTGAATATGGTTTGGATACTGCTTTTCAATCTGTTTCAGGCCAATAAGAACAGTCATAAACACTGCATCCACCACGGCCTGCTCTGTTTCATCAGCGAACGGTTCAATTTCCACCGTCACCCCGTTCTGATACTGCAAGCGGGTAAATGAAATATCCTGTATGTTTTTCAAGGTACCTACAAGTGCAAAGGCAAGTGCTGATATACCGGCACAAACAACATCGTTTCCAGGGTTATATCCGGCATGGCCTTTCAGGTCCATAGCCGTAAAGCCATGGTTATCCCTGTAAAACTCTACTGTCACCACCAGGAAGCACCCCCTGTTTCTGTTGTGCTGCAAGAGCTTGAAGGATTGGCTGCACTCGCATAAGAGTCTGTTGCATTTGTTGCATCTGTTGATACATCATTGCATTTGCGCGAATCATTTCAGCTATTTTTTCTTTTCCTTCAAAAGTCATCATCTCAAGGGCAATAAGCGCCGATTCTGCCATCTGAGGGTTAAAGAAACCAGCTTTGAACATCGCTTGTGCCATCTCATTGTGGACCATAGTAGAATACGGATTTGATTTTTCAGGAACGATGTCAATATCGAATTCAGGCTTCCTGTATTTCGGCTCTTCACCTTCATACATTGATGGAAACAGCTGCGGCCTGAGGCCGGAATTATCATAATCAACAAATTCATAGGTCCCATTCGGCATATCTATCCTGAATGTACGGGTGACATTATATAATTGCCTTATATGTTCTACAAGAAAGGTCATTTCACGCCTGAATACTTCATACGAAGAAGAAATCATATCCCTGGAAACCTTGTTTCCGGCTTCCTGGAGCGCATATATTGCAGCTGCAGCTGTAACGCCTTTACCGCCCTGGCCGGAATTGAACACGTCATTTGCGGAAATTTCCCGAAGTTCTGATATTTTTTCCTGACGATGCTGAACAATGAACGGATGCAAAGGTGTAACCTGCCACTCACGAATACTATCCTCACTCAAGCTACCCTCAGTTTCGATAAATTCTTTTGACCAGTCTGTGGCATCATCCAAGTTTATACCGCTGCTGCGTTTATAAAACCACCTTTTTCGACCCGCCTTAAAGGCATTTTCGATGATGATAGCATCAAGCTTGTCAATGTAAATTTGCGGATTTTTAGCAATATCTATAAATCCAAACCCTGTAATGGTTCCCTCTTCAGGAAACAGCACATCAAACTCAACCGGGTATTGATTGCATTCGTAATAGCCTTTTTCGACATATTCCGGGTAATCCTCTGAACAAAAATACGGAATGTCTCCGGCCAACTTGCATAATTGCAGCGTCTTTCTGCCCTGAGAATTCTCAATGAAGTAATACCAGTCAATCATCAGTGTTTTGTCTGATAAATCGTTCTGGTCATCCTGGATATACTGCTTCGGGATAATCGGCTTGTCACTGGATAGTTTATCTGCTATTTCTGGCATCTGCTTTTTCAGGTATTCGGTATCTTCCAGAGCCCACACAAAGAAATTTTTACTGTCCTGGATATTAGTTATTCCCGGTTCCCAAGCGCAATTAAGTGCATCTATGTACGATGGTTTGATATCGCCCAGGCCGTTATTTGCCTCTGGATCCCAAAACATACCCTTGATTACAAATCCGTGTTTGAGCTTGTACCACCATGCATTGCTGTATACCTTGCGGTAATTATTCGCTTTTAATATTGCCGGTACAATTTCCGTTAATCTTTGGGCCTCTTGTATATCGTCCCTGTCTTTTGGCAGGAAGTTTGCTTTCGGGTAATTATCCATTGCATCCGCGTGCTTGTTGGCAAGAATGTTAAACAGATATGCAGTCACCGGCTCGGGCTTATCTTTTGCGTATTCTTTCCGAATAAGGTCCCAATGCCTGGATCGGTACCACATTTCGTTATCGACTATCTTTGCATCCAGCTGTTCTTTTCCATGTTGGTACTTCTGCAACGTATCCAGAGCCGCGCGGACTCGTGACCGATCCATACCTGTTCGTAATCCCTCTTGTGCTCCCTTCGGTATATTCCTGGATATATTCACGTTATAGCCAAACAAATTAAAATTCATAGGATCACCCCTTAGCTCTATAATACAGCATGCTTCTACATACGAATGAAACCGTAAGGATCACGCTTCTGCTCTCTCTCAGTCTCCAACGGATTATATGGGATCTCTTTTTTCTTCACTTTCTTGCGCGGTCCAATTGGCCTTGCCATGCAGACATAACGCATCTCATCCGCGATATGATCTTCAAGTTTTGAATCCAGGTCCTCAACATTCACTGTATCGTGCAACATTTCAGGTATTGTTCTGATGGTGTTTACGCATGTTGTAAACACATACAATGCAGCCCGGCCTTCTTCATCAAATTCCAGTCGGTTATGCATCTGCATCCACCCATTCAGCCGGTTGTTATCAGCTTTGTTGAAATACACCCGATGTTTTTCCATGATTTCTGCTATACTTTCACCTTTTTCTCCATGCCCCTCAATCCAGATTGCCGGGTCCGCGACACCATGAATGTAAATACCGGGTGGTTCCAATTCGTCTTCTATTTTGCGTATCTCCTGGGCTATTTTATCTGCAGACCATCTGACACCAACATCCGGTTCCCCGGTCCATCCATACAGCTCCCGGTATTTGTATATCACGCCGTCATGATTCACCGCATACCAGCCCACAGCAAAAGGCCTTGCATAACCAAAGTCAAATGACCGGTACCGGTACCATGTATCCGGAATCCTGAACGGCTCAACAACATGCGTCCACCGATGCGTAAGATAGCCTTCCGGGTTATCACGCCATTCAGTGAAATACTGCCCTTCAAACACATTCCAGTCTCCATAAAGCATTGCCTTTTTTCGAACTTCCGGAAGAGCCTCCAGGGCTTCAACATAATCCGGGTCATTCTCCATCAGATATTTGTTGTCGTACACCAATGAAGGTATGAAAACATAATTCTCAGGCTTTTCCTTGCTTTTATATTTCTTGTCGATGAACAATCTTTTCACCCAGGCATGGCCAACTCCACCAGGATTGCAAGTAAAATACATTCGCGGTCTGAACTTCACCTTAATCATGCCGCTGGAGCGGTTACATTCGGTGAAGATCTGAAACTGAAACTCTGTAAATTGTGTCGCCTCTTCAAGGAATATGACATCGTATGCCTGGCCCTGATATTGGAGAGCATCCTTCTCATTGTCGCAGTATCCCAGGCGTAAACGTGAGCCATTCGGGAATATAAAAGCGTGAGACTCACGGTCATATTTGCAAACGTGACCTATTTCAGCCTGCAGTTGCAGCAAATGATTTTCTTTCAGGTCCTTGTATGTACGGCGAACAAACAGGATCTGGATGCCTGGGTACTTGAAGCACAATAGGATAGCTTTGCGTCTTGCCGCCCAGCTCTTACCACCGCCGCGGGCCCCACCGTAAGCTGTGTACCTGGCCTTAGATTTAAAAAACTGTATTTGTTTCGGATATGGATAACCACGAAGTTTAACCGTTATCGCTGCTATAGTCCTTCACCGCCTTATTCGGACCATTCATCCAATTCACCTTCCATCTGGATTATGATCCCCTCGTCAGTAATCTGAGATTTTTGTGCTGCTGCAGCTTTATCCAGTTCAAGCTTTTCCTTAGCCAGCTGAATCTTTTGTTCATCAACCTCAATTTTTGCCTTGTCTGCAGGACTAAGCAGGCCAAGCAATGTCCGCTGCAGTTCTTTTGATATTTGGAGAGCTTTCGCAAGATCAGCCAGGCGTTTTGTATCAACAACATCATAAATGCGCTCTTCAACGTTCTGGTTTTCAACAGACATAACTCTCTCAGTCTGTTTTCCTGTTGAAGTTGTTAATGTGACTATTTGCGGTGATTTTTCTTTTACCTGAACCAGATGCCTTTTAAACTGCAATTCATCTTTAAGTGCATCCAGAACGATTTTGTTAATCAGTTCTGTGGCCTCCAGCGCCGGGTCAATTTCATCCACTATACGTGCAGCACGGCGGTCGGCTAATCTCTGTGACGTTTTCGCTATAACTTTCGTAACGATATCCTCTCTGTTACGTTTTGCCGAAGCCGCCCACCCTTCACGCTTTGCACGGTCCCGAATAGTAGGAAACGGAATACCGTATTTTTCAGCCAGCTTCCGATACGATGTTTTTGTCGTCTCATATTCAGTTCGTATTTTCACCCAGTCACGTTTTTTAGCCATTAAAAAGCCCTCCCACCTTGAATTATAGGTTAGAAGGGCCTTTCTTCCTGAAATACCTTACTCAGGGAACAACAAATTTTCAATTTTTTTCATCACTTCCGCTTTAATTTCCTGTCTCAGTTTTTTCCTGATACGAGCCTCACGCTCAAAATGACTTTCATATCCCGCCGGTACCGGTGTAGGCTTTGCTATTCTATCTTGCACTATTGGGTACCAGTTCTCATCTATTAGCCCCTGTTCTATTAACTGATTTATTCGCTGGGATATATACCCCTGTGAAGCTCCTAACAACTCTGCTATTTTAGTCTGATTTCCCCTTTTTTTATACCCTACTTGCTTAATCACATCGATAAGTTCTGTATCCGAAAACCTCATTACGGTTTTACCCCCATTCTTTAGTGAATTATTAGTGAGTTGAAAATTATTAGCCCGAATTATTAATTAAATTTTATGCTATTTTTCTATAATCCGCTAAAATCAACTATGTTCGAGGGTTAAAAAATTTTGGGTTACCTGGTTGCCTGTTTGGTTTTATATTATATTTTCTTGCTTTTCGATACACTGTTGACACACTGCAACAGTTCATTTTCGCCACATCACGATATGTACAACGCTCAGTAATAAGTTTTTTTCTCAGGTAGGATGCGGTCAAAACCACTTCCCCTAACTCTTCCATCCGGTAAGTCATAACCAAACGATGAATGCGGTACCGGGACAGACCATATTTCTGTGACAGCTCATCCAAGGTTTTTCCCTGGAGAATGTGTTCCTTGTACAATGTTTTAGCTGACACGCATCCCATATCTCTTCTCACTCCCGCTGTGATATTGCCTGCTCTTCAACTGTTTCAACCCAGAGAATTACTCCGTCATCATCTTTTTCAGCTTTTAGTTTAAATTTTTCTAGCGCTGTACTCACAAGGTCATTTGGCAACCTAACTTCAGCGAGATCTTCCTGAACCAGTATTGCACATATCCAGGCCTGGATAATAGCAACGCTTGCCTTCGCCTCGTCCCGTTGCCCTATGACATTCTTGATTTCCTGATAAACCGGCGGCAATAGGTCGTTTTTAACCCTGTCCAAATGCTTCTGCTTTGCCTCTAACTCCTTCTGCAGCTTTTCAATTTGCCTGTCCCTTCTCCGAATAGTTCCTTCCAGTCTTTTGATTTTTGATTCCTCTGTTCCTCTCATACAGCTTTTGCCTCCTTCGATTTAATTCCTTCAATCCTTGCCTTCAAGGCATTCATTAATGTTTCCTGTGTCTTTTCTTTGTCAGCCAGGGCATTAATAACATCCTCATCCACCCCGCTAACAACAACCAATCGGTGATTAAAAACTTTTTCGGTTTGTCCCTGTCTATGTAAACGTGCTATGGCCTGCTGGTACAATTCAAGGCTCCAATT
>Ga0134094_1002940_pt1 | contig 13421 bp, 15 predicted proteins | sample 5_1taG_FD_94458 | JGI IMG/M metagenome (GOLD analysis project Ga0134094, IMG submission 94458) | Switchgrass degrading microbial communities from high solid loading bioreactors in New Hampshire, USA - 5_19_20_110_A1 metaG | ecosystem: Engineered > Bioreactor > Semi-continuous > Anaerobic >... | reverse complement strand
TGGAGATTTTCGATGTCTCGGTGAAAGGCGGAATTGCAACAAATGATGCAGCTCAAACCGCTGTCATATTCGGCAGCATATGGAGTTTGCTTGGCGCATTGATTCCGTTCATTCCGCAGAAAAGACTTTTTCTTGATTTTTATCCCGATTTTCAGAATGATTGTCCTGATTTTCACATAACCTGCATATTACGGGTAAAAATTAGTCATATTATAGAGTTGTTAGTGACTCACAAACTCAAAAAAATAAGGAAAGGAAGAAGGGAGAACTATGGGACAGCATCCTATTGAGGAACTGATGAAAACCGCAATGGAAAGCATAAAAGAAATGGTGGATGTAAATACCATTGTGGGCGATGCGGTGCAAACCATTGACGGCACGGTTATTATTCCTGTTTCCAAAGTATGTTTTGGTTTTGCTGCCGGCGGTGGTGAATATTCCAGGGGACAGAAAAATGAAAATGCAAATACAAAATATCCCTTTGCCGGTGGCAGCGGCGCCGGGGTCAGCATAAATCCCGTTGCTTTTCTTGTAGTGGGAAGAAACAACACCGTAAGGCTGTTATCGGCCTCTCCGAACGCTGCATTGGACCGCGTTTTAGGTAATATTCCCGGCATTCTTGAGCAGTTGAAAAATGCCCTTGGTTCAGATGAAAAAGTCAAAAAGAAATGCAAAAAGGAAGATGAACACGAAAAATCAGACCGGGATGCCGAAAAAGAAAGGACAAAATCCCAGGATACAAATGAGAAGGATGAAAGTGAAGTAAAATAAAAATATATAAAAAAGGGACTGTGTCGAATAAATCGATACAGCCCCTTTTAAACTGTTTTTTATGCTATTGGATCAGTTATTTGTTCTGTGTATCATACTGAGGATACTGATTGCCGGTGTAAGATTCAAATACCTTTTTGACAATATTTCCGCCGATTGTTCCGGCTTCGCGAGAAGTAAGATCTCCGTTGTAGCCTTGTTTGAGGTTGATGCCAAGCTGGCTGGCTATTTCATACTTCATATTGTCAAATTTTGTTCTGCTGTTTCTGTTGTTGGTTGCCATTAATCTCACCTCCTCGATACTTATTATGTCTGCCGATGAAATCTTTATAAGTAGAAAGTTATGGTATGGAAGATTTATTCCTTAATAAAACAGAGTCGTATTTTGATGAAAAATGTCGCATAAATATCAATTTTACGACAATATTCATGAAAATATGAAAAATTTTTCTATAAAAAGTCATCAAATTACAGAACTTTTGTTGTCAGACACAATTTATTGTGGTATATTCATGAATAGATATACAAGTTTATCTTTTGACAAACAAATGAAAAAATTGCAGAAATGCAATTGAGAAGGAGATGATGCTGTGCTGTCCAAACTTCTTTTCGGCGGGAGCAATATAGAACGTGCCCTTGATGCTGCATGGCTCCGGAATGAAGTAATATCCCACAATATTGCCAATGTGGACACTCCGAATTATAAGAGAAAGACAGTTCAGTTCGAAGAATTTCTGACCAATGAGATGAAGACGGGAAAAATTTCCCGTGGCGCTTCAAGACTGACCTCCAGTGACATAAGGATAATTGAAGATCCATCAAGTTCTTCCTACAGAAGCGATGGAAACAATGTGGACATAGAAAACGAAATGGCGCTTCTGGCAGCCAACAGCATACGTTACAACACTCTGGTGCAAAGAATAAGCGGTGAATTCCAGAAACTTAAGAATGTCATAAGAGGGGGGCGCTGATAAATGGGATTGTTTAATTCTTTCAATATAAGTGCTTCAGCTCTTTCTGCCCAGCGGCTCAGAATGGACATTATCGCCCAGAACATTGCGAATGTCAACACTACAAGAACCCAGGACGGCACTCCTTACAGAAGGAAAACTGTATTGTTCCAGGAAAAGGAGGTACCTTTTTCCCATTATTTATCAAAAGAAAGCCGGGCAAGGTACCTGAGCGGCAATGGTGTCCGTGTGGCAGGGATTGTAGAGGATCCGACTCCTTTTAAGGAAGTTTATGACCCGTCACATCCTGACGCGGACGAAAACGGGATTGTCCGCTTGCCCAATGTTGAAATTGTAACTGAAATGGTCAACATGATTTCCGCCACAAGAGCATATGAAGCCAATGTAACAGCTCTCAACAATTCCAAGGCAATGGCTTTGAAAGCTCTTGAAATAGGGCGCTGATGTGAGAGGTGATGTTTATGGCCATATATGGAATAGATTCAGTCAGAAATATTGTCAATACTCCTGAATTCATCAACACCAACAATACAAAGGAAACCGTATCATTCAAGGATTTGATCATAGATGCCCTGAAGAATGTCAATGCCCTTGAACAGGAGTCCTTAAGAATGACGGAAGATTTCATCGCAGGAAAACATGACAGCATTCATTCAGTAATGATTGCCAGTGAAAAGGCGGCAATTTCACTTCAGTTTATAATGGAAGTCAGAAACAAGGTACTGGACGCCTACCAGGAAATTATGAGAATGCAGGTTTAAGCAAATAGGAAATTAGTCTCATAGCTTTTACTGCTTAACAGCATGTAATATATATATTGTATTTTTATACATTGGGCACACAAGATAAACCGCATTTATTTACAATAAGAAAAAACCTTCTTTTAAGGAGGGTAAATATGGCCGAAACGTTTAAGAGTATAGGGGAAAAAATCAAAAAATACTGGTCAGAGCTCGATAAAGGCCAGAAAATAAGACTTTACATAACAGCAGGTATCCTGGTATTTGCCATTGCTGTGACCTGTATCCTGACATTAAAGGTTGAATATGTGCCTCTTTTTGAAAATACCGAAGACATTAATCTTCAGCCCGTTGTGAATTATCTGACCCAAAACAACATCAAATTTAAAAAAGGCGATAATCAGATATATGTAGACAGCAGAAAAAAGCCCGACATTGAATTCGATCTCCAGACGCAGGGCATTGTATCTCCCGACGTCACTTTTGCAGACACCTGGAGCAAACTTTCCCTGACAGCAACAGAAAAAGACAAGGAAAATCTATGGAAGCATTATCTTACCAATGATCTGGTGTACAAGCTGAAGAAATTTGAAAATGTGGAGAATGCCACGGTACAGTTTTCAAAGCCTGAGAAGACTTACTGGGTAAGACCCGGTGAGGATCAGGAAGGCAGCGCATATGTAATGCTCAAGACCAAAAAACCTCTGACACCTGAACAGGTGGATGCTGCCGCAATGGTTGTGGCTTCTTCGCTTGGCATACCAGCCGAAAGGATAACAATCGTTGATGAAAACCTCAATCCGCTTTACAGACAGGGAAGCCAGTCAGACCTTGCCAGAGCCAATACACAGGAAGAAATGCGCCGGCAAAGGGAAATGGAACTGGAAAAGAAGGTCTATGATTTCTTTAAGGTAGGAATTGCTGAAAATGAACATTTCGATACCTTAAGTGTCTCGGTAAATGCTGTTCTTGATTTTGACACTCTGGTAAGCTCGTCTGTCAGGTATACGGCTCCCGATGAAAAGGGCCAGGGCTTTATAAAAAGCCAGGAAACTCTTCATGAGACTGTTGAAAACGGAACCGAAGGACAGGCGCCCGGCACTGATACCAATCCTCAGACTGCGCCGACTTACCAGTTTGAAGACAACAACAATTCAACATATGAGAAAAACCATAGCGTAGAGGAAAGAATATACAATCAAATCAACGAACAGTCCGAAAAGGCTGTCGGAAAGCTTATCCCCGAACAGTCGACCATGTCGATTTCCCTGTGGTACGGTGACAGGGTAAAAACCAATGAAGGACTTACATCAGAATATATATAAGAAATAAAAAATACTGCTTATGCCGCTACCGGAATACCTGTCGAAAATATTTCGGTCAGCGTCCAGAAACTTGCTGTCAGAGAGCCTGTTGCAAGGACACTTGCCGATACCATTGGCGAACTGTTTGACAGGTATGGATTTTATGTTCTCATGATAATCCTGCTTATAGTTATGACTGTTGTCGCAATACCACGCAAGGAGGCTGTTCCGCAGGAACTGCAGACTGCATTGGAAACGGCTGCAGTTGGCGCTGAAGTTACTGACGTACCTGAAGAAATTGTGGATTTGAATGTTGAGGAGCCGTCAGAACTTAAGAAACAAATAGATAAGTTCGCTCAGGAAAATCCGGACGCTGTTGCTCAACTGCTCAGAAACTGGATTGCCGATGATTGGGAGTAAAGTTATTCTTTAGTTGTTGGGGGTGCTTAACAAAGTGGCCTTAAGGGGTGAACAAATAAGGGAATTAACTGGAAAAGAGAAAGCAGCAATGCTGCTCATCACTTTAGGTCCTGAGCGGTCCGCGCAAATTTTCAAGCATCTCAAAGAAGAGGAAATAGAACAGCTTACACTGGAAATCGCAAATATACGCGCGGTTTCGCCCGCTGAAAGGGAAAAAGTACTGGCCGAATTCTACCAGCTTTGCCTCGCACAGCAGTATATTACCGAAGGCGGTATCAGTTACGCTAAAGAAATTCTGGAAAAAGCAATGGGACCTGAAAAGGCAATGGAAATAATCAACAAGCTTACGGTTTCCCTTCAGGTAAGACCCTTTGACTTTGTAAGGAAGGCCGATCCTTCACAGGTTCTGAACTTTATCCAAAGCGAGCATCCTCAGACAATTGCCCTAATTCTGTGCTATCTTAAACCTCATCAGGCTGCGGCGGTATTGTCCGCTCTTCCGCAGGACAAACAGGCTGATGTTGCAAAGAGAATGGCTACAATGGACAGGACCTCGCCCGATATTATCAAGGATGTGGAGCGTGTTCTTGAGAAAAAAATAGCCGCCCTTGTCACAGAGGATTTTACCGCTGTCGGAGGGATTCAGGCCATTGTGGATGTATTGAATTCCGTAGACCGGGGCACCGAAAAATTCATTATGGACACGCTTGAAATAGAGGATCCTGATCTGGCCGAAGAAATACGCAAACGTATGTTTGTCTTCGAGGATATATTGCAGCTTGACAACCGTTCCATCCAGAGGTTCCTGCGTGAGGTTGACAACAGCCAGCTCGCACTGGCCCTCAAAGGTGCGACGGAAGAAGTCCAGAACGTTATTTTCAGCAATATGTCCAAGCGTCTTGCTGAAATGATCAAGGAAGATATTGAATACATGGGACCTGTGCGCCTGAAAGATGTTGAAGAGGCGCAGCAGAAGATTGTCAATGTCATCAGAAAACTTGAAGATGCCGGAGAGATTATCATCTCCCGCGGCGGAGGCGATGAGATAGTTGTATAGTAATTCTTATGGTTATAGTGTCTATAAACGCAGTCAGGTCAATATCGGAAATCCCTATAAAATGGTGCCCAAAATAAGTCCCCAAATAGAGGAAGAGGCCTATAATGAGGCTGCCGCTGCACTGGATCCTGAAAAAGAGCTGGAAATCAGCCAGGATATTATACATAAAGCCAAGGAAGAAGCAGCGCAGCTTATAAGAGAGGCGGAGATTGAGGCTGAAAATCTGCTGAAAAAGGCCAGGGAAGAAATACAGACTTTGCGTGAAGAAGCTGAGAGAACCGGATGGGAAGAAGGTTACAGAAAAGGCGAGGAGCAGGCACAGCAGGACTACAGAAACCTTTTGTCGGAAGCCCAGGAAATAAAGAACAAGTGCAGGGAAGATTACGAGAAAACAATGGCATCCCTGGAAGCCGACGTGGTTGAGCTGGTGCTGGATATTGCCTCCAAAGTGGTTGGGGATGAAATAAGGAACAATAAGGAAGCTATTCTGAATATCATAAGAAATACCATCAATGCCTGCACTAACCGTGAAAATATAATACTTAAGGTTTCAGAAGAAGATTATGATTATGTTGTGAACAACAGGGACAGGATTATTTCAATGGTCGGCGGAATTGAAGCCCTGGATATTAAGAAGGACAAAACCCTTGACAAAGGGGCCTGTATTGTGGAAACGGGTTTCGGTTCGGTCGACGGCAGCTGCAGTACCCTTCTTGAAGATATAAAAAATGCTTTTTATGATATTCTGGGAGAAAACTCATGAGCCGCGTATCACTGGATAAATATAAAAATCTCTTGAACTCACGTCATTTCGTACGGTATATGGGCAAGGTTACAAAAGTTGTAGGCCTTACCATAGAAGCAGAAGGCCCCGAAACTCACGTCGGGGCTTTATGTCATATAAAATCGCGTATGGGTAAGGACGTCCTTGCCGAAGTGGTAGGATTCAGGGATAAAAGCGTTCTTTTGATGCCAATTGGCGATATGAACGGAATAGGTCCCGGAAGCACGGTTGTCGCTGCCAGTAAAAGCCTTGAGGTCGGAGTTGGCCAGGATTTATTGGGAAGGGTTCTGGACGGGCTTGGAAGACCGATGGACGGTAAGGGGCCCATAAATATTGAAAAATACTACCCTGTTGAAAACAAGCCGCCCAATCCCATGACCCGCCCGAGAATAAATCAGGTTCTTCCCATGGGGGTAAAAAGCATCGACGGGCTTCTGACAGTGGGAAAAGGTCAGCGTCTTGGGATTTTTGCAGGAAGCGGAGTTGGAAAAAGTACGCTTCTTGGAATGATAGCCCGGAACTCCAAATCCGATGTCAATGTGATCGCACTGATAGGCGAACGTGGAAGGGAAGTAAGGGACTTCCTTGAGCGGGATCTTGGGGAAGAAGGGCTTAAAAGATCTGTCGTTGTAATAGCCACTTCCGACCAGCCAGCTCTGATCAGGTTGAAAGGCGCGATGGTTGCCACTTCAATAGCCGAATATTTCAGGGATTGCGGAAAAGACGTCATCCTTCTTATGGATTCACTGACACGTTTCTCGATGGCTCAGCGGGAAATCGGCCTTGCTGCAGGTGAACCCCCTGTAACAAGGGGCTATCCTCCTTCGGTCTATGCCATTATGCCAAAACTGCTGGAGAGGGCCGGAACAAGCGAAAAGGGTTCAATTACAGGTCTTTATACGGTGCTGGTGGACGGGGACGACATGAATGAGCCCATTACCGATACAGCCCGCGGAATACTGGACGGTCATATAGTCCTGTCCAGAAAACTTGCACATCGCAATCATTATCCCGCCATAGACGTTCTGGCTTCCATCAGCCGTGTTATGAATGACATTGCTGATGAAAGGCACAAGAAACTGGCCGGAATATTGAGGCAGTACCTTGCTGTATACACTGATTCGGAAGACCTGATAAATGTCGGGGCTTATGTCATGGGAAGCAACCCTGAAATTGACAGGGCTATAGAACTTAATCCCTCAATCAATGAATTTTTGATCCAGGATGTCAATGAGAGCTATGACTTTGACGAAATAATAAAACTGCTGGAAAAAGCGGTCAATCCTTCAGGAAAGAAAGTCATGTGAGGTAAATAATGCCCAAATTCATTTTCAGACTACAGTCATTCCTTAACTTTAAAAAACAGCTTGAAAAAAATGTCCAGAACGAATTAGGGATAGCCACTCAGAAACTTCAGTCGGAGATATTAAAACTCAGAAGAATTGAAGAGGATATAGAAAATTACCTGAATGAATTCAGAGCTGCCTGCACAGGGGCTGTCCGGCCGGAAAAAGTCAAAGAACTGAAGACCTATCTGGAACACCTCTATGACAGGGAACAGGAACAAAAGCTCAATGTTAAGAGGGAGCAGGAAAATGTCGATAAAATTAGAGAAAAGCTCATTGGCATAATGCGTGACAAAAAAGTTCTGGAAAACCTGAAGGACAAGAATTTTCAGGAATTTTTGTCGGAGCAGGAAAAAAGCGAACAGCTTCTTACAGATGAGCTTGTGAGCTATAAAGAAGCGACAAAGGAAAAAGGATAGACCTTTCAAGGAGCATATACATGGCTGACAGGGATACATTGAACAAACAAGTTACCACATCTCATGAATCAATTCGGGGCAAAAGCCGTGGAGGGCTATTGCATTCGGTTTTGGTCGTTTTTATTGCTTTGCTGGTAGTCCTGATGGTATTTGCCGGTGTTTTTTATTATGCAGTCAAGATAAATATCAACGGAATTGCCGATAAGTTGCATCCCTATCTTATTAACCAGCCTTTGCTGAGGTTTATGCTGCCCGAAAAATACCTGCCTGAAGATCCGGATGATCCGAAACATCTTTCGGAAAAAGAGATCTTGGAAAAATACAATGAGTACCGTGAAAAGGTGAAAGTACTGAGCGCGCAGCTTGAAGAAGCCAACAACACAATATCGGAGCTGAGAAAAGAGCTGGAAAATCATACTGATACTGAAGAAAAGATCAGGGAGAATCAGGAACTGCTCCGGAATATTTCTGAGGAAAACGCCAGGCTTGAAGAAAACATTAAGATGTTCTCCGAGCTTCTCGCAAAAGGTGATACCGCAAGTTTCAAGGAATACTTTGAGAAAATTGACAAGGCAACTGCGAAAAGTATTTATGAGAAACTCATGACAGAAGACAGCAAGCTGGAGGACAAAAAACAACTGGCCAAATCCTTTGGGGAAATGGCGCCAAAAAATGCGGCAAACATACTTACCGAGCTGTACAACAAGGACAGGGAGAAGGCAGCAGATATATTTGAAGGCATGGAAGACAGTCCACGGGCACTGATACTTCAGGAAATGGATGCAAACATAGCTGCCGATATTACATTGATGCTGTCCGACAGAAAAATGAGTCGGTATAGCATAAATTGAAGCATTTATAGCCTGCGAAAGGAGGTGAAAGGATGGAGAGGATTGCCGCAGGAGGATATTTACAGGTCAGTTCCCCGTTTTCCGGAAACCTGAAAAAAGTTGTACCCGGAAAAGAAAAAGGATCTTCTTTCATGGATATTTTCAGTGATTGCCTTGACATCGGCGGTTCCCGAAAGTGCATAGCAGGGAATCAGGCTGAGAAACCCAGGCATCACGGAACCCTTTTCAGGCAGCAGAATTCCGCGGCCGCAAAAGAGTATGGCGGAGTGAAAGAAAGAAAATTATCCGGGAAAGCTGAACAAAAGGTATGGGAAAAAGATACAGAAACTGCCAGGGAATCTGAGGACAAAAGTGCCGCAGAATTAATGGCTGCTGCTCTTCAGGATATATTGGCCCTTATGGACAGGTTCCTGGACGGCCAGGATTTATCCGGTGAAATGATCTCCCGGGAAAATGGCGAAAGTGTTGCGGCGATTAATGAAGAACTGGGAGAGGTGCAGCTTGCAGAGGATTTAAGGTTATTTATCCGGGAAAAACTCGCCGAGCTTGAAGGCCTGACTGACAATCCTGAAACCAAAGAACTCAGGGCCGAAACTGAGAACTTGCTTTCAAAGCTCAGGCAGATTTCAGGGGAAACTGGGGATTTATTCCCTGAAGGGCGTATGGAAATTGAGGCAACCGGCACTGATTTAAGCCCAGGGGAAGTATTTGCACAGCTTAAGGCCCAATGCGGTGAGCTCATTGACAGGCTTGTAAAATCGCAGAAATCAGACACGGAAGATGTTTCACAGGTACAAGGCGCTCCTGATGCAGGCGTGGAAGCAGTCATACCGGAAGGAGACTTCGGGATTACTGAGCAAAGTGTTAGTGACGAAACAGGAAAAGCCGCGGAAATTGAAGGAAATCCCGGGAAACAAGGCAAGATCAACAGGAAAACCGAAGCACGCAAAAATGACAACTCCTTCAAAATCCAGACAGCATCGGAGAGAACGACTGACAATTTGAAAACTGAGGATATTGTGCAAATGAATTATTCAGTTCCCCGGGAATATAAGGCTGAGACAGGCCAGGTCTCAAAACCACAGGTTCTGTTTGCCGGATTAAGGGAACCCATTCAGCAGCCTGTAACCGACCAGGTCATGACCAGAATAAAAATCATGGCCGGTGAAGGCAAGCAGGAAATGGAGATGGAACTTAAGCCTGAATCTTTAGGAAAGCTAACTTTAAAGATTATTCACGAGAAAGGTGAAATCCTGGCAAAGATCACGGCTGAAAATGAGAGGGTAAGACAGATCCTCGAGTCCAACCTGCAGATGCTCAAAGATTCTCTGGAGGAAAACGGGTTCTCGGTCCAGAGCCTTACCGTCTCAGTCGGCAACGGGAAAAAAGAGCAGCCGGGGAAAGGCAGATTTGAATCCGAAAGGGCAAACAGCAGGATAAAAGTCGCAGAGCAAAAAATCAGGACCTTTGAGGAAGTCGAAGCTCCCTATACCTTAAGCTCACTGAATTACCTGTATTCGGATTCGCAAATTGACCTCACGGCGTAATTTCCGGAATCAGTTACATGAAAAAGGAGCAAAAAACAAACAGAAAGGAAGGTGAGAATATGGCAGAAGTTACGGGCGTGACAAAACAGATGACAATTGACCAGATTATTGCGTCCCAGACCACGAGCACAAAGGAGAGCCGCAATATAGGGGAACTTGGGAAGAACGATTTCCTGCAGCTTCTCATAACCCAGGTCCAGCACCAGGATCCTCTCAACCCAAGCACTGATACCGAGTTCATTGCACAGCTTGCCCAGTTCAGTGCCCTTGAGCAGATGCAGAATTTAAACAAAGCTTTTTCCTATACCATGGGCTTTGCAATGATAGGTAAAATTGCGACGGGTGAGATAAAAGATGAGGCCACCGGACAAATCAGATATGTCAGCGGCATTGTTGAGTCGGTACGTGTAATGAACGGGCAGGTCTATGCAGTAATCGGGGATGACGACGTACCCATTGACAGGATAACTGATGTATCAGACACGGTCATCGGAGGTTCAGACTCGGTAACTGATTACAGCGGCATTATCGGAATGTGGGGTAAGTCCAGGATAACCAACAGTGACGGCGAAGTCTCAGTCCTCGAAGGGCTCATTGCCACAATCGAAAAAGAAAACGACGGCGTTTTTGCGATACTTGATGAAGTTGATATTGTACCTTACAGGCTTGATCTCAGCGGTTTCGAAAACGAAGAGGAATATGTCAAGGCAATGGCAAACAAGGAAGTCACTTTAAGGTACGAAGATGGGACTACCGGAACAGTTCATGAGATTAAAGGCATACTTGTAGACGGCTATAAGACCGAAGAAAGCAAATTACACTTAATCCTCAACAATGTGAAAGTTCCGGCAAACAGCATATTCTCAGCCAAAAAGGTGGATTTACTTACTACCGAGCAGTTGCTGCTGAACCAGATACTCAAGGAATTGCGAAAACTGAACGGTTCCGGTGATGAAGACAGCTCAGGGGAAGATTCCGACGACGGTGCTGAGGAAGACATAACTGAAGTGTAAAGGGGAGGCTTGAGAATGAATATAAATAACCGGCCAGTTACGAGCATACATCAGGTAGCAGTGCAGAACAATGCCCCGGTTAAAAGGCTTGCAAAAGATACTTCCGATTTCTCTGCAATTCTTAGCAAAACGCTGTCAGAAAGCAGGGATGTGAAGCTTTCAAAGCATGCGGCAATGAGACTGGAGGCAAGGAACATCAGCTTGACCGGCGAGCAGTTTGAGAGACTGAAGGATGCCGTTGACATGGCCAAGTCCAAGGGCATAAAGGACACCCTCGTATTGATGGACAATGTCGCATTCGTAGTGAACGTAAATGCCAGGACTGTCATTACGGCAGTAGGGCAGGAAGATCTCAAGGAAAATGTTTTCACAAATATTGACGGGGCTGTGATAGCCCGGTAAAAAACCAAAAATCAAAATAAAACAGCCGGACCCACCCGGGAGGCTGTTCGTTCCTGACTGACAGACGGAACGAAAACTTTTGGGAGGTTGATTGAATTATGATGATGTCAATGTATTCCAGTGTATCTGGTCTTAAAGCACATCAGACAAAAATGGACGTTATAGGCAACAACATTGCCAATGTCAACACTGTAGGTTTTAAAGCAAGCCGCACCACTTTCCAGGAAATCTTCTCTCAAACCCTGGCTTCAGCAAGCTCACCAGATCCTTTATCTGGACGCGGGGGTACCAACCCTCTCCAGATAGGTCTTGGCATGAATGTGGACGCAATTGATATGATGATGGGAAGGGGCAGCGTCCAGAGGACTGAAAGCCCGACTGACCTTTCCATAGAAGGTGAAGGCTTCTTTATAGTAAGGAGCGGAAATGAAGGCCAGTACTATTTCACCAGGGCGGGCAATTTCACCATTGACAAATTGGGTAACCTTGTCACGGCTTCAGGTCAGAATGTGTACGGCTGGCTGAAATATGAATATACCAACAACGGGTATGAGTTTGACACCCAGGAACCGCTCATGCCGATAAATCTCTATAACGACATCTACAATATGAACAAGCGCATAATCGCAGCCCAGGCCACCACTGAAGCCGTACTAGCGGGAAACCTGGACGCCACCAGGCCTGCAATAGGAGGACATACCGGAGCAGTGGTAGGCTCAGCTACGCTCAACAATATTCCCTACGATGCTGTCGATTCAACAGGAGCGGCAGCACAAGACGGTATTCCTGATGAAGGATCCGGAACAAAAAACCTTGAACCTCATTTTATTGTGCCGATTACTGTTTACGACAAGCTCGGGAATGAATACAAAATAAATGTGAAGTTCTGGAAAAATTTTGTTGACACTTCAGGCGACAGTCCTGTGACATCGTGGTACTATATTGTGGATGGCGGTGCTAACTCCAAGACAGCAGCCACGGGTTATGCCAACGGATATATAAAATTTGATTCCAACGGAAGAATTATTACCAACGACAGTGGTTTTGAAGTTAAGAAGACAATTACTTTAATACCCGATGCATCTACCGGTGCTGACGAGTTCGATATCGAGCTTAATTTCGAACAGCTCACAATGTACGCCGACGATTCTTCTGTAAAAGCCACCAGGGTAGACGGTTATCCGCCCGGAACCCTTGTAACTTTCAGCATCGGCGGGGACGGTGTCATTACAGGTGTATATGACAACGGCCGTCAGCAGCCGCTGGGTCAGATTGCCCTGGCTACCTTTGAAAATCCTGCCGGCCTTATGAAGGTAGGTGCAAACCAGTTTGCACAGACCACAAACTCCGGTGATTTCACTGCCGGAAAGATCCCCGGCAGGGACGGAGCCGGCGTGCTTATTCCCGGCACTCTCGAAATGTCGAATGTTGACCTTGCCAAACAGTTCACCGAGATGATCATCACCCAGAGGGGATTCCAGGCAAACAGCCGTGTTATGGTAACATCCGACGAAATTCTTCAGGAGCTTGCCAACATTAAACGTTAATTAGATAAGTTCAGGGGCTGACTTGCAACATGATGTTCAGAATTCCTGAGTAAGGCTCAGGATCTGAACATCATGCATGGCCGAAAGCGGACGCAAGGCTTCCCCTGAAGAACAGCCGAAAGCTGCGAAGGAAATGACCGCCAAAAGTGAAGTATATGGGAACAGTCCGCCGGACTGCAGAGAGCAGACCACGACGCCGGGGACATGGCGGAGCTTGACGGAGCCATGTCCTCATTTTGAGGCAATTGG
>Ga0134094_1002914_pt1 | contig 13530 bp, 12 predicted proteins | sample 5_1taG_FD_94458 | JGI IMG/M metagenome (GOLD analysis project Ga0134094, IMG submission 94458) | Switchgrass degrading microbial communities from high solid loading bioreactors in New Hampshire, USA - 5_19_20_110_A1 metaG | ecosystem: Engineered > Bioreactor > Semi-continuous > Anaerobic >... | reverse complement strand
TTTGGTTGCCGCTGAATTAAAACGCATAAAAGAGCAATATGGAAATAAAGCCATTCTTGGAACAAGCCGCTTATTGAATTTCTATGGCGGCGGCCTTGTCAGATGGGGCTCATCTTCATCCGGCGCCTGGGGCGTAGTTCAGGAATGCATGACAGGCTTCTTTTCCTGGAAAGCCAATGACCGGCTGGATTGGCGAAACGCCAAACTGATTGTGCTCTGGGGGGCCAACCCCGCTCGCTCCAGCTTGGGAAACCCAACCTATAACTTGCTGCAGGCCAAAAAAGCCGGCGCAAAATTTATTGTTGTGGATCCTCTAATTACTCCAACGGTCAGAGTATTAGCCGACAAGCATATTCCTTGCCGACCGGGAACCGATACAGCCTTGCTTTTGGCTATGGCTTACCATATGATAGTAAACAACCTTCACGATCAAGAATTTCTGAATCGTTATACTGTTGGCTTTGATGCGGAACATATGCCGGAGGGAGCAGATCCTAAAGAGAACTTCAAGGATTATGTCCTAGGTACTTATGACGGCGTTCCCAAAACTCCGGAATGGGCTTCGGAGATCTGTGGAACACCTCCCCAGCTTATTCGGGAGTTTGCCACGGAAATTGCGACAACGAAACCGATGATTTTTACTTCCTCCTTTGCTCCTGCCCGCACCTACCGCGGACAACAGTTCTGCCAGGCCTTCTTGACCGTTGGCTGGATGACCGGAAACGTAGGCAAACCCGGCGCCGGCGTCTGGACAATGAACTATGCGGCCAGCCAGAGCTATGGTGGTAAAACCCTGGTCAGAGGTGGCGGCACCGGTTTACCGCCCGTGGTCAATCCGCTTTTCCCCGATGCAACCTACGGACCCTATGACGGTTATCGCTGGGCCAACCCAACCAATCCGGATGCCCACGGTATGGCTTATTGTGAAACCTACGACGCCATTTTAAAAGGCGAATACACCGGAACAAACGGCCGCGGAAAAATACCTTGCGATATCCGCTTAATTTGGCTGGTTCGTGACGGCTACGGCTATAATTTCCTGAACCAGTCTTCGGATATCAATAAAGGAATCCAAGCTTTTCGCAAAGTCGACTTTGTTGTAACCAACGATATTGTCCTTTCAACCATCTCCAAATATGCTGATATTGTTTTACCTGCCACTACGCAGTGGGAAAAAGAAGGAATAATTTTACAGGGTAATCCGGAAGCCATCTTTGTGGCTCAAAAAGTCTGCGAACCCCTTTATGAAGCCAAAACAGAGGAATGGATGGAGCGGGAACTGGCCAAACGCTTAGGACTCAACCCGGATGAAATTTATCCGGTCAGCCCGAAACAACAGTTCTTCAACAGTATTGCCGGCGCCCAAGTTATTTCCGAGGACGGAAACAGTTATGAGCCGCTGGTAACAATTACGGCTCAAGACATCCAAGAATGGGGTGTTCAGGGAGAACCTCAACAAGGTAAGATTGCCTTGCAAGATTTGTTGGAGCAAGGAGTCTATCAAGTGCCCAGATCTCCCGGGGATAACCTTACAGTTGTTCAAGGAGAAGATTTTATCAGAGATCCTGAGGCTAATCCCCTTCCGACCAAAAGCGGCAAGCTGGAAATCCACTGTCAAGCCTTATCCGACAAGATAGCTGCCTACGGTTTGACGACTATACCGCCGATAGCCAAGTATGAGCCGCCTCTGGACGGCTATGAAGCGACTTTTGAAGATTGGAAAACCAAAAAGAAAGGAAAATACCCGTTCCAGCTCATTACAATTCACTATGGAAGACGCTCTCACTCCACCTATGATAATGTCCCTCCGCTTAGAGAAGCCTATCCTCAGGAATTTATGATGAACCCGAGAGATGCCGAAGCCCTTGGCCTTAAAGAAGGAGATACCGTTTTGATTGAGAGTGAATACGGAAAATGTATTCGTCCGCTTCACTTGTCTGAAACCGTGATGCCGGGCGTGGTGACCCTTGGCGAAGGTGCTTGGGTAGAAATCGATGAAGAAACCGGAATCGATAAAGCCGGCGCTACCAATATTCTTTGCGGCGCCCGTTTAAGCGGCCAGGGTGAGGAACCTTGGAATACCACCATTGTTCGGGTTGAAAAGTATAACGGTGAACCATTGTTACCGGATAAATACTGGAAACAACGGATTATCTTTTAGGGGGTGACATTTGATGGGTCAATTAGGTTTCTATTTTAACATGGTCGAATGTATGGGCTGTAAAGCCTGTCAAATTGCCTGTAAAGATAAGAACGATTTGAAAGTCGGAGAGCTGTTTCGCAAGGTGCTCAATTTTGAATGTGGGGTATATCCGAATGTGGGGGGATTTTACCTTTCGGTAAGTTGTAACCATTGCGCCGAAGCCAAATGCGTCAGGGGCTGTCCCACCGGTGCAATGCATTATGCCGAAGACGGAACCGTTCAACATAACAAGGATCTTTGCATTGGCTGCAGATACTGTGTTTGGAACTGCCCTTACAGTGTACCGCAATATTTGGAGGATAAGAATATAGTCGGAAAATGCGATGCTTGTAAAGACTTACGGGATGCGGGAGAAAATCCTGCCTGCGTGGATGCTTGTCCTATGCGCACCCTTAAGTTTGGGGATTTGGATGAATTAAAGAGACAGTATGGGCCGGATTTAGTCAGTGAAATTACGGTCTTGCCTTTGGCAGAGGTGACAAAACCGTCCCTACTAATGAAAGCTAATATTTATGCTTTGGATCCCAGCTACAAGTTAAAGTTAAAGGAGGTATAGCCGGTGGAACATTTGGCTTTAACCATATTTTCCATCTGCGTACAGGCCGCTATCGGCATCATAATATTTGTAGCAATCGCCGGACTCCTAAACAAAGGCATCACATTTAAAAAGGCCACTATTACGGCGGCAGGTTTAGGAATAGTTGGCATGCTTGCTTCCCTTATGCATCTTGGCAAGCCCTTCAGTGCAATTAGAGCCCTCAATCAGTTCGGTTCTTCTTGGTTGAGTCGGGAGATCTGGTTCACTGCCATATTTGTCGGTTTGACGATTGTAATGGTAGTGCTGATCTACGCCAGAGCTCAAAATAAAAGCGCTATAAACGGTTTGGCGGCTGCAGCCGCGTTGGTCGGTTTAATAGATGTATTTTTCATGGCTGCTATCTACAGTTCCAGCAGTGTGCCATTTTGGCAAAGTGCGGCAACCTACGTGGAATTCTATGCCGCAGCCATTTCGATGGGCGCGATTCTCTTTCTGCTGTTAAGCATCAATGAAATGGCGGAAATGGCAATTATGAAAAAAATAGTTGCTTTAGCGGTGGCGGTAGCCGTAATCCTTCAGGTAGCCGTAGTAGTACCCAGCCTTATCGTGATGAGCGCAAGCTCCAGTACGGCGGTGCACAGCAGCCTGGCAATTTTGGGCAATATGGCTGTGGCAATTGCTTTAAAATGGATATTCATACTTACCGGAGCGTTATTGCTGTTATGGATGCTCAAGGACGAGTTATCAAAACTCGTGACTAACATCGTATTAAGCAGTACGGTTTTGCTTCTGGCAGGGCAAATAGTTGGGCGTTATCTGTTCTATGCGGCGATGGTGGTTACGGGTATTGGATTATCGTAAAATATACGTTAAAGGGAGTATCTCAGCCGGTACTCCCTTTTTTTACTTTTCTCGGACTATTTTATTAGAAAAAATTAAAATAAACCGTAAATTTATAACTATTTACCTAAAATGCCAATTTTCTGGTTATTATTGCCTAATAGTTGGTATGCTCAAAATCTAATTTGTGATAAAATTACCATAATGACTTAGCTTAACCGCTGCCGGAGGCGATAGGGTGGATAAGTGGCTGGAAAAGGTTCGCTTACGAACCCGGTTCATCATACTGATGGTTGGAATATTGGCGATTTCGCTTGTGCTTAATTTAATTTGGAGTACCAACAGTCAACGAAAACAGGCTGAAACGCAAATGAGAGAAAAAGCTTATGTTCTTTCCCAACAGTTGGATGCCGTGTGGGAATTTATTTCCATTAATCAGGATGTAATCAATTATGACAGCGACGGAAATTACAACTTTAAAGGGCTGCATTGTTCCCTTGTAGGCAAAAGTATTGGAAAGTTGTTTGGGCAAAAAACCGCTTACATAATTCGCTACATTAATTTCAATCCTCGGAATAAAGCCGACACACCGGACGAATTTGAAGCCGAGGGTTTAAACTTATTTTTGGCAGATAGGGAGATAAAAGAATATTACGATATTGTAGGGTACCAGGGAAAAGAGGTCTTCCGGTATATGGCTCCTATGACTATTGATACTAACTGTTTGGAATGTCATGGGGAGCCCGCAGGGGAATTGGATGTGTTGGGTTATCCTAAAGAAGGCTGGAAAATAGGGGATTTAGCCGGAGCGGTCAGTATTGTAATGCCCATAGATATCTATAAAGAAAATACCAAAGTAAATGTTGTCAGAGAAGTTACTTTCTTTTTCATCCTTACTTTACTCTTTATTTTGCTTATTTATTATGCTACCGCCAAGCTTGTAACCAATCCTTTACAGAAACTTAAGGACCACATCGAGAAGATAAAAGAAGGGCATCTGGATATTAACTTGGAGAATATAAAAGCTGTAGGGGAAATAAAAGATTTGGCCGAACACTTTAACGATATGACCATCCAGCTCAACAATCTATATACCAGTTTAGAGAAGAAAGTAGAGCAACGCACAAGAGATCTGGCTCGGGCCAATGAGATTTTGGAAAGCCAAAGAATTCAATTGGAAGAAGCTAATCGTCGTTTGCTTCAGGATAACCAATACAAGTCTGACTTCATGGCGATAATGAGCCATGAACTTCGGACACCGCTTACTTCAATCATTGCCTTCGCTGAGGTGCTGGAAAGGGATAAAAGCCCTAAGAGCGAAAAAGAGTTACGAGCGATCCAGGAGATTAAATCCAATGGCCAAGTGCTGTTGAATATGATCAATAATATTTTGGATATGGCACGCCTTGAGGCCGGAAAGATTGAACTTTTATTGGAACCAATTGATATGGTGGATGTGGTTAATGCTGTGGACAGCGTTATCCAACCATTGGCTGATAAAAAGAAAATCAGCTACTCCAGCCAGGTTCACCGGGACGTGCCATTGCTTAACGCCGACAGGGAGAAATTACGGCAAATTGTTGCCAATTTGGTAGGCAATGCCGTTAAATTCACTCCTGAAGGGGGTGAAATCAGAGTCTGGGTTGCTTACGATAAAGATAAAGATGAAATATTGATCAATGTTCAGGACAATGGAATAGGCATTCGTAAAGAGGATCAGCCCTATATTTTCGGTAAATTTGTTCAAAGCGATTCTTCGATTTGCCGGCAATATAACGGAAGCGGTTTAGGATTAGCTGTGGCCAAAGAGTTTGCAGAGCTTCACGGTGGTTGGATCAAGGTGGAAAGTGAAGTCGGCAAAGGAAGCCTATTTACAGTTGGTATTCCGGCAGGCCAAGGGAGGGATTTACATGAAGATTATGTTGGTTGATGACGAGCAAAGCATTCGTACTGTCGTTGAGCACATCGTAACTGAAGAAGGTTATGAATTTTGTTATGCTGCGGACGGAGCGGAGGCTTTAGAAGTGCTTCAGGCTGAAAAGCCGGATTTGCTAATCCTTGACGTGATGATGCCAAAGATAAACGGATTTGATGTTTGTACCAAAATAAGAGAAAGCGGTAACGATTTGCCGGTCATAATATTGTCAGCCAAAGGGGATATTGTGGACAAAAGCGTTGGGTTTCGGGCAGGTGCGGATGATTACCTGGTAAAACCCTTTAGTTCGACGGAACTGTCTTTGCGCATCGAAGCGTTGTTACGACGCAAAAGAGAGCAAAAACCTTTCAAGATAAATAATGATTACTGTAAAATAGGGGATTTAGAGATTTACTTTAATAGATATGAGGTAAAAAAACGGGGTAAAAAGATAGATTTAACCCCGAAAGAGTTTAAAATTTTGGCCTATATGGCAGCCAATCCGGGTGAGGTGTTTACCCGCGAGCAACTGCTTTCCCATGTTTGGGGCGAGGACTATGTAGGCGAGTTGACTACCATAGCCGTATTTATCCGTAAAATTCGAGAAAAAATTGAAGATGATCCCTCTAAACCTAAATACCTGCAGACAGTCTGGAGCGTAGGATATAAGTTTGGAGAAAAATAAAGAACCTCAAATCAAATATTCCAAGTCTACAGGATGTCATACTGCCCAGATTATGATAAAATATAACTATTGTGATGCATAATTCAAGAATCAGAAAAGGAAAATGCCATTTCTTACATTGAAAATGGGCTTTCTTTTTTTGGATCCTAAGAATAGTACCTAAAAAGATTTGGACGTTATTGATATGCAACATAAGCTTGATATTATTGATATACATGCTCATATCTATCCTGATAAAATTTCGGCGAAAGCGGTATCCAATATCGGTTCTTTTTATAATGAACCTATGGAGGGAAAAGGTACTGCCCAGGATCTTGCTAAACACTGTAGACAAGCAGGAATTCAGAAAGCGGTTATATCTTCTTCGGCAACAACATCGGCGCAAGTTAAAAACATAAATGATTTTATTGCTCATATTTGCCATGATTATCCGCACTTTATCGGTCTGGGCACTTTGCATCACCATTTGGATGATCCTAAAGCTGAAGTTGAACGGATATTAAAACTGGGGCTAAAAGGTATAAAAATCCATCCGGACTTTCAAAAAATAGAAATTGACCATCCATTAATGTTTCCTCTATACGAAGCTGTAGAAGGAAGACTTCCGATTCTTTTCCATATCGGAGACAACCGTATAGACTACTCGAATCCGTTACGCCTGTCCCGTATTCTGAAAAGCTTTCCCGGTCTCACAGTTATCGCGGCGCATCTTGGAGCTTATCGAATGTGGGATAGACTGGGAGAATTTTTCACGGAAAAAAATGTTTATTTGGACACATCCAGCACTCTTATGTATATTGACAAAGAACAAGCAGCAAAGTTTATTCGCTCTTACGGAGCAGACAAAATTCTCTTTGGGACGGATTACCCTATGTGGACTCACAAAAATGAGCTGCAAAGATTTCTATCTTTGGGATTGACTTTTGAGGAGAATAAAAAAATTTTAGCTGAAAATGCTAAAAAACTTTTCGGGATATAAAACAGCGAGTATAAAGGTCGGAATTACTTTTGAGTTTAAATGAGCACAGGTTAGGATAAGGATATACCTGTGCTCTAATATTTAATTTGTCGATTGTTGTTGCCTATTACGGTTAAGATACGGTAGAATCATTTAAAATAGTAATAATTATACAGTTTAAGGAGGAACTTGGTTGAGGCCGTATAATATGCGGTGGCTTGAGGTGAATACTGTAGCTCAGGCTCGAAAAGTGCTTGAACAGATAGGTGTCGATGCCGGCGGGATTCCTTATATGGTCGGCAAAGCCGTAACCAGGGTAATTAAATTGGAAAAAGTCCCTGCTGCGGCAGCCCATATTTTAAAGCAAGAAATGCTGGCTTTAGGCGGAGACGCTGCGGTAAATCGCAATCTTATAATTAATGCCGTTGATACCACAGACGTGGTCTTGCTGGGTACATATAAACAGTTAAAAAGGCTTGCGGTAAAGCTCAAAGCCCAACCCTTCGGAAGAGTAAGAAAAATTGCCGAAGCTTTAAACACTCTTTTAGCCAATTTGGAAAAGATGCCTGTTACCCATCTTGACTGTAACGGCAAACAATTGGAGCTAGGTTCCAAGACCTTGCTAATGGGGATTTTGAATGTCACTCCGGATTCTTTTGCGGACGGGGGAAAATATTTTACGGTGGAAGCGGCGCTTAAGCACGCCGAAAAGCTTATCCAAGACGGGGCGGACATAATCGATATCGGCGCGGAATCTACCCGTCCCGGTCATGTAGAAATCAGCGCGGAAGAAGAATGGGCCAGACTGGAACCTGTTTTAAAGGAACTTGTGCCCGATTGTCCGGTTCCGATTTCGGTGGATACTCAGAAAGCGGTGGTAGCGGAAAAGGCTTTAAACCTCGGGGTTAATATTATCAACGACATCTGGGGCTTGCAAAAGGATCCGGACATGGCCAAGGTTGTCGGTCGGTCCGAAGCGGCGGTTGTGCTTATGCACAATAAAAACAATCAGGAATACCAAAATATGATCGGAGAAATGATGGAGTTTCTGGAGCAAAGCATTGAGCTGGCCCTTAAAAACGGGATAGGGGAAAACAGAATTATCCTCGATCCGGGCATAGGTTTTGGCAAGAACCCGGAGCAGAATATGGAAGTAATCAGCAGGCTGTCCGAATTTAAAACCCTTGGCTATCCACTGTTGTTGGGTGTTTCCCGTAAATCGGTCATCGGGAAAGCCCTGAATCTCCCTGTGGAGCATAGACTGGAGCCAACCATTGCGCTGGGGACATTGGGCGTGGCGGCCGGAGTGGACATTCTCCGGGTTCACGACGTATTGGAACATAAAAAAGCGATAGCCATGGTTGACCAGATTATTCGAAGGACAAAAGGAGAGCTTTATGAAGGAAGATAAGAGAGTAAATAGCCTGAAAGACAATGTCATTCATCTACGGGGTCTGGAATTTTATGCGTATCATGGGGTTTTGCCCGCTGAAAACGGGCTGGGTCAGAAATTTGTAGTTGATCTGGATCTTTACCCGGCAATTTGGCCGGACCGTTCAGACAATATTGAACAGACCATTAATTATGCAAAAGTGTACGCCGTTATTAAGGAATGTATGGAAAACAAAAAGTACAAACTGATCGAGACTGTCGCTGAAACTATCGCGGACAGGCTTTTGAGAGAATTTCCGTGCGAACTGGTCCGGGTGGAAGTGCATAAACCGAATGCACCTATTCCGGGTATTATCAGGGATGTCTCTGTGGAAATATGGCGGGGTGGCCAAAAATGATCTGTTATTTAAGTCTTGGCAGCAATGTCGGGGACAAGAAGCAAAATTTAGCGAAAGCAATGGACATGTTGGCAAAGTTGCCTAAGACCCGAATAACGAAAATATCAGGTTTTTATGAAACAGAACCTTGGGGCGGTGTTGAGCAAGATTCCTTCATTAATAACGTGGTGGAAATAGAAACCGGTCTTAGTCCTGAACAGCTGTTGACAGAATGCCAGTCCGTCGAAAACAGTTTGGGACGAAAGCGTACGGTGCGGTGGGGCCCAAGGACTATAGATATAGATATTCTTACTTACGGAGATTTAAGACTTTCCAGCGAAAAATTGATTATTCCGCATCCATATCTGGAAGTTAGGGAATTTGTGCTGGCTCCTTTACGGGAAATAGCTCCGGATTTCATTCTGCCTTCCGGCCGACCTATTACGGCAGTAAAAGGAGAAGGCAAAGTAAAATTGCTCGATTAAATTTTTTTATGGCAAAGAGGTTTTAGTAGATTCTAAGAATTTCTTTTTTTTCTGGGAATAATACATTATAATAAATTTGGATTGGACAATATCCTCAGGAATTGTACCAAACCCAGTTCATCGTTATTGCTTAGATAAAAATAGAGATATAATTTCCTTGTTTTTAGTTATGTGGATCAACCGCTTGGATAGAAAATACTGAGACGGTGAAGGCAAATTTGAATAGTCTTTTCCCTGTACACCTTCACCCGGAATTGAGGTGTATTTTTTGTTAAATAAAAAATTTGCGATAATTGGGACCGGGGTAGTAGGAACCGCTTTAGCGGTGGCTCTGGAAAATAAAGGTTTGGAATGCGTAGGGGTTAATACCCGCAGCCCGAAATCTTATCGGAATTTTTGCCAATATCTCCCCAAAAGGCATTTGGATCTTGCGCAGCTATCTTTGGAAGCAGACATTTTGTTTATTACAACTCAAGATGAATTAATAAGTAAAGTAGCTGAAGAATTAGCTTTGATAAAACAACGAAAAAAAGAGCAAATATGGATTCATTGCTCAGGTTCCCTTAGATCTACAGTAATGTGCCGCGATCCGGCATTGAAGGTTTCCTATTTATCTCTACATCCTCTACAAGCCTTTGCCAGCGTGGAGAATGCATTGGCTTTACTGCCCGGAACCCATTTCGGCATCGAAGGCAGCGACCGGCAGGTTGAAGAATATGGAAAGGAATTGGTTCAGCTTTTGGGAGGGATACCTCACAAAATAGATCCTGAGAAAAAAGCCCTTTACCATGCAGGCGCTGTTGTCGCTTCCAATTATTTGGTTTCTTTAGTTTTGATGGCAATAAAACTGTTTGAACAAGCCGGCATAAACAGACAGGATGCTTTAGAGTCTTTGTTGCCTCTATTACACGGCTCTTACCGAAACATTGTTAAAGAGGGCTTGCCCTGGGCTTTAACCGGCCCCATAGCCCGAGGAGACACGGAAGTAGTGGCCAAACATCTTGAAGAAATGCCGTCCAATTTGCGACAGACATATAAAGGGCTCGGCAGGTTGGCTTTGGAATTGGGCAAGGAAAAGAAATTGGCCAACCGCACAAGCTACAGCCGGGAAGTGCTGGAGCGATTGGAGCAATTACTGGATTGCCATTTGGACAAATAAACCGGACAAAAATGGGCTAAATCAAAGCAAAGGGGATAGTTATCATGAAAATTACCGAATACATATCTGCTGTAAGAGAAAATGTGGAGCGGGCTCGTCAGCAAGGTAAAACTATTGTTTTAATTCCCACTATGGGCTTTTTGCATTACGGACACTTGTCCATGGTTGAAGCCGCCCGCCAAGGTGACGAAGAACATGAAAAAGTTTATATAGTTATGAGCATTTTTGTAAACCCTTTACAATTCGGGCCTAAGGAAGATTACGACCGGTATCCGCGCAACCTGGCCAGGGACACCAGGCTGGCTCAGGAAGCCGGGGTGGATTTGTTGTTTGTTCCTTCGGTGGAGGAAATGTATCCTGAGGGAGCGAGCTTGACCACTGTAAACGTAGCGAAAGTATCGGAGGGCCTCTGTGGAGCCCATCGCCCCGGACATTTTCAAGGGGTGGCCACGGTGGTCACTAAGTTGTTTAATATTGTCAGGCCCGATGTTGCTTATTTCGGTCAGAAAGATTACCAACAATTCGTTGTCATTAAGCAGATGGTCGAAGATTTAAATATACCGATAAAACTGGCCTTAATGCCGACCGTAAGAGAAGCGGACGGTTTGGCCATGAGCTCGCGCAACTCTTACCTTAGCCCTGAACAAAGAAGACAGGCGCCGGTTTTATTTAAATCTTTGCAAAGTGCCGTCGAGCTGATAGAATCCGGTGAAAGAGACCCGGAAGTAGTTCGAAAGAATATTGAGCAGAGAATAAGGAATGAATCAGACGGGCAAATTGAATACATAGAAATACGCAATGCCGAAAACTTGGAGAAAATCGATATAATAAACGGTAAGGTTGTAATAGCTTTGGCAGTACGTTTAGGTTCGACCCGTTTAATTGACAATGTTATCGTAGAGGTGTGAGAAATGTTTAGATATATGATGAAATCAAAAATTCATAAAGCCAGGGTGACCGAAGCCAATCTTAATTACGTGGGGAGTATTACCATCGATTCTTACTTGATGGAGCAGGCTGATATATTGCCGAATGAGCGCGTTCAAGTTGTAAATAATTACAACGGCGCCAGATTGGAGACTTATGTCATCCCCGGGGAGAGGCATTCCGGAATGATATGCTTGAACGGAGCGGCGGCCAGACTCGTTCAGGTTGGGGATGAAGTCATAATCATTTCTTATGGGATCATGACGGAAGAAGAAGCCCGGACTTTTACGCCGAAGATTGTCTTTGTTGACCAGAATAATACTCCGATCGACATTACCACGGAAGAAAAGCATGGAACCCAGGCCTGACTTGACACGTAAGACAAGCTAGGCATAGAATTTAGAAAAAGGTGCCGATAGAAAGGCACCGACAGAAAGGAGAAGCTGGTGCATGAACGATGTAGAGAGGAGTCAGCTAATACAGGAGATTAATGACTTGCGGAAACAAAGAAAGGCTGTAATTCTTGCTCACTACTACCAGCCCGGAGAAGTTCAGGATATTGCCGATTTTGTCGGAGATTCGTTGCAGTTGGCTCAGCAGGCGGCAGCCACCGATGCGGAAGTAATTGTTTTTTGCGGGGTACACTTTATGGCCGAAAGCGCTGCGATTCTTTCTCCCGATAAAATTGTGGTTTTACCGGCGCCCGATGCCGGCTGCCCGATGGCCGATATGATTGACGCTGAATCTTTAAGGGAAGAAAAAGCCAAATTTCCTAACTATAAAGTTGTATGCTATGTGAACTCATCTGCTGAAGTTAAAGCGGAGAGCGACATTTGTTGTACTTCGTCAAATGCAGAGAAAGTAATCAATTCACTGCCTGACGAAGATATTTTATTTGTACCGGATCAAAATCTTGGAAAATACGTTGCCCAAAAAACCGGTCGGGAAATAAAGGTTTGGCCGGGTTTTTGTCCTACACACCACAGAGTGACCAAAGATGATGTTCTGAAAAGCCGTGAGCAGCACCCTCAGGCCGAAGTCTTGGTCCATCCGGAGTGTAAAGAGGAGGTTTGGCAACTGGCAGATTTTGTCGGTTCTACTGCCGGGATAATCAAGTATGCCGAAAACTCCGCTTCAAAAGAGTTTATTATAGGTACCGAATGCGGAATTCTGCATGAACTCCAAAAACGTTGCCCGGACAAGAAGTTCTACATGCTCACCAACATGGTTTGTCCGAACATGAAAAAGACTGATTTGCGCAAGGTCAGGGATTCCCTGCTTAATCTTGAACCGAGAATAACGGTACCCAAAGAAATCCGTGAAAGAGCTGTCGGAGCCTTAGAAAAGATGTTGGCTGTCAAAAAATAGGTTTATAATGAATAGGATAATTTAAAATAAGTTTTTATGACGAATAATTATATACTGAATAATAATATTGATATTAAGTTTTAAGGATGAGTAATTTTAATGAAAGACTTTGAATATTTAATCGATATCGATCCAAGAAATACGGAAATAATTACAACCGAAGTGCTTGTTTTAGGAAGCGGCATCGCTGGGTTGTTTACGGCAATTAAGCTATGTGACAGTTTCGAAGTGACAGTTCTGACTAAGAAAGACCTTATGGCCAGCAGCACCGAGCATGCCCAAGGGGGCATAGCCGTGGCCTTAAATCAAGATGATTCCCCTGAATTTCATTTTGCCGACACAATTAATGCCGGTGCCGATCTTTGTAATACCGAAGGAGTAAGAATCCTTACAGAAAAAGGGCCGGAATGTGTAAGAGAATTAATAGAATTAGGCGTAGAATTCGATAAAAAGGAAGGCAAACTGGACTTTGTCAAAGAGGCTGCCCATAGCCGCCGTAGGATATTACATGCCAAAGGTGATGCCACCGGTTGGGAAATAGAACGTACTTTGGCTAATGTTGTGCGTAAACGCAACATAGAGATAAAAGAAAATCATTTTGTGATAGATTTTTTAAAAAATGCTCAAGGCCACGTTTGCGGTGTAGTTGTGTTGGACTGCGAGAGCTCGAAGTTAAAAATATG
>Ga0134094_1002904_pt1 | contig 13574 bp, 12 predicted proteins | sample 5_1taG_FD_94458 | JGI IMG/M metagenome (GOLD analysis project Ga0134094, IMG submission 94458) | Switchgrass degrading microbial communities from high solid loading bioreactors in New Hampshire, USA - 5_19_20_110_A1 metaG | ecosystem: Engineered > Bioreactor > Semi-continuous > Anaerobic >... | reverse complement strand
GGTTGCGTCCATATATTTCTTCACGGCATAGGCTATATCAGCATTTATGTGATACTGGGCTGTACCCGCAGGAAAATATGCCGAACATTCCTTGCCGTTAATAGTCCTCCAAGGGAAAAGTGCTCCCCTCGGATGTGACATCTGACGTGCTCTTTCCCTTGCCCTGTCAAGAATGTTATACCTGTATTCCAACAGCTTCCTGCTGATTACCGGATTGCTGTACAGGAAGAAAGGCAGAATATATATCTCTGTATCCCAGAAATAATGCCCCTCATAGCCTTCACCGGTAAGTCCTTTTGCCCCTATATTTGTAATTCCGTTTTTCCCCGTCGACTGAAGAAGTTGAAAAATATTGAATCTTATTCCTTGTTGAACAGCCGGGTCACCTTTTATCCGGACGTCGGTCCTTTCCCAGAAATCTTCAAGAAAATCTGCCTGTTCCTTTTTTATCTTCATAAAACCCGATTTAAGAGCTTCCTTTGTAACCCGTTCAGCTTCCTGCAGTATCAGGTTTTCGGGAAAATCCAAAGTTGTCACATAGGCTATGAACTTGTTCAGGATCACTTTCTGGCCCTCAGAGGCAGGCTTTAACGTGGTATTCGTTTCCGGCAACAAAACCGCTGCTGATATTGCCAGAGCTGTATGCAGCCTCTGTTTCAAGCTGGTTAACCTGACAGCAGGCAAGAGCAAGTCCTGAATTCCTTGTTTTCTGCACGATGCCGCTCAAATTTCCTTCAGACTTCTTTTCACAGATTTCCAGTACCCTTCCCTTCAATGGTGAACCAACCCTTGGGTCATTTTCAACAGTTTGATTCTTCACATCACCGTTCAGAATGGAAACAAGCCTGATGCTGCCGCTGAAGTTCAGCGGTACAACCTCATACCTGATTGCAGCTAGGTATCTGTTTGTAAGGCTTACCAGTCTTTCAACCCGTATTCTGACTTCCCGCCCTTTTGGCGATTTCCATACCAGCTTCCTTGTCAGAGTTCCTTCTCTGAGAGACAAAATCCTTTCATATTCATGAAGTTCTCCGCGGAACATGCTGAATTCTTCATCTTCAATAAATAATCTTATTATCCTGCTGTTGGCAACATTTAGCATGGTCTGGCTCTCATCCGCATATCCGTAAGCAATTTCAGGATATATTATCGGTGAGGTCTCATAGAAACCATTTATATATGTTCCTTCTATGCAGGGAATGTTTTCTCCGCCCGTGCCTTCTTCAAAGTTTCCTCTGAAACCTATATGCCCGTTCCCCAAAGAAAAAATGGTTTCATTTACCAGAATGTTTTCTTTGTCCAGTCTTTCTTCAATGATCTCCCATTCGTTGTATGGAAAAATAGAATTTTTATGTTCTTTATTACTGTCCATATGTATACAGCACCTCATTGTCTGAAAATCCATAACCTGAATAATTGATCAGAATTAAATTCAGTGATGCCATAATACCTGGCTTGTAACTTACGTAAAAAACAATAAAACTCCCGGGAACAATTCCCGGGAGTTTTTGGTGCGAAAGGCGGGATTTGAACCCGCACGTGCTTGCGCACACCAGAACCTGAATCTGGCGAGTCTGCCAATTCCACCACTTTCGCACGTCTTGGGGCAAAAATAAGTATACACGAAAATTAGCTCATTGACAAGGTTTTTTTAATATTTAATTTTCAGAATTATACTTTCAATTTGACGCTTTAAAATAATAAAACGACGCTATATCTTTACTTTCCGATAAAAATCTTGCTTTTTCAGGAGTATGCTGCTACTCTATAAAAACAGCGGAATACCAGTTGGTAGTTTCATTTCTGTCCTTCAGCGTGTCAATGGGAAGCCCGAACTGACGGACAGTTTTAAATACGTCTATGCCCACACTGTGAAATGCCGGACGGGCTTTTTTGGGGTTGGCGCATTTGCCCCCGAAAAATCCTGCACATTTTTCACAGCAGGCGCAGTCACTCATTGAAAAGGCGAAATAGTATCCGTCAAGAAAAGCCTGGCGTTCAACTTCAAAAGACACATCCTGGGAGACCTTTTTATCAGTGGAATGAATTATTATCCCCCATTTATAATTCCTGAGGATCTTTTCGTATTCCCAGGGCTTTAGGGATCCCGGCCTGGACGGGCATGTAAGACCGAAGCCCCAGTCAGAACACCCGAACATACATTTAAGCAGTGTTCTTGAGTCGAATACTATCTGATCAATGCTGAATTTAACAGCGTGATCGGCTCCAAGCTCAAGTGCAAGTTCTATGTATTTATCCAAGATATTCAATCCTCCAAATCCATCCGGCCTTGTTACTGCTCCATACGGAATGCAGGTATAATCCGCTCGGTCATATCTTTTACAAAATCATGCAGGAAATTGCCTTCCTGTAACTCAACAAGACAGTAGAAATACAATATTACCAGACATGCCAGTACCAGAATAATGGTTGGCAATACCCTGAACTTCTTCATCAGCAGTTTCAGGCTGAGAGTATATATCAGGACAAAAACAGCGCTCACAAAGAGAACAATTCTTTGCGCATCCCTTGTGAATTCGGGATAATCATAGCCACCTACATACAGGTAATACAGATAAAATCCCCAAAGCGCCACAGATACCAGAAGCACGCTCCAGAAACCGGTGAAGAACCAAGGAAATCTTCCGCTCATGTCTTTGCCTTCTTTTTCCTTCTCCATGAGTCCTGCTTGCGCAACTGATTTAATCGGCTGTACCTGCTTCGGTGTGTCAAAAACCGAACTTACGGTTTGTTGCATCGCAGAAACTTCAGATACTTTATCAGGCTGGCATTGAATTTCTGACATCTCTTCTTTCTGTTCTGAAAATTCCAGAGTTCCCTGTTCGGAAGCATTCAGTACTGGTGTTGTATGCGCTTCCCTTGAAACGGGCTCATTCTCATCACCGATATCATTTGATGGCAGCTTCTCTTCCGAGGCCTCTTCAGCAAAGGATTTTGAAGATATATCTTCGGACGGTATGCCGTTTTTCCCGTCATCCACGGTTATTTCCTGCGAAGCCGCTGTCTCAGCGCCTGCGTCATCTGCGTTGACCCAGGTTTCCTGTTTTTTCCCGCACATATGGCAGTACACTGCGTGTGGATTTATGGAAACCCCGCAATATATACAATACCTGACATTGCTCATTTGATTTCCTCCGGATTTGCAACCTTTCCTTTTAAAGGATTCTAACATTTATTCATACAAGTAACAATATTATTTTCCAATATTCAGGATTTTTCTTCCGGAGGGATAAAAAGGAATCAAGCGATACAGCCCGGTCATCCGGACATATACACCAGGTCACATTTCTCTTTTATTTTTAATTCCCGGAAATACCTGTTTTCAAGTGGTATCCATAATTCCACAAACTTTTTGTAAAGCTCCGGCCCGTTTCTTTTCAGGACTCTTTCAGCCTGGACATTTTCGCCTGCTGACATGAATACCTTGAGATCGTAATTATCTGACAGGACAAGATGCATGCTGTAGGATCCCTCAACAATGTTCAGCCTTTTTGGAGTGACATGCACCCATTCGGTCAGAGCCATTTTCCCGCAGTCAAACTTCTGGTATTTGAATTCCTTTTTACTTTTGATGCCGCTTATTACCTCATTCCTGAAACGCATGTAGTCCACATTCCCGCCAGGTTCACTTAGCCTTTCCGCGGTCCTTAGCTCGGGCGTCAGAAAAAAGTCATCCATGTGAAAGACATTGCAGTCGTAAACCTTGCTGACCAAATCCGCCAAAGTGCTTTTCCCGGCGCAGCAGTTGCCATCTATTGCAACAGTGACCACATCCTTATGTTTCAGAAGTTCATCTATTCTGCAGAACAGCCCGAAATAATCCCGGTATTCTTTCTGCACTATCCTGTAAGCAGGAGAGTATGCCTTTCTGTAAACATCACTGTGGCTGAGAGGCGGACAGCCCCTTGCCCTGTATTCGGTGACAAAGGCTTCTGCCTCAGCCGGCGAAAAAGGAAGCTCGTTATTCCTGCACATGGATACAAGAACATCAAGTTTTTTAAGAAAACTCTCAATATTTCCCCTGTAACTGTTCGCGGTGTTTACAAAAAACTTATTGAGGGTTTCCAGGGAAAGGGTTGTATCAGCAAGCGGATAGAGATGAAGTCTGTACAGGTTATTGCCTATATCCTCAAACAGATTGTCTTTATAGTAAGAAGCAGCGGAAGAGCACAGATTCCTGTACTCTTCCTCAAGCATCCCAAAACTTTTCAGTTCATCACCGACAAGGTGTCCGCCGCCAAACTCATTCTGATAAATGAGTTTCACCATGTCCCTTATCTGCATCTTTGGATATCTTTCAAAATGCGTTTTCAGTATTTCCTTCATATCAAATCAGTAAGCCTCTTCCAAAACCTTTATCTTTTGCAGTGACATAACGAGAACAGGTATCAGGACAATCTGGATTACAATTCCCGGTACTGCATTGATGAAAGCTCCTGCCAAAAAAGTTTCAAATGTGAAGGCAGATCCGCTTAAGGCCAGAATGACAAAGCTTGCAATCCCCCATATAATTCTTCCAAAAAGCATGGCAGCAATCAAGGAGACATAGATGAATACGTTCTTTTTCGGAAGAAGCTTATGTAAAAGCCCGGTGGCAAAACCATAAGCCGCAAGCTCAAAAGCCATGGTGATGGCTGTCGGGAACATAGGGGGCATTGTAAAAAGGACACTTCGGAAAACCGGTACTATTAAACCTACGATAAGCCCGTAAGGCCATCCAAGAACAAAACCGCAAAGGAGTACCGGAATATGCATGGGCAGAAGTTTGCTTCCCAGCGAAGGTATCTGTGCGGTAAGGAACGGCATCAAAAGGCCTAATGCTATAAAAAGACCTGCCAGAACTATTTTCTTAGTTGATCTTCCCATTTATATCTTCCTCCAGACTATAATTTTTCAAAAAATAAAAAACCACGACAGGGCGCTTTTTTTCCAAAAAGCAAATACCTTCGTGGTATATCTTCTCCACAATATTCTCTCTTGCGGAAAACAAACTGATATAATTCCTTTAAGGATAAGCCGTTCTCGGCCCTGATCAGGGCTTCTGCCCTGAATTCAAAACGATTATACCATATTCTATGTCCTCCAACAACGGGATTATGACTAAATTTACCCAAACATCAGCGCGGATTTTTATTTCTTAGTTCAATAAACGTGATTTCCGGTCTGTTGAAAAGCCGGAAGTTGATCTGCGAATAACCAAGTCCCCTGTTTACAATCATATTTTTGCCGTTCTCTTCAAAGAGCCCCGCGTCATATTTGGGGAAGAACACCTTTTCAGGTGACAGCAACCCGCCTTTGAAAGGTATCCGGATTACACCGCCATGGACATGTCCTGCGAGTGTGAGGTCTGCCCCCCATTCAGCGTACTCCTCGAAGTATGCGGGATTATGTGCCAGCAATATCGTAAAATCCTCCCGCACACCTATCTTTTCCTCTATGTATGATGTTTTCAGAAAAAGGCTTTCGTCGTACGGATCCAGATCCCTTCTCGAATAGTGGTACAGTTCAAGGGTAAGGCCTTTAATGGAGATATGTTCCGGGCCCCTTCTGATAATGGTCCCTTCATTGTCAAGCAAAGTCACTCCGCGTTTTTTAACTTCCGAAATGAAGTTCTTATATATTTCATCCATATCGTCCAGTATGGCCGCTATCTGCTCGTGGTTCCCAAGGCACATATAGACAGGGCATTCACTGTTGAAATGATCCAGGAAATCAATGAAAGCCTTGCCGTCATCCACTGTTGAGCTCATCATGTCCCCGGTCGCAACAACAATATCAGGCTTCAGGGCCCTGATTTTTTTCGCAAGCCCGCTGTTCCCGTAACCAAAGGTTTTTCCGTGCATATCGCTTATCTGTACAATCCTGAACCCGTCAAACTCTTCCGGGAGACTGTCATAATACAGGGTATAGCGAGTTACCTGCAGGCTGTTGTTTTCCCAGTAAAGAAAAAGTAAAATAAGCAATAGAATATATAATATAAGTCTGAACTTCTTTTTTGGTTTAGCCATAACACACCTCTTCTGAACATTATAGCACGGGTAATATGCAAATGACCATTAAAACTAATCCCGGTCATAATGTTTTATGATATACTGTATCCTGTAAAAATAAAAAAAAGGAGTTGATTGGATTGACCGGGTTCAGACAAATCAATCCTGAGAATATAAATGACAACACCTTCAAGCTCATCGGCCATGACTGGATGCTTGTGGCCAGTGGAACCCAAGACAAATTCAATATGATGACGGCAAGCTGGGGAGGTTTTGGCGTGCTTTGGAACAAAAACGTATGCTATATATTCATAAGACCGACCCGCTATACCTTTGAGTTCCTTGAGCAAAATGACACTTTTACCCTCAACTTTTTCGGCAGGGAATGGAGAAAGGCCCTCAATATCTGCGGCACAAAATCAGGGCGGGATATTGACAAGGCCAAAGAGACGGGTCTTACGCCCATTAAGTGCAACAATACCGTGGGATTTGAACAGGCACGCATGATAATGGAATGCAAAAAACTGTATTTCCAGGATATAAATCCTGAAAACTTCCTGGATCCCTCCCTCATTAGCCACTATTCCAAAAAGGATTACCACCGTCTCTATGTCGGGGAGATCTTGAGCGTGAACATTAAGGAATGATTGTATGTGCGGACGCTATTTAATAGATGACAAGGATTACGAATTCAGGGAAATAATAACTGAAGCCGTCAGGAATTCAGGGAACATGGATGTAAAGACCGGAGAGATATTTCCCACAGACAAGGTTCCTGTCCTGTTCCATGATGGCTCATATACAAAGCCATATGTAATGGGATGGGGATTTCCGAACATTTATAAGAGCGGGGTTATCATTAACGCCCGGGCCGAATCCGCCCTGGAAAAACGTATGTTCAAGGACTCCCTGCTTTCGCGCAGGTGCGTAATTCCTGCAAGCGGTTTTTTCGAGTGGGAAAAGAAGGGCAGTGCCAAAAACAAGTACCTGTTTACCTTGCCAGGGTCAAACATGATATACCTCGCCGGTTTTTATAACGGTTACATTATTGGCGGAATGCCGGTAAACAGATTCGTTATATTGACCACCGCCGCAAACCGGTCGATTTCGGATATTCATGACCGAATGCCCCTGATCCTTCTGAAAAACGAAGTAAGGGACTGGATAACAAACAGGGATTTCGCCCTGAGCTTTTTAAGCTCAATACCGCCTGACCTTGACAGATCGTTGGTATGAGCAACTTATCCCATGATGTTCAGATCTTCCTGCGGTCCTCGTCGCAGGAAGTTGTAGATGCTCAAGCTTGCTCTCGCGAGGTCGCTGGGCGATCACGCATCCGTGCGTGCGCCAGCTAAAATCGCGTCCTGCGATTTTCCCTCACTCGGGCTGCGCTTTTCGCATACAACTTTTGCTGCTCCTGTGGAGGCATGTCAGATCTGAACATCATGGTATTATATGCAACACCGTATGGATAAGCGGACGCAAGGATTCCCCTGAAGAACAGCCGAAAGCTGCGGAGGAGATGGCCGCCCGAGTTGAGTAAATGGGAACAGTCCGCCGGACTACTGTGAGCAGACCACGTCGCTGGGGACACGGCGGAGCTTGACGGAGCCGTGTCCCCATTTTTAGGCAATTGGTCAGGTTGCCCTTGGTGCTTTGAGGCTGTTCGGAACGGGGAACCTTGCGTCCGTATGTTATAATGGTGCCATAATGTTAAGTTCTTCCTGCTGTCCTCCTCGCAGGAAGTTGATTACCTGTTGAAATGAACTTCTTTTCTTTCCAGTACCTCATCTATTCTTGAAATGTACAGGCCGACATCCTTGGGATTGAAAACCCTTTCAATCCTGTTCTCCTCAGGATATACGAACTTTGATACTGCGCCGGCTCCCAGCGCTATCAAAGTCTGCACTTCTTCCATCGTGTGGATGTTGTAAATGCATTCATAGCCCGGCCTGCAGTAACCCGTGTTCTCGAGGTTTGCCAGTATGTTTTTCTGCCTGTACAGGTAATATGGCCTCATACCTATTTTTGCTGCAGAGCCTCTTGCTTCATTTATCATATCTTCGACTATGTTGTCCGGGACTGGCGAAAACCGGAAATTCTCTTCACGCAGTCTTGAAGCCCGTTTGAAGGCAAGGGTATGGACCGTCAGGCTTTCAGGCTGCATGTCCTCTATTTTGTCAAGGGTCTTCCTGAACATGGACAAGTCTTCTCCGGGCAGCCCTGCGATAATATCCATATTGATATTGTCAAAGCCCAACCTCCTGGCCATGTAAAACTTGTCCTCGATATCCCGGGGAGTGTGATTTCTGCCTATCAACTTCAATGTTTCCTCATTCATGGTCTGGGGATTGATGCTTATCCTGGTCACATTGTTTTCAAGCATTGCCTGCAGCTTGTCTTCGGTGATGGTATCAGGCCTTCCTGCCTCAACTGTAAATTCACAGCCATCAAGGTCAAAACTGCTGACCAGTGCCCTGAGGATTTTATATAAACTTTCCGCATCAATGGATGTAGGGGTCCCGCCACCTACGTATACCGAGCCAATATGACAGCCATTCCTGCTGATCCATCCGGCAGCGTGTTCTGCTTCCCTGATCAGGGCCTCTGTATAAGATGCGACCAGGTCCCTGTATCTCTTTATAGGATAAGCGGTAAAAGAACAGTACAGACACCTGCTGGCGCAGAAGGGAATTCCGATATACAGGTGCACAGCCTTCTCGTCTTCCCTGAGAAAAGGTTTCTCGACCATGGCTATATTGTAAAGCAATTCAGCTTTTTCCGGATTAATTCCCGAGAGAACATTAAGGCGCCGTATTGTCTCTTCCCTGTCCATGTTGTCATTGACACACTGCATGGCGAGCTTTACGGGCCTTACCCCCAGGAGTGAGCCGTAGGGAAGTTTTTTGCCGGTATACTCGGCCATTATCCTGGCAACACACGAACCGACAAGAATTTTTCTTCTCTCAAAAAGCTTGCCGCCGGGTTTTTTCAGTTCACTGTGGCAAACAGTCTTTTCACTGAAATAATCAGGATCTGATTTTGAATCGAAAGGAAGGGATATGCCTGTATAGAGACAAACCCGGCAATTCCAGAGTTCATCATTTTCAGACACTTTTATATACAAATAATCTGTGCTGCTTTTCCCTTCTGGATTTTCAGCACTGTCCCCATTCCCGGCCGGAGCCCCATCCATGGCTGCACAGTTAAAGTGAATGCGCTCGCTGTCATAGAAGAGGCGCAGCAATTCCCAGGCCTCGATCTCCATATCAATGCCTTCAATATCAACCAGCACATTTCTTGATGACGTAATAAGGACAGCATGATTATTGGCTTCAGACATATGGATTGTTCTCTCTTTCATAGCCTATGGTTGTGGAAGTTCCGTGACCTGGCCAGACTTTGACATTGTCATCGAGGGGATATAAACGTTCCCTTATGGATTCGGTGAGTTTCTTCGAACTTCCTCCATAGAAATCGGTTCTTCCCACCGAAAGGGCAAAAAGTGTATCTCCCGAAAAAAGATTATTCTCGCAGAGTATGCAGATTGAGCCTGGTGAATGGCCTGGAGTGTGGATTATTTCGAGTGATGAATTTCCTAACGGCAGCCTGGAACCATGCCTGAGAAGCATGTCAGGTTCAGGCAACCCCACAGGCCTTTTTACCCCGAAAAGTTTCATTCCGTTCTTTGCGGGATCAAGGTACATTTCAGCCTCATCCTCATGGACGCATAACACGGCGCCGGTTTTTCTCTTCAGCTTCTCAACATAAAAAATATGGTCGATATGGCCGTGAGTAAGAATAATATAGCGTGTCTTAAGGGAATTTTCATTAATGAAATTCATTATGTCAACCGAATTAACTCCGCAGTCTATAACCGCGCACTCACCGTTGTCATACAGAACGTAGCTGTGGGAATCAAATATTCCGTTGGAAAATACTTTGAATTCCATATTCTTCTCTTCCCTTCATATTTGCCCCTAAAAAGTTTTTTTACTGTCAACCAGCAAAGTAACAGGGCCGTCATTTACAAGGTCTACTTCCATCATTGCCTGGAACTGGCCGGTCTCTACCTTGATATTATATTTACCTCTTATATATTCGATAAATTCTTCATATAATTTTTCTGCGACTTCAGGTCTTGCGGCGCTTGAATAGCTTGGCCTTTTTCCCTTCCGGCAGTCGCCGTAGAGTGTGAACTGGGAAACCACGAGGACGCTCCCGCCAACATCCAGGACCGACAGGTTCATCTTGCCGTCGGCATCTTCAAAAATGCGCAAATTTATAATCTTGTCAGCCATGTATTCCAGGTCTTTTCTGTCATCGTCCTGACCGACGCCCAAAAAAATTAAAAGGCCGTTGTCAATCTTTCCTGTAACCCGACCTTCAACACGAACTTCAGCTTTTTTTACCCTTTGTACAACAGCACGCATCTTCAAAACCCCTCACTAATTCCGTGATATTTCAAGCACATCCTTGATTTTGCTGAGTTTGGCGATAATTCTGTCCAGTTGTTCAGTATTGTTTATCTCCAGGGTCATATGCATTGATACGGTCATGTCTTTTGTGGGTCTGGCATTTATCGCCCTCAGCGGTATCCTCGACTCGCCTATGGCGCTTGTGATCTCCACAATAAGCCCCTGCCTGTCATTGGCTTTCATGGTTATCTCGGCAAGGTAGGACACATTGGGCGAAGCGTTCTTGTACCAGTTGACTTCTATAAGTCTTGCATCCCCGTCTATTATATTGTTTTTAATGTTCGGGCAATCCTTGCGGTGAACAGAAACTCCGCGACCCCTTGTGATATATCCGATGATTTCGTCTCCCGGAACTGGATTGCAGCAGCGGGAAAGCCTTACAAGGCAGTTATCTATTCCCTTGACGATAATACCGCTGTCATGGGGATCCTTTGCTTTCTTTCTGCTTTCTTTCTCAATCTGCTCCAGGAGCATATTGGTCTGTTCTTCCTGGGGAAGGCTCTTGCGATATTCTTCCCTGAGCCTGGTGACAACCCTTTGCGGCGTAATTGCACCCAGGGCAATTGCGGCAAAGACATCATCCATGCTGTTATAGTTATATTTTTTCAGAACCGACTCGACATATTCCGGCTTAAGGAGTGTGCTTACGGGAATTCCGGTTCTCTTGGCCTCTTTTTCGAAAAATTCCTTACCCTGCTCAATGTTTTCTTCCCGCTTTTCCTTTTTGAACCATTGGTTTATCTTATTTCTGGCCTGGCTGGTCTTGACAATTTTCAGCCAGTCTCGGCTTGGGCCGTTACTTGCCTTGGAAGTGATTATTTCTACAATATCCCCGTTTTTAAGCTCATAATCAAGATTTACAATACGGCCGTTTACCTTGGCGCCAATCATCCTGTTTCCGACCGCGCTGTGAATCAGGTAGGCAAAATCTATGGGGGTTGAACCGGCCTTGAGGCTCTTTACATCCCCTTTGGGTGTGAAAACAAATACTTCGTCGGTAAACAGGTCAATTTTCAGGTTTTCCATGAACTCATCGGGGTCACGGGCATCTTTTTGCCATTCAATCATTTGCCTGAGCCAGGATAATTTCTCGGCATAGGATTTCTGGCTGTACCCGCCGCCTTCCTTGTAGCTCCAGTGGGCGGCAATACCTACCTCAGCCACCTTGTGCATTTCCCATGTCCTTATCTGGACCTCAAAGGGAATACCGTCAGGTCCTATGACTGTGGAATGAAGGGACTGGTACATATTTGGCTTGGGCATGGAAATATAATCCTTGAATCTTCCCGGCATGGGCTTAAAGAGTTCATGCATAAGCCCCAGAACTGTATAGCAGTCCTTCACGGTGTTTACAATAAGGCGTATGGCAAAAAGGTCATAGATCTGTTCAAGGGTTTTGTTCTGGGTTGTCATCTTCTTGTAGATACTGTAGAGATGCTTTGCCCGGCCCTGGATATCGCCCTCAATTCCTACTTCCTCAATTTTCTTACGGACTATCTCAATTATCCTGTTTATATATTCCTCGCGTTCACGGCGCTTCTTGGCAATCTTCTCCACCAGGTCATAATAGTTCTTTTCATCCAGGTATCTGAAACTTAAGTCTTCCAGTTCCCATTTTATTTTATTGATGCCAAGACGGTGGGCCAATGGAGCGTAGATATCCATTGTTTCCCTGGCCTTCTGGATTTGTTTCTCCTTTGACATGAACTTAAGGGTCCTCATATTGTGAAGCCGGTCAGCCAGCTTTATGATAATGACACGGATGTCCTTGGCCATGGCCAGGAACATTTTTCTGAAATTCTCGGCCTGAATCTCCTGTTTTGTGGTATAGGGAATCTGGGTTAATTTGGTAACTCCGTCCACCAGCTCGGCGATTTCCTCGCCGAATTCATTTTTCAGCTCTTCATAGGTAAATGTCGTGTCCTCTATTGTATCATGGAGAATACCGGCAGCTATTGAACTTTCATCCATTTCAAGCTCAGCAAGAATACACCCTACCTCGACAGGGTGGGTGATGTACGGATCGCCGGATACGCGTGCCTGTCCCTCATGAGCTTTGTTTGAATAGTTATATGCCTTTTCAATCAGCTCAAAATTCGCATCCGGTTTGTATTTGGATACCAGTTCCTTTAGTTTGACAAACTGATCTAACATCCATACCACCATTCTATTGTCTGAAAGCCTGAGCGGTCTTCTGAATCCAGTCCAGCAGTTCGGAATCTTCAAGGCTGACCTTATGTGTACTGTCGTAATAATTTATTTCATATGTACCGTCGCTGTTCAGCCTGAGATCTATAAGTCCAAGTTCTTCAAAAACAAGAAGTCCGGCAAAAAATTTGAAAAAGTTCATATTCTTTTTTGTCGCAATCTCTATATTCCTGGAATGGACAAAAAGTTCAGCCGGTGAGAACTTTCTGATATCCATTCTTTTTATATATTTATATATGAGCGCGAGATGCTCCCTGTTAATTACTATATCGTCATATTCTATTATTCTGTCAATAATCCCATTATAGAGCCAATTTGCGTCAGAATCAAGACATTCAACCTGCTGGGATAATTTAAGAAGAAATCTGTTACGTTTAAGCATGTTTTCATTGAGACGCATGTCCAGAACCTTCAACTGGACGGTTTCCCTGTTCTGCCATACGTTTATTTCCTGCGTAAAAACAATGTCGACCATATCGCCTTCAAACAAAGCGTCCGCCAGATATCCCCTGCCGAAATAAACGGCATCCACTGTATTTCCGTCAATATTGAAGGATAATTTCAGATGTTTGCCGTCTCCTGTCAGTTTTTTGGATTCAAGCCTTGCATTCCTGACACAGAAAACAGGGACCTGGTTTCCCGGACCGAAAGGTTCCAGTCGGGATATAAGCCTTGCATTGTCAGTGTTTATATCCTTCCCTTCAAGCTCGAGGTTGATGGCTATGTAAGGTATGAGCATCTCATCCGTGATATGCAGGTTTGCATAGAGGTTGATCCTCTCCCTGAAAATCTCAAGATTTTCCGTTTTGATGGTCAAGCCCCCGGCAAGTTCGTGGCCTCCGAATTTGACCAGGATATCCGATACCGAATTCAGGGC
>Ga0134094_1002901_pt1 | contig 13593 bp, 9 predicted proteins | sample 5_1taG_FD_94458 | JGI IMG/M metagenome (GOLD analysis project Ga0134094, IMG submission 94458) | Switchgrass degrading microbial communities from high solid loading bioreactors in New Hampshire, USA - 5_19_20_110_A1 metaG | ecosystem: Engineered > Bioreactor > Semi-continuous > Anaerobic >... | reverse complement strand
GGCTGCCATAACCCGGAAACCCATCCCTTTGACGGAGGGACGCTGGTAACCGTCGACTCGGTTATTGAACAGGCAAGAAAAAATCCCTTGCTGGACGGTATTACATTCAGCGGCGGGGAACCTTTTGAGCAGGCCGGCGCCTTTGCAGTTCTTGCCCGGGAAGCAAAAAAGCTGAATCTTAATATAATGACGTATACGGGTTACACTTACGAATATATTCTGGCAAATTCGTCAAAGAACAGGGGCTGGGAGGAACTGCTCAGCGAAACCGATATACTTGTGGACGGAAGGTTTGAACAGGAAAAAAGAAATCTGCTTCTGAGATTCAGGGGCTCGGAAAACCAAAGGATCATTGATGTAAAAAAATCAAAAGCCGAAAACAGAATAGTCATTATTGAATAATAAACAGAAAGGTCTGATATACCGTCTTTTATTATAAATAAAAACTCTTTTGAAAAATTTTTAAGCTATGTTATCATCTAAATGGACTGCTGAGGGGAAATTCACTGCCGGTTGGTGAATAATGCCGGGCAAGCAATACCGTATAAAGAGGGACTCCATTTTAGCGATGAATTTGGGCTAAAATGGAGTTTTTATTCTGTCTGCCACCGACAGAATTATATCAGGTGTGCTGTTCAGTTGTTGAGTAGGTCGGAACAAATAATTTAAAAGTTTATCAAACAGAAGGATTACCATGGAACGGAGAATTATAAGAAGAAGATATAAGCTGCTTGCGGATTTTTCCCTGGTCCACAGCTTTCTTACCGATATTGTTGGTATTGATTTGACACGGGCAATGCTGGATAAGCTGGGTCAAAAATATCCTGGCAGGAACATTGAGTTAGTCTGCGGTAATTTCTTTGATATTTGCTTTGGTGAGAATAAATTTGATACAGCAGTTCCATTCCAGGCAATGCACCATTTTTCTCATTCTGAGAAAGTCAAACTGTATAAAAAAATATATAAGGCACTTAAATCAGAAGGTATTTATATTGAATGCGATTATATGGTGACAGAACAGTCTGTTGAGGATGAACTCTTCGCTGAGTATGAAAGGTTAAAATGTGAATTGGAAATACCTGACGGAGGGTTTTATCACTTCGATATTCCCTGCACCATTGATAATCAAATTATATTGTTAAAGAAAGCCGGTTTTACATCTGCAGAAATGGTTTGGAGAATGGGCAACACAACAATAATCGTGGCAAAAAATAAAGTACTGACATTGTCTCTTTGGCGAAGCCGGTGACACAGCAATAAACTCTAAAGGCCGGGAACTGGATTTATTCCCGGATTTAAATTTTGAGTTAAAACCTGCTTTATAATCACCGGGTCAACTGTCAGTTGAATAAAAAACAACCGACAGGTGAGAAATTCAATGAATGATTTATTCCAATGATTGCATTTTCCTTTATAATAAAATTAAGTCCGGATATAAAGCAGAATACGTATTCAATATGCGTAGGCCTGCAGGCAGGTTATTAAAGATGATGAAGTAAAATAGAAAGGCGGGTATTAATATGCCAAACACATTGGGTACACGTATTGCCGAGTACAGGAGGGCAAAAGGCATTACCCAGGATCAGCTCGCTGAATACATGAGTGTATCTTCACAGGCGGTAAGCAAGTGGGAAAATGATTTGTCGTGTCCTGATATTTCACTGCTTCCCAGGCTTGCAGACTATTTCGGCATAACCGTTGATGAGCTTCTGCGCGGTGAAAACAGTCATGCCGTAAGGGTTGTTCCTGAAGAAAACCGCAAGGATTTGAGCAGGATGCTCATACGAATATCGGTAAAAAGCAGTGACGGTGATATTGTTAAGGTAAATCTGCCGTTAGGTCTGGTTAAAGCTGCACTGGAAATAGGACTTCAGATGCCGCAGATTTCGGGTAATGAAGCGCTAAAAGACATTGACTTTAACGCAGTATTACTGGCGGCCGAAAGCGGCGTCATAGGCAAGCTGGTTGAGGTACAGACTGTCGACGGGGATTATGTTGAAATTGTAATCGAATAATTTGGGGAGAATTTTATGTGGATTAAAATTAATGTTGAAGGTTGCCGTTTTTCAATTCCTTTGCCCACAGGAATCTTAATTAACGGTTTTGCCGTAAGAATAGCAAAAAAATGTATAATGAAAAACTACTGTGATTTTTCTTTTACGGAAGAACAGCTTATCGCATTTTTTAAAGAATTAAAAAAAGCAAAGAAACTCTTCCCAAGGCTTACCCTTGTTGATGTCAAAACTTCTGACGGACAGAGGGTGACAATCACCCTTTAGTTCTGTTTTTGCTTACTTACATGTGCATTTTTCTAATCTGAATTTGCTCTGCGGCGTATTATCAGCGGGTTGAACCGCCCGATTGGCATGTTTTGAAACTTAGTCTCCGGTTTCATATAATAAAGAATGAGGTAGTGGTATGAAGGGTAAATGGATAAAATGGATTTTTAAGAGGATCAAGGGTGCATATAAGCATCTGGTACTGCTGGTATTTTCATCGGTTTTGCTATCGATAGTAAACATACTGCTTGCTTTGATTTTGAAAGGATTTATTGACAGTGCCGTAAGCGGAACCGCCGAAAAAGTATTCAGGCTGATTGTATATGCTGTAATAGTGGTGTTATTGGAAGGTTTTTCATATGTCTTATCGTCTTATTCAAAGAAAAACATCCAGGCAAGAACCGAGTATAACCTTCGCAGCGAAATGTTTTCAGCCGTAATACGTGCGGATTACGCTGATACAGAGAAATACAGCAGCGGTGAACTTATTAACATGTTTTCGAATGATATAAATGCCGTTTCCACATGTATTCCTGAAATTACCTACAATATTGCGGGTCAGTTGCTGCAGGCAGTTTCTGCAGGCGTGGTTTTGTTTATTATAAGCTGGAAAATGGGCCTGATACTTTTTATTACCATACCTTTTTTAATGCTGCTTATAAGCAGTATATCTCCCTATATTCAGAAAGCCAATGCGGAACTGAAGGAGAATGAAGATTACATAATTTCCTATGTACAGGAAAGATTAAGGAGAATACCTTTAATCAAGGCTTACAGGTACTATGAAAAGCCAATGAGAAAGTTTAATGCCATGCAGAAAGACAAAACAAAAAAATACACGAAGCTGGGAATTATAGAAGGCTTAGTATTTTTCTCCAACAACATTATAGGCTCGGTCATGTTCCTCATATGCCTGGGAGTGGGGTCAATTTTTGCAATTAAGGGTTCCTATTCTGTTGGAGCCATGATCACAATGGTCCAGCTGCTAAACTATATTATTTTGCCGATAAATACACTGCCACCGGCAATAAACAGTATTAACAATTCGCTTGTATCGGCTGAAAGAATTAGCAATATTATAAATCTTGCACAGGAAGCAAATGCTCTGCCGGAACGGAATGTAAAAATTAAAGAAATAGTTATTGATAATCTGGGTTTTTCATATGGAAGTAATAAGATATTTACCGGCCTGAGCTGCCGTTTCCCGGGCAACAAAATCGTAGGCATAATCGGAAAAAGCGGCAGGGGCAAAACCACATTGCTTAAGCTGTTACTTGGTTTTTACGCGCCTGATTCAGGCAATATCAGTGTGGTTACTGAAGATGATCAAACTCTTGATATCAGGGATGTGAAAGCCTTGATAAGCTATGTTCCCAACAGCGACATACTTTTTTCCGATACAATTGCAGAAAACATTGCAATGAGCGAAGAAGCAAACTTGTCAAGGCTTACGGATGTTTCCTCCCAGGCGAACATTCTTGGTTTTATTGAATCGCTGCCTGGTAAATTTGAAACGGTAATCAGCGAGTACGGCGGGAACTTGTCAAGCGGTCAGGCCCAGCGCATAGGAATTGCCAGGGCAATATACAGGGAATCGGTACAGGTTATTCTGCTTGATGAACCCACTGCCAACCTGGATTCTGAGTCGGTTAATGTGCTGAAGCGGGAACTTAAAAATCTCTCAAGGGACAAAATGTGTATAGTTGTATCTCATGACAGCAACCTGAAAGACATATTTGATGTGACGTTAAACCTGGATGATACAGGTCTTTAGGGACGAATGCCTGCATATTGATTATAGTACAGGGACGAAATTAACATGAAGATTATGCTTGACAAATGCAAACCTTGTATGTAAAATATTCCAAAACAGTGAGTATGCATAAGGGTGAAATGCCCGAGCTGCATAGGGGCAAAGAGCCCTACACGCGGAATTATACCCCGCGGAGTCACTAAACAGGTGATTCCGTGGGGTTTTTTATATTCTTGTTTTCGTGCCAATAGTATAAAGGGGGATTGCAATGCCGGGATCAATGATACACGTGCTTATGGCACATAAGGTCAGGCCCGAAGGAAGTATATTGTTTTATATAGGGAATATTGCACCCGATGCAGTGACGGACTGGAGAAATAAAGAAATTACTCATTTCCGGAACCTTCCTGACAGAAGTGAAGCACTGGCAAATCTTGCGCGAAAGACTTCACCGTCGGACGACTTTGCCGAGGGTGTTCTGCTTCATCTGTATTTTGACTGGCGATGGGATATTCTTGTCAGGGACGAATATATTAAAACAACCACCGGTGAATGGTTTCCGAAATACCGAAAGGAAGTGATATATGCAAGCAGTTATGCCTTCCATAATACCGGCTGGGCAAAAAGCATATGGGAGCAGATGGATTCGTTTGATTCCTCAAAATACGGAAAAATACCGGGTGCAACGTCAGATGAGCTTAAGGAATTCATCAGGCTGAGCAATATATGGCACAATGAGAATAACACCGGGCCATCTGCAGCTTTCCCTCAGGAATTCATAGATGAATTTATCAGTAAAATTGCTGATGAATATACCCAGTGGAAAACCATCCAGGAAATTGCCTATTACAATTCCCTGCCTGTTTTGATCGACGGTTTTGCCGATATACCCGACTTAACCGACGGTGAAATAGAACTTCACTGTGTTGCGAAAAATCCCGCAATTCCTGAAAAAAAGTGGGTTCCGTCTTATGTTTTTGAAATAAGGAAAGAAGGCTGTCGTGTCGGCGAGATCAATTTTCGTGTAGGTTACTCGGACAGCCTGTACTATGGCGGTCAGATCGGTTACGCCGTCGATGAGCAGCACCGGGGGCATGGCTATGCCGAAAAGGCGTGCAGGCTTCTTGTGCCGGTCATTCGTGCCCATGGAATGAAAAAGGTATTAATTACAAATGAACATACCAATATAGCTTCAAGACGTACCTGTGAAAAGCTGGGAGCAGAGCTCATCCGCAAAGCCCGTCTGCCCGAGTGGCATGATCTTTACAAGGAAGGACAGAGGTATGTGAATATATTTGAATGGAGCGTCTAAGACTGACGGATTTGATTAAACTTCTTGAAAGCAATATAAAAGTTCTGGTAACGGGAATAACGGTCAATAATGCCGTATCCTCCGAAGTACATAGAATTGAAAAGGAAAACGGGATTAACATACTTGGAGGAACTCATTACCCGACCGAGAAGTTTGCCTGTGTCAAAATGTGCAGTTACTTTGAGAAACTAGGGCTTGAAGCCGAGTTTGTTCCCGGGGGACCTATTTTTGAAGATATGTAATCCCGTCCGCCTTTTGAAGATTAGAAGCAATATGGCTGCTGCCAGAAGAACAGCCGGAATAATGATTAAAAGAAATACAGTGTTCCTTTCCTGAGAGGTGACAATAAACGTTATCTCCGTTCCGTCCATTGTAAAAAGCAGATAACTGCCGTTTGTCCTGTAATCGGTTTTCTCCCAGGTGCCGTTCTTCAGCAGGTAAATGTTTATACCCGATGTCTGCCTGTCAGGGGCAAGATATCTTACAGTATGAGACATCTGCCCGTCATCCGTAACCGAAACAGTCCATTTTTCAAGTACCTTTTCGCCGTTAAAGTGTTTCCCGGCTTCCGTTTTTCGTGCGGTCAGCACGGAATTCCCCGTAAACAGGCCATCAACCAGGATTACCGATGGCCCGCCGTTACGTGTCTGTGTGCTTGCCAGTGTGGTGATGTAGTTTTTGTAAATTGCCTTAACGGTTGCATCAAAAGTAAGGTTTTTAAAATCATTCATGCTCCATTCCCCGAAATATCCGTCCTTACCCGGAACCTCAGGAATCTTGTCAGCAGGAATGCTTTCACCGTAAGTAAAGGGAATAACCGCCACTTCCTTTCCATCGCAGACAAATCTCAGCCGGAAGGTTCTGAATATATCGGGCAGACCGTCAAACAGCAAAAGCTCATCAAAGAAGACCGGTTCTGCTTTTCCTTCGTAGCTTATTCCGTTTATGCCTGCCAGCTCGCTGTAAACAAAATAGTTTTCCTGCAGTACACCGTCTGCATACCCGGCAATTGCACCCACATATTCATCGGCATTTTCCAAGCGAATCAGCGAACAGCATTCGTAAATATCCGTGCCATAGCCTGCAATACCACCGATATAGTCATCCCCGGACAAAGAACTTTTTGAGTAGCACTTCCGGATAATGCCCTTTGATTTTCCTGCGATGCCGCCGACATAGTCCCCGTCTGTGCTGCTGACACTGCCGTTATTTAAAGATTTCACTACGTATCCGAAATCCATCAGGCCGACAATGCCGCCCGCGTGATTTTTCTTTGATTTTACCGTGCCGTAATTCTCGCAGCCGGATATAACAGCCCGAAGCAGGTATTTTGTGCCGGGAGATATTTTTTCTGCCAGGTTATAATCGTCTTCCGGATCAAAATCATATTCAATGGCCATCGAACCGGCAATTCCGCCGACATTTATGTCCCCCTGGATCGTGCCGAAATTTATGCCTGCAGATATTTCTCCCCCGGAAGCTGCGTAAGCCTCCTGTGCAGAAATATCTTCAAAGTAATCCCTGATATTGGTCTGTGAAACATCTTCAAGTGTATCGGTCAGCAGGCTGAACACGGAGAATAGCTGGTCTGAAACCGCCTGTATATCTGAAAGCAGTGTTCCTGTTGAATCAGATATCATGTTTTTCAGTACCGACAAGGAACCCGATACGTTGCCAAGTGCTGCGGAAAGCTCATTCATGGCTTCGATATACCTGCTGTCCATTTTCTTAAAAGTTATTTCAGGCCTGGCTGCGAGATCTGAAATCAGTGCGTGCATTTTTTCAATTGCCTCTGCCATGTCTGCAGCCGAACTTTTAAGCATGTCGGTCGCATCTATGGCTGAAGACAATGCTTTTGAAACTGATTCTGCAGTTTTGTCAAAATAAGGCCATGCGTCGCTGATACCGGAAATTACGCTTTGCAGGCCGGAGAACGCGCGGCTTATATCACCTGCGGCATCCTCCATGTATTTGATGCTGTCAAACAGTTTTTCAAGTTCAATTTGTTCCGATAATTTTTCAGCTTCACCGCTGATTTTTTTCAGCGCGTCAATGACTTCTGAAATACTGTCGGAAATCTCCCTGATATATGAACGTATATTGTCATCGTATACCCACTGAAGTTGCCAGGTAATTGCACTGTTGATTTTCATAAGGGCAAATGCAGCGTCCCTTGAGGATGAAGCCAGGTTTGCGAAGCCAGTCATCAGACGATCAAGATTCTGCAATATTTCGGCGGGATTAATATCGGCCGATTTAAGATGTTCTGTCATATCCTTTAGGTAGTTTGCCGATGCCTGTATATTCTCAACTGCGTCAGAAAAATCGCGCATGCCGTTGTATATATCCGTAAGCCCGTTCCTGATGTTTCTGTTATTTATGTTTTCCATTAAAACGGCAAGACCGTTCTGAATCATGACAAAACCCTGCAAAACAGCCGTGAAATCAATATCCGAACCGCTTTTTACCGCTTCATTGACGGTTTTTAGTCCGTTTTCGATATCCTGCCATGCCTTTTGTGTTTCTTCATTGTCCTCGTATGGATTTGCAAGTTTTTCAAGCCCGGCTGATATTTTTGAAAAACCTGAGGCAAACTTGTCAGCAGCAGATGCAAGTTCTGAAACTGCGTTTTCCATTGAAGCGAAAGCCGCCAAAAGCTCCTCCCTTTCAATATCGCTTCTGATAGCTTCCAATACAGCCTGGATCTGCCGCATCGCGCCGGTCATTCTGAATATTGCAATCGCCAGTTCGTCAGCGCCGTCACGCAGGTTGTTCCTGTTTTGCAGCCATTCCCCGGAGTTTTTCAGTTTATCTGAAGTATCAAGAAGTGCCCGGGCTGCATCACCCGTTTTTTCCAGGGCATTAATCAGGTTGGTCATTTCCGCCCGTATATCCGACAGTGCCTTTTCAACTGCTTTGCTGTCACCAAGACCTTTTTTCAGTAAACTCAGCGCAGACGAAATATTATCGGCTGAGTCCCCTGCACTTTTCAAAGCTTCCTTCATTTTATCAAGAGCAGGGTATACTATGTCAGCACCGGAATTAAAACTTTCAGTGCCTTCTTTCAATTGCTTCATGGCTGTTCCGTATTGCCCGATTGCAGCTTCCATTTTTCTTGCCGAAGCGGAAACCAGTTCCATGACGGGTTCCATTGCGACCAGCGTCTGCGTAATCCTCGCGCTTACATCGTTCATACTGCTTATGTTGTCATTAAGCCATGAAACAGTCTGATCCGCGAGGGAATCGACGGCCGTCCTTGCATCGGTTACATATCCGTGGATTCTCGTGAGCTGGGCAGAGATATCGTAATTATAGCGGTTGATGTTGTTTATCGCATTATTTACCAGCACCTGCAATGTATTCAGTTCGGTGCGAAGCTTCGTCAGAAAGCTTTCTGAAATCTGCCAGGTACTGTATGGCTCGGTTTGCCCCGCAATTCCCCCCACGTCTTTTCTTCCGAAAACGATGCCTTTGTTCGTGCATCCGTTTATATATCCCGATTGCCTTCCTGCAATACCGCCTATATTGTACCCGACATGCGGGTAACCCACCGTACCGAGATTTGTGCAGCTCTGGATAATGCCGGTGGAAATTCCGGCGATTCCGCCGGTATCGGTAACATCGAGAAAATCAGCGGCTGAAAATGAAGATAAATTTGGATTTATATCCTGAATATTTTCAAGATTCAATGTTTTTTCGGTTAATGTTGTGTTTACGCTGGCTTCATTGGTGCACAGCAGGATTGTTCCAAGGTTTTCTCCTGCAATTCCGCCCGTATAGTGACTACCGTTCACAATTCCCTGTACGGAGCAGTTTGAAATAAGGCCGTTTGCTTCATTAATGCCGGCAATGCCTCCAACGTATTTGTCACCCCTGATTATTCCAACAAAAACACAGTTCAGGATAGTTCCCCTGTTGTTTCCTGCTACACCTCCAACTACCGTCTTTTCGCCTGCAGGTGTTATTGTTCCGCTGACTTTAAGGTTTTTTACCAGCCCATCTTCCTGGATATATCTGAAAAGTCCTGTCGGAGAACCTGAACTATCCAGGGTAAGGCCGCTGACGGTATACCCCTGGCCGTCGAAGGTTCCGCTGAAAACGGGTATGGGACTGAACCCGGTTCCGGTAAGATCAATGTCACTGCACAATATTACGGTCTTTCCCCTGGACCAGGTGTCGAGGGAACAGTTTTTTGAAAGCAAAATCAAGTCTTCTGCAGAGCGGATATATATTACATCCGGAAAATCCCCTGCCAGTGCTGTAATATTCGGAAATGCAATATTTATACAGAAAATGGCGGACAGAAGAATTGATATTACCCTAATCCTATTCCTTTTCATTCTTATTCTCCTCCCGCTCTTCAATATTCTCACTTAGCAGTTTCATTTCACCTGATTCCACGAGGGCGTTCACATCGCCGCGTATAATACCGCGAACGGTACCCGTAATTGAACCTGACACTTTACCGTTGATCCGGCCGTTTACATACACCACTCCCCTGGCACTTTGTGTGCGTACAGGAACGGAGATCGAAAATGACGTTTTTTCAATGATCTTATCGCCAAGCAGCAAAATCTGCGGTAAAACAAACATAACCAGGACAAGCGATATTATCGTCCCGCGCCCGATACTTTGCCCGATACCGGCCGTGGTAGGTTCCGAAGTCATATTTCCGATAAGCACGCCTGCCACCGCCATCATCATTCCGGATGTAATCAGGGTGGGGAAAGCCAGGTTAATCGTTTCTATGATTGCTTCCCGCCGGTTCATTTTGTTTTTCAGCTCCTGGTAGCGGCTGGATATGACAATGGCGTAATCGATATTCGTTCCCATCTGTATCGCGCTTGCGATCAGGTAACTCATGAAAAACACATTGGCGCCTGTAAAATAGGGAAAGGCAAAGTTAATCCAGATACTGCCCTGGATAACCATAATCAGCAGGATGGACAGACCCACTGACTGGAAGGTCATGAGCAAAACAACAATAACGAAAAGCACGGATAAAATACTTACAAGAGTGTTGTCATAGTCAAATGACAAGGCCAGATCGTAATAAACCATCGAGTCTCCGCCCAGGTAGACATCACTGCTGTAGTATTTGCCTGCAATTTCATGGATTGTATCAAGGAATGCAAAGGTTTCATCGCCTTCTTTCGGGAGATCAAGGCTGATCATCATGCGGCTGTAGGCTTTACCCTGAAGCTGCTGCCTTGCCTCATTCATTTGCTTATATGCTGCATCAAGCGTTTCCTTTAACTCGGCATCCAGAGGTATATATCCCTGCTGTACCTGTTCATTCAAAAATTCGAACATATCAATAAGCGGTACGCTGTATGAATCAAGCCCGCTTACCACTTTGCCGAAGTTTTCGTTCCTTACTGCATATAACCCATACAGGACCCTGGCCAGTTCATAATCCAGGTCGGCCAGTTCGGAAAATTCCCGGGGTGTAAGCCTTTCGATCAGCGTATACCCGTCCATTGCTTCAATATTGGCAAGCCCAACGGCGTATTTTACTTCGTCAAAGCTTTCCAGTTCAGCAAGCAGCTTCGCTTCGGCATCGTAATTACCCGACGGAACAATCAGTACCAGCATGTTTTCGGAACCAAAGGTATTTGAAATCATTGCCCGTGCAATCTGGGAATCGCTTTGCTTCGGTGTTGTAAGAAGTGTATAGCCGAATACATAGGAAACTTTTCCTGAAAAGATCAATGCTGCCGCCAATACCAGAACAAAAGCCGGAGGAACCACCTTTCTTGTCCTATAGGCAAACTTGCCGACAAAAGAAATCTTCGGTACGAAATTTCTGTGTTTTGTCCTGTCAATTAAACCGCTGAACTGCATAAGAAGGCCCGGCATCAGTGTAAAGACCGTTACAAGGCTGATGGAAATGGCTTTCATAAGTGCGATGCCCATGTCGAACCCGATCCTGAACCGCATAAATGTCATTGCAAGCAGGCCTCCGATGGTGGTCAGGCTGCTGGCCGATATTTCCGGGATTGCCTTGCTTAATGCAGTGATAACTGCCTCCCTTGCCGGAAGCAGCTCATGTTCTTCCTGGTAACGGTGCAGCAGCATCAGCGCATAGTCTATTGACATTGCAAGCTGCAGCACAATAGTAACCGAATTGGAAACAAAGGAAACGGTCCCGAAGAAGAAGTTCGTACCCATGTTGATAATTGCGGCGGACAGGAAATTGATCAGCAGCAGCGGTACTTCTGCGTATGTACGTGAGGTCAGAACCAGGGCGCTTACCACAATAATTGCTGCAAGTATCGTAACGATTTTTACTTCATTAAGGATATTCTCCACGAGATTACTGGGAATATCGGTTGATATATAGATGTCATAGTCGGAAAACTTGTTTTTCAGTTCTTTCAATACTTTGCTGCATCTTTCGTCATTTTCGTCATAAGCAAGGGTTACGCTGAAAAGTGCAGAAGCATCCTTATAATATTCAGGGCCTTCGTTGAAAAGCACCGAATAAATACCTTCCGTTTCCCGGATTTTTTCGGCTATTTCCTTTGCCTGTTCCAGCGAAACATTGGCAACCATGATCTTCGCAGTACCATATGAAACAAATTCTCTTTCCATGATTTTCATGGCAATACGGGTTTCGGAATCCTCCGGGAGAAAAGCCGAAAGCTCGCTTTCCACGGTTACCCAGTTCCATGAAAAGAAAGAAAAAACAATAAGTACTGCGTAAACAAAAAAGAACAGGTTGCGTTTGTCCACAATGAAGGCAGCAATCTTCGAAATGAAACTGTTGTCTTTTTCCCTGCTCACATTATCTGCCCCCTTACAAATGTGATATAACAGGGCAACATTTTATTGTTCCAGGATATATTACTTTTTTAAACCCTGTATTAAGACAACTGCTGTTTTTTGCTTTTTCTTGTATATGTTTAGCTCGGTAAGCTTTGAAATATTCGGAAAAATCAAATACGGTTGATTAATAGACACCAGTCTATTATAATAAGCTATGGGACAAATAACAATAATCACATTTGTTTAAAACGTCGATTAATCAACAGTTGACCGAGTAAATGTAAATTATGGGGAAAATTATGAATGACAAGAGCATGGACCGCCGTGTGCGCAGAACGAAAAAGCAGCTGCGCCAGGCGTTGACCGAACTTCTCGAAGAAAAAAGCGTAAAAGACATTACCGTAAGAGAGCTGTCCGAGCGGGCTGACATTAACAGGGCAACTTTCTACCTGCATTACAGGGACGTGTATGATATGGTTGAGCAAATCCAGACGGAAATGTTCAGGGATTTTCAAAGTATACTGGACAGGCATCCTGCAAGGTTCCCGAACGACAGACCGCTGCCAATGCTTATTGATTTATTCCGTCTTGCTGCTGAAAACTCTGATATATGCAGGGTTTTGATTGTTAATAACGGCGATGTCGCGTTTTTGAACCGTCTGAAGGATTTGGTAAAAAACCGCTGCCTTAATGAATGGATGGAGCCGTACAACACGGGTAAATCACAGGATTTTGAATACTTTTTTTCCTTTATTGTATCCGGGTGTATTGGGCTTTTACAAAGCTGGCTGGAGAGCGGTCTGAAGGAATCTCCCGAATATATGGCTTTGCTTGCTGAAAAAATAATTATGAATGGTATAAGAGTAATCGAATAGATTATGCGACAATGATAATCGTTTTGAATGGAACTTCCGCCGCCGTGGAAAGAATGATTATAAATCAAGTAGTACGATCCAAAAATATAGCGTTCATGCTATAATAAAACGAATAATTTACGGTTATAACGGAAGCGAGGTAGTCCGATGCCGGTAAATTCTTGACCTGAACCGATTCATTATACCGAATAAGGCGATTATCAGGCCCGCATGGGTCCTTTTATCATGCCTTTCAAGGTTAAGTCAGGTTAAGAATAGCGGTATTTCACCTTGCTGAATCCGTAGCTATATTGATGTTGTTATGGAAATATACCGTGATTAGCCGTGCGGTATTTTTGAATGAGTTTATGGATACCCTGGAATAACAGCATCTGCCAAAGAGTATTATATATTAATGCCATAAGGAGCTGCAGGTGAAAAGCTTTTGCTATTCACCTGCAGTTTTTGTTTGCCGGGATTCGGGCGCAAGTCTTTAAAGCTGATGACTGGAAACTGCCCGGAAGATTATTCTTACAGAAAGAGGGGTCAAAATGGGTATAATTTCTGCGATAAATCTGTCGAAAACATACAGGATTCATCAAAAACAGGAAGGTTTAAAAAATGCGG
>Ga0134094_1002899_pt1 | contig 13594 bp, 3 predicted proteins | sample 5_1taG_FD_94458 | JGI IMG/M metagenome (GOLD analysis project Ga0134094, IMG submission 94458) | Switchgrass degrading microbial communities from high solid loading bioreactors in New Hampshire, USA - 5_19_20_110_A1 metaG | ecosystem: Engineered > Bioreactor > Semi-continuous > Anaerobic >... | reverse complement strand
CAGGTTTGGCGTCCTGAGCACCCCTTTCTCGTCGTAAAAGAAGGCTTCGCGGCTTGCCATGCTCATCCCCATCGCCATGCCGCCCGCCACCACCGAGCGCATCAGCTCGGGGTTTATTACCGCCCCGACGTCGATGGCGCTCGAGGCGGAGAGGATTCGGTAGGTAAAGTCTTTCAGGTCCGCCTCAATCTCGACGACCTGAGCCCCGACAGTCCAGGCCGGGCCGGTTTTGCCCCGCCCCGTTGCCCTATCGAGCGCCGTGAGCCCCTTCAGCATAAATCCTCCTCTGCCCAATACCGGTTCGCCCAGAGAGGAGCCGTCCTGCGCCTTATAGCCGCCGACTATATCCTTAAATTCGATGTACGAGGAGGGATTGGCCCTCATGTAGACTCGGCCGTTTTCGACCTCGATTTCGTCGGGGCTGCATTTGAAGGCCTCCGCGCCGTTTGCGCGAAGCTGGTTCAAGATATCCTGCGCAGCCCTGTAGACGGCGTTCCCCGCCAAGTATTCCGTAAAGCTCGCCACGGTTTTCCAGTGCTCTGGATTTAGAGCCGTGTCCACCTGCGAGATTACGTGGACCTGACCCGGGTCAATCCTCAGCGTTTCGGCCAGAATCTGGGCAAGGTGGGTCTTTCCGCCGGAGCCTATCTCGGCCACGCCGGTGTTCAGATTGAGGCTCCCGTCGGGGTTGAAGGTGACAAGCGCGCCCGAGATGGCGTCGGTCGGCGGGTTTTCGGTCTTCCAGAAGCAGGATACCCCCATGGCGCGGACCTTGTTCGGACCTGCGGCCACCGCCTTTCCGCCGTTCCAGTTTGAAAGCTGCCTGACCTTTTCAATGCACTGAGGCAAATCCCCTATGATGCCCGGCGTGCAGAGCACCTGCGAGGGCGTCAAATTGCCGCTGCGGATGGCGTTTTTATAGCGCAGCTCAAGCGGGTCCATGCCGCACTCGCGGGCGAGCATGTCCATCGCTCGCTCTATGCAAAAGGTCTGCGACTCGTGGGCGAAGCTCCTATAGGCCGTGGCAAAAGTGTGGTTCGTGTAGACGCAGAGGGAGTCGCAGCTGACATTCGGGATGCTGTAGGGTCCGGTGCAGTCGACGGCAATCGCCCTAGCCATGTTCGGAGCTATGTCGGAGTAGGCCCCGCAGTCCACAAGATAGGTGATTTCGGCGGCGAGAATGGTGCCGTCCCTCAGAGCGCCGAGCCTGATGTCGGCTTCCAGCCCGATTCTGCAGGGTGCGGTCTCCATATCCTGCTCCCTCGTAATTATAAGGCGCACAGGCTTGCCGCCCACCATTTTGGACGCGATGTATGCCAGAATCTCAAGCATAACCGAGGACTTTCCCCCGAATCCTCCTCCGACGAAGGGCACGCTGACCCGAATTTTGCCGGCGGGTATGTTGAAGACATCGGAAAGCTGCTGGCGCACCGAATAAGGGCTCTGGGACGAGGTCGTGATGAGGACGGTCCCGTCAGCCGTAATCGCCGCCTCGGCGCAGCGGACTTCCATCGCAAAGTGGTCCGAAGGCGGCAGGAAGAAGCGCGCCCCTATCACGACTTCGCAGCTTGAAAAGGCGGTCTTAACATCGCCCTTTCTTATCATGTAGCGGCTTGCAATGTTTGTCCCTGCCTCGGGGTAGACTTCATCCACAGCCGTCTGATAAGAGGCACTCTGGGGGTGCAGCAGCACGGCCCCCTCGGCCAGGGCCTCGGAGGGCCTTATGACAAAAGGCAGGGGCTCGTACTCCACCGAAATGGCCCTGACGCCGAGTTCCGCCGTCGCCTCGTCCGCCGCTACAACCATCGCCACGGGCTCTCCCGCATAGCGGACCCTGTCCAGGGCAAGCGCCGGCCTGTCGCGAAGCATTATCCCAAACAGCCAGGGACAGTCGCTGCCCGTTATGACCGCTTTCACGCCCTCAATCGCCTCGGCCCTGCTCGTGTCGATTTTTAGGATTCGGGCATGAGCGTAGGGGCTTGTGAGCAGCCGGGCAAAGAGGGTCCCGGTCGCGGGGAGATCCGCCGTGTACTTTGCCCTCCCGCTCACCTTGTCCCAGGATTCCTTACGCGGCAAGCTTTGGCCGATTGCATATCTCAAAGCGCATTCCCTCCATAGAAAAGCGGACATATTTTCACTATACTAAAACAAGGACACGACGGAATCGCATCCTTGCACGATAAAACGTCTGTCCGTATGCCTCCAGCCTCCCGGCGGGCTTCAGGAAAGCTAGCAGGCGCTAAATGCCGACCCAATTGCGCGAAAAAGCGGGAAACACCCGACCGGAACCCGCCTTTCGGGGTAACCGCAAAACGCTTAAGTCTGCATGTGTGTATGTTGTCCATTTATAACCAGTTTATACAAGGGATATTGCCCGCATATAAAATCAAAAGCTGCCTGCTCTTGCAAAACTGTGGAAAAACCAAAAAATTTACTATAATTTAATTTGCAAATCTAATAAAATGGAATTATAATTAATATGCTTGACATTTTTGAATTTCTATAGTAAAGAGGTGTTGACTTGGATGCGTTAAAAAGCAAATTCAAAGAAGTTCTGACCTCGGTGCTCCCAATCACGGGCATCGTATTGATACTGCATTTCACCATATGTCCAATTGACTCCTCTTTAATGCACGCCTTCCTGCTTGGCTCGGCGCTTGTCATAATCGGCCTGACGGTGTTCCTGTTCGGCATAGATCAGGGCCTGGAGCCTATCGGCCACGACATAGGAGGCGCCCTTATTCACTTAAAGAGCTATACCATAGTAATTACGATTTGCCTCGTTCTGGGTTTCTTCATCTCCTACGCGGAACCCGACCTTCACATCCTCGCCCGCCAGGTGGACAGCGTGACCTCGGGTCAACTCGGGCATATATTATTGGTGGTTGTCGTATCAATCGGCATCGCGGTTATGATGACATTGGGAATGCTGCGCATACTAAAAGGCGTAAAGCTTAAATATGTCTTTGCCGCTGCCTACGGACTGATATTGATTCTGTCTTTCTTCTCCTCGTTCGATTTAATCGCCATCGCTTTCGACGCCTCGGGCGCTACAACGGGCGCCGTGACCGTCCCCTTTATGCTCGCCCTGGCGGGCGGTATTTCGGCGCTGAAGGCGGATAGCAAGTCCGGCGAGGCGGACAGCTTCGGCCTGGTCGGCATCTCTTCCGCGGGCGCGATTCTGGGCGTCCTGATTACGGGTCTCATCTTCGGGATAGGCAAACTGAGCGGCGCCCTGCCCGAGCAGGCCATCAACGGTTCGAGGCTTATTGATATATACGGCTCGAGGATACTGCCCACCGCCTGGGACGCGCTACTGTCGATTCTGCCGATCGTCGCGGGATACATACTGTTTCAGATATTCGTCCTGAAGCAGAAAAGCTCCATGATAATCGACATCTCGCGCGGACTTGTGCTCACATACCTTGGCCTTGTAATTTTCCTGCTCGGCGTAAACGGCGGCTTCATGGCGGTCGGCACGGAGATTGGAATACAGCTTGCCTCTATGGAATCCAAGCTCCCCGCCCTGCTTGTGGCGCTTCTGCTCGGCCTTACGACCGTGCTCGCCGAGCCCGCCGTCCACGTTTTGACCCATCAGGTTGAAGACGTAACGGGCGGATACGTCAACCGCATTCTGGTCCTCGTCTTCATGTCCGTATCGGTCGGACTTTCCATATTTATGGCTGCTTTGCGAATCCTCATGCCGAACCTCAAACTCTGGATGTATCTGCTGCCCGGTTTCGGAATAGCAGTCATTCTATCCTTCTTCGTGCCCGAGCTGTTTGTCGGCATGGCCTTTGACGCCGGCGGCGTCGCTTCCGGCCCGATGACCGCGACCTTCTCCCTGGCCTTCGTTCAGGGAATAGCCGACCAGGTTCCCACGGCTGATTTGGTGGCGGACGGCTTTGGCATGATTGCCATAGTTGCTATGATGCCGATTGTCGCGCTTGAGGTCCTGGGCGCTCTCTACCAGCTTCAGATGCGCAGGGCATCGAAAGTTAAGGTTTCCAACACCGGAGGTACAAATGGACAGTTTAAACAGTGAACGAAAAACCGGTTTTCAGCTGCTCACTCTTATTCTCGGCGAAAACCAAAGCCACAAGTGCAACCGCCTCATCAGGGAGAAGGGCCTGTGCTTCGGGATGATACTGCTCGGGAGAGGAACGGTAGGCAACGCGGTTCTCAACATATTCGGCATAAAGAGCCAGAGAAGGGATATTTTCCATTTTCTGCTCAAAAGCGAAAACGCACGCGAAATTCTCGATTGTATTGACAAAGAGCTGCATCTCTCAAAGCCCGGCCATGGCATAGCCTATACTTCCCATATCTTAAAGGCAGTAGGGTTTCCGGTACAAAAAGCAAAAGACGGGCAAGGCGCGGACTCTGCTCAATATCTGGAGGGACAGAGCATGTTCAAGAAACTTACGGTAATAGTCGACCGCGGCGTGTCGGGCGAGGTAATGGACATTGCCCGCAAGGCGGGCGCCCGGGGCGGCACAATCCTGCACGGGCGCGGCGCGGGCGCGGAGATAGGCACAAAGCTGTTCGGAATTGAAATCGACCCGGAAAAGGAGCTTGTGATTATCCTGCTGCCGGACGCCCTGGTAGACAGGGTGGTCGACGCCCTGACCGAGCAGCTTAAACTCAACGAGAGCGGCAGGGGCATTCTCTTTGTCGAGCCGGTCATCGAAACCCGCGGGCTGATTGAGATGATTGATAAGTAGCCATACGGTAATATTAAGGCACCTGAGACTGCAGTGCAGGCTCAGGTGTTTTTTTACATAACAGCTTTATTGTCAGTTTTTTACCAGGCAAAGGAAAGAGGGTGTCCGCACCCCCTTTACATCAAAAGTGATCTACTTTTAGCAGGTGGTTAAGACTACCGCTTCTTGTCGCCATATTTCTCCGATATCGGTTTTAATGACTTGAGGAGAACAAACACACATGCAAACACCGATTTTCCAACCGTTTCAGTAAAAAAAGGAAACCCCGGGAGCGCAGACGATTTGCGCTCCCGGGGAGAGTATCTAGGTTTTCGGAGCAAGCTCACTAAGAAGATTTCTTTACTCAAGACCGCTGAAGCGGATATTCGTTTCAATCGCCATGACGAACGTCACTCTTTCGGTGGGTCTGGTGGCGTTTCCTCCCAGCTCAACGGGGTGAAGTTTGTCATATCCCGGTTCTCCCGAACTAGTTGCGATTTTGTATGTAGAATCGGTGAAGGTGTTACCGTTCAGGTCCACAACATATTCGCTATTCCACCTGTTTTCAAAATCCGAGTACCAGTTATCCTGAATGGTATTGCCGGTAAAAGTCGGGACCCCATGAGCGCTGCCCCCGTTAAGGTCTTGCAGCAACACACCAATCGTATGGTTGTTGGTAATGGTATTGCCCTCCACAACTGCGTTAACCTGGTTTTGCATTTGAATACCGGTCCTGTTGTTATCAATCAGGTTGCCCCTGATAACAGCATTCGCCGTGTCGTTAAGGAGGACGCCGTTTCTGCCATACTTGATAATACAGTCTTCCACCGTCGTTACGGCGCTCAGGTTGTGGCCAAACGCAACTAAATTCATGTTTTTGTTGGTGGCCCAATCGCCTTCGTTATCTCTTGTCACGGTCAGATTCTTTAAGGTTGCCCCGTTTGCCAGATGAACAGTGGTCTCTATGTCTCGCGAGCCCTTTAAAACCACCTTTTCCTTGTCCATCCCCTGAACCGTAATGCTTTTGTGAATGTTCAGCGTGGAGGTTAATTCGTGTATGCCAGGAGAGACCAAGACAGTATCGCCGGGCTGCGCCGCACTGACCGCATCATAAATTGTGGCATAGGCATTGTTTCCAATTCGAGCAGGTCTGCCATAGGCAATATACCCGAGTCCTTCAGGCGAATAGGTGTTGTTTTCCTTCAAAAACTCAATCTCTTCCAATGTTCTTAAAGTCGTAAACTCCAGAATGTTGGATTTCCATGCCCTGCCCGTGAAAGTATTTCCCTTGATTGCATCAGCGGCAAAGTTGGTGCCGTCTAATTTGATAATCAGGTCGTCAAAATAGTTGTCTTGTATCTCCATAATGCCATCTTGCCCCACAAGATTCAGCGCGGCGTTGCTGGTCATTCCCGTCGTTTCATCGGTCCTGGAGAAGTAGTTGCCGTTTGCCCTGACGTTGTCCGTATTCCATATGAGGACACCCGACGTGCCGGCGGTATTGGACCCGTGCGTGTCAACAAGCCTGTTGTTCACAAGCTCCACGGTTTCGGTCCTCTGGCCGCCTGAAGCGTGATTCGTTACATACAAAAATCCGCTGCCGCCGTGAGCGCTGTCGGCATAGGTATCTTCGGCAATGCAGTTTGATACCTTTACCTTACCGTATCCTCCCGCCCGGAAATCCAAAACGCCGCCCGTGCCGCCGCTGCCTTTGGTGAATTTGAAGCCGTCTATTTCAATCTCCTGAACTTTTGCATCGGCGACAATGAAGCCGGTAAACACCGTCTCGGCTTTCCGCGCCGCCGGCGTCCAATCCGGGTTGTTCGGATTTACTCCGGCATTCGCCCCGTGCAGCTTAATGGACTTGTCGATGGTGACGTTTTCATCAAATGTCCCGGCGGTTACCAGGACTGTATCTCCCGGAGAAACCGCATCGATGACATATTGAATCGAGCTGTAGTATGTTACCGTATCTCCGCTTTTCATACCAACGGCATCGATAAGATAGCTATATCCACCTGACTCCGTTGTGCAATCACCCGAATAAGTTACATTTTCAAGGATACACTTTCTGCTCCTATCCGGGTCGGTAAGATACCGACCATAGAATAATCCATTGTGACTATGGCTGCTTTCTATTTTTACATCTTTCAAATGGCTATCCTTTATTGTTACTGTAATCCATTGATAGGGGTAGCCCAGGAATCCGCCTACACAAGAGGATTCTGCCGCTTCATTGAATTTCCCGAGGATTACGGTATCAATGTTGATGTTTTCCAATAGATAGGTGCCATATTCATTCTGAATTCTTCCGCTTACGCCACCTACTCCAAGGTAACCATTGATTCTTATGTTATTTACTCGTGAATCTTTGATGGACGTTCCATAGTACACGTATCCGGCAAGTGCGGCAACATCATACTTGGCACTTATGAAACCCATTCCGTTCGTGCCGCTTATCTTGCATTCGGACATGGATCCGTTATACAAATGCCCGACGATACCGCCCACATATCTCCCGCCGCCGGTTACTTCAATATTGATCGAGCCGGTAACGGTTACGTTGTTAACAAATTGCGCTTTTCCTGCCAAGGCACCTGTGTATGCATAGTTTGTTGTATCCGGGGTGCTGATTTGAATATTGACATTTTCCAACGTAACGTTTTCTAACTTCCCGGTATCTGAATTCCCGAACAAACCATTGTAGCCAGTGTTTTTCCTGATATAGAGATTAGAGATTTTATTGCCGTTGCCGTCAAAACTGCCCTTAAATGGTTTACCTGCCGTTCCGATTGGTACCCAGGCGATATCTTGTAAATCAATATCATCGGATAACGTTACAGTTTTTCCGTCAAAGCTGTTGCCGTTATTTACAAGCACCGCCAGACCTGCCAAGTCAGCTGCATCTGTAATTGTAAACGAGGTTGCAGAAGGATCAGCGTACCAAGAAGTGTCGGCAAAATCCTCCCAGGCGGGCACTTTAATTTGGTTGCCGATGACCTGGCTGCCCTCCGGGAAGGCGTTCTTAGCTAGAACTTCTTCAAGGTCCAATGTACCGGCACCCCTATAGGCCCCGACATCGACATTTGTAAAAGTGTTGCCTGTGAAAATAGCAGTAGCGTTGTTTGCTATACTTGGAAGCATCACCAATCCTCTGCTTATTCCAGTGGCACCTTGCCCGTTAATATTGTTTCCGCTGAATGTGACGGGATTGCTGCTTTGAAGCCCGATAACTTCCAGTCCTGCCCATGTCTCACCACTGTAAGGTGGAGATGTTTCCGCAGCTGTTGCGGTAATTGTATTGTTTCGGAATTCCCAACTGCCGGCACCTGCTCCAGCCCCGTTGTAGAAAATTCCTGTCCAATATGCGTTTAAGGCATTGTTCTCTACTATTCCGCTGCCTGTATTGCCATAAGGCTGAATCTGTATTCCCCGCGCTGCATTTACCACCGTGTTATTTCTAACAGTACCCGTTGTCCCCTGCAGATAAATGGCGGAACTGTCTTGAGCATTAAGGCAATAGTTGCCTTCCACAAGAGCATTTGCGACATATTCGGTTTTCCATTCGCCATCCTCTAAGTAATAACTTGAAATAAGAATCTGTACAAGATTAAATCCATCTACAATATTATTACGGATTGTAATGTTATTGCCATGTGCGTAAATAGCAGTTGTTCCTACGGTGTCACTGGAATAATTTCCATCATCAAGTGTGAATCCCGCAATGGTAACATCATCTACTTTACTGATTCCATTATTTTCAAATTTATATATACCAATAAGCTCTAAATCATTACCAGTCAGACCTTCGGGATAGGTAATAACAGCCTCGGATACACGGTCACCTATCCCAAGATTTCCCGCATTAGGGCCTAACAGAGTAAGTGGCTTATCAATAACAAGCTGTTCTTTATACGTTCCTGCAGATACTAGTATAGTTTCGCCGTCTTTTGCCGCATCAATTGCTTCCTGGATGGTGTCGTAGCGAATATTAGTGGTAACATTTATAACCGGTGGTAACGCGACACCTTTATAATCAACTTCACTGCCATCGATCATATAAGAATTTGAGCCGCTTTCGGTGACAGTTACATATTGATAATTGTTGGGAGCATATACGAACATGCTGGGTGTATGGTCGTTCCTTCCCATTTCTCCGGTTACCGCGTCATATTCAACGCCGCTGAGGGCCAGGGTCGTTGTACCGGCAGCATTGCTCCCCGTGTAAATGGTCATAGCGCATTTGTCATAAGCAAAATCGTCATTGTTGGTCGGCTTCACGAAGAACTTCACATTGTTAAGCTCAATATCTCCATAAGTTCTGCCATAATTGAAGCCGCTTTCTCCATACTGGAATGCCGGACCGCTGTACCTGCCATACTCGTAAGTACCATCTGTCTTTTTCGCTCCTGCGAAGACGACATTGCTCATGTTGACGTCAATCCGGGCGCTTGCGTCACACCTGTCTGCTACAGAGAAAATCGTTTCATTGAAATGACAATCCTTGATATTGTATGTCATTTTCTTGCCATCCTGCGCACTGTAGTAGCATACCGCTACGGCTAAAGGATTGCAGTCCTTGTTTACCTCCCATGCTATTTCACTGTAGAAATAACAGTTTTCAATATCAACCGTATCTACATTGACGAATGAGAGCATCTGAGATACCCACAGCCTCTTTGCAAACGAACCATTTTTAATGGTGTACTTTGCCTGGCGTGTATACGGAGATGCTCCGAAGCAAAGGCCTAGGCCGTTGGTATCAAAGAAGATAGTATGGTTATCAAGGTCCATAACAAGGTCGTAACAGGGAACATTAACGTATTTATTCTCCGGTATTACGATATCATCCTGCAATTTGACATAATATGTCTTGGTCTTGCCCTCAACAACGGGCAGCTGCTCAAGAGCTTTCAACTGATCGTAACTCTTTATCAGATAGGGTTTCTCTGCGGTGCCGTCACCACCAGCAAACAATGACTGCACGGTGACCTTTGTGATCGTCGCGGTCTTCTCACTCGTGTCCCCTGCGGGCGAGGTAACTCCTATCCATATACCAATTTTCGTGTCAGGAGAGAATGTGTTTTTCAGCTCTCTGAGAGTACGGACCCCGCCATTCTTCATCAGATTGAACTGGGTTGTGTCAGATACAGTCAGTACTCCGTTCTCAAGGGTTCCTATCCAGAGAGCGTAGTTGTCGGCACCGACACCCCGGAACTCGTTGTTTGCCCACTCAAAGAACTCCCCGTCGCGATTAAGGTCGAAGTAAAGGTTCAAACCATATTCTCCGCTACCTTCTACGGTAATGCTGTCCAGTCCAGCCAAGGTCCCTGCCTCCAGCACAAAGCCAGAGTCGATATAATCCGTGTCCTTGACGGTAATCGTTACAGACCCATCATTGTTTATGGTCTGAGCTACATTGCCATCTTTTATTGGTTCGTAAGATCTGTTAAAATCTTTGCCTGTGTAGTAGAGCACGGAAAATGCCGGTTCTTTAGCTATTACCGTCACAACGCAGCTATCTTTCTTACTGCTATCAGCATCTGATGTCGCCGTAATAGTAGACGTTCCAACTGCTATTGCTTTTACATAACCATTCTCATCTACGGTTGCAACTTTTTCATCGCTGGATGACCAGTTAACCTTTTTATTCGTAGCATCTGAGGGACTTACCGTTGCCGTTATTTGTCCCGTTTCACCGACTATTAATGTTAATACTTTTGGCTGCACACTAACAGCACTTACAGGGACATTGACAGGCTCTGAATAGCCGCCGCCACCGTCTGAAGGCGGAGTTACAATATCTGTTCCGGTGCTGTTGTTCGTTGCGCTGCCGTTCTGGGGCACTTCCCTGCCTCCGCCGGCGGTAACATTGGATGCGCCCTGGTTGGTGACTACGGTGTTCGGGGTGGTTACAGATGTGCCGTCGGCACCTGCTTTAGCAGTTACCGTTCCGACAGAACCGGTGCCGGACACAGCCGTATTGGCGGCCGATGTCTCGATACTGCTTACTTGTCCCGCTACATTTATGGCGCTGCCGTCGGCTTTGTCGCCAACTACCACGCTTGTGACCCTCGCGCCCTGGGAAACCGTAATGTCGGCCGCGCCTTCGCAGTTGACTTCAACCTTGCTTACCGTTGCGTTCTGTATTGCTACAGGAACAGCCGCGTTGACCTGTACGGTTCCGACGGTGCCTTCGATTATTACGTCGTCCTTTCCGTCGTCGATGACGATGACCTCGACCTCGGCACCGCCTTCAACGGAAACGCGGATATTGCCGTCCACCTTGGAAATAATCACTTTTCCCTCGACGCTGCCGCCTCTGATGATGATGGAGTTGACGCCGCCGCCGCGGGCTACGAGCCTGCCCTTAATCGTGACGTTGTCAAGCGTCAGATTACCCTCGCCGACGCCGTCGCCAATGATTAAGTCGCCGTTTATCGTGACGTTCTTAAGCGTAACGCCGGGAACGCTCACCATGATGTTGCCGTCGGCGACTTTCGTGTATTCGCCGGGGGTCTTTATGTACTGCTTAATGATGTTGTACATCACCTGAGCAAACTCTGCCCTCGTGATGCTCGCCTGAGGATTCAGCCTGCCGTCCGAACCCTGTATGTAGCCCGCGTTGACCATCGCGAATACAAGGCCCTTCGCCCAGTCGGATATATTGCTTTCATCCGCAAAGGTCTTGCTGATGCTTGCTGCTGGTTCAAGTTTAAGCGCCCTTGCCAGCACTACAAAGGCCTGCTCGCGGGTGATGTTGTCGTTGGGGCTCATTTTTCCATCGTAGCCCTGCATAACGCCCATTTTGACAGCCTTTGCTATGTCGCCGGCAAACCAGTCTGTGCTCTTGACGTCCGTGTATGTTGAGATATCTGCTTTCTCCGTCGCGCCAAAAGCGCGGGTGATAATCGCCGCCATCTGGGCTCTTGTCACCGGTCTGTCAGGCCACAGCTTGCCGTCGTCGTAGCCTGTCAGAATCCCGTTTGCAACCGCGCTTTCCAGCGCTTTAGTCGCCCAGTTGTCGGGCATGTCCGGGAACGTGGGAACCTCGTCCGTCGCGCTGGCCCCTATGATGGGAAGCGTTCCCAATACCAGGACAAACGCCAGAAAAATGGAAAAGAATTTTTTTACCATTATAATACCCTCCCAAAAAAAGTTATGTAGTAACGATTATGCGCAGGTCCGGTGAAGGCCAAATAATGTGCAATCATTTACATTACTGTTAATTTTTACATATATTACCATAGTTGGTTATAGTTTGCAAGTATATTATTCAATTAATTTCTAATATTTCCTATTATTGGTATTAATTGTCGGATAGAAAGAGGGTATGTTTAAATTTCTTTTTTATGGTTCTCAATCCTTACCGTATCGTTTCCTCATATATCAGCTTCAGCATTAAGCCAAAGCTGTTTTGGGCAAAAAAATACTGTCCACCGAATCGGTGAACAGTATCTTTATAATTCTGTCTTATTTTCTCGCATGTAGTTTCCTGTACTCCGAGGGCGACAGGTTCGCGCTGCGCTTAAACGCCACTGCAAAGTGCGCCGGGTTTATAAAGCCGCAAAGTCTCGCGATATCCTCCGCAAACGGGCGCAACTAAAGCCTAATAAACAAAGGCCTGCTCGCTATTTTTTTCGTGAACATTCTTCGATTGCCTACAATAACCTTTTAAGGTGCTATCGTCTTAAGGGAAAAATTAAGGGAAAAATTCACGGGTGGGGAGCGACCAAAGCTTGCTGAGATGGCTACTTCAGCTATGACATTTCAATCCACGCTCCCCGGGCGGGGAGCGACCGGGCCGGATTCGCCCTCTGCCCGTTCCATGCCGACTTTCAATCCACGCTCCCCGGGCGGGGAGCGACCGCGTAACGGCGTAATGGATATCTGGAATATGCCCTTTCAATCCACGCTCCCCGGGCGGGGAGCGACTCGTTGAACATCATCAACTACATACCATTCGGTAAACTTTCAATCCACGCTCCCCGGGCGGGGAGCGACAGAGTCGCAAGCCCCTTGTTGTCCATAATCTTGCTTTCAATCCACGCTCCCCGGGCGGGGAGCGACCGAGTAAACCCTTTACGCCGTCGACAATGCCACCAACTTTCAATCCACGCTCCCCGGGCGGGGAGCGACCGTACTGATGCGGTGTAAGAGGTATACCGTTTTCCCTTTCAATCCACGCTCCCCGGGCGGGGAGCGACTGCTCTGGACGTATGCGTCCATATCGCTCTTTCTTTCAATCCACGCTCCCCGGGCGGGGAGCGACCACAGCGGGCTTTCCACTCGTACACCGAGGATATAAGCTTTCAATCCACGCTCCCCGGGCGGGGAGCGACGTCGCACCCGCTACAATGCGGATGGCAAACATAACTTTCAATCCACGCTCCCCAGGCGGGGAGCGACCGAACATCCAGGGGGCATTTTTAATCATTAACATTCTTTCAATCCACGCTCCCCGGGCGGGGAGCGACTAGACGACATCCGCAAGAACTACGGCAACATGCTCTTTCAATCCACGCTCCCCGGGCGGGGAGCGACTCGAAACACCAACACCGGTCCCTGTTCCCAGGGTGGTTCTTTCAATCCACGCTCCCCGGGCGGGGAGCGACCCAATTTTGTTGCGACTGCGGCTAACGTCATGGGACTTTCAATCCACGCTCCCCGGGCGGGGAGCGACGCTGAATTTATACCTTGCTTTATATTTGACACAGGAATTTCAATCCACGCTCCCCGGGCGGGGAGCGACATTATGTAGGGAATAAGAATATGCCGGAAATGCAGATTTCAATCCACGCTCCCCGGGCGGGGAGCGACCCGGGAGCGACCCGGCAGGATTATAGGACAGAATATACTTTCAATCCACGCTCCCCGGGCGGGGAGCGACT
>Ga0134094_1002885_pt1 | contig 13631 bp, 10 predicted proteins | sample 5_1taG_FD_94458 | JGI IMG/M metagenome (GOLD analysis project Ga0134094, IMG submission 94458) | Switchgrass degrading microbial communities from high solid loading bioreactors in New Hampshire, USA - 5_19_20_110_A1 metaG | ecosystem: Engineered > Bioreactor > Semi-continuous > Anaerobic >... | reverse complement strand
GGGCAAGGTCTCCGCGAGTATGGAGTGCACCAGACTGGGTTGCCTTGGGACCCCTCACGGAGATGGCTGACCGGGCTGACGCAGCATCCTAGCACGATAAGTTCATGCGACAACTACCTTGACAAACACCGGGGATTCATGTGTTCCGTCGGAAGCTTGAGAATGGCAAGATAGCCGGGGTGTTTATCAGACATCCGACTGCGGGCAAGGTTATCCTGGTCAACTACAACGATGACGTGTACAGACAGAGGTTCACTGTAGCTCACGAGGCTGCACACTGCATACTGGATGACGAGGAGGATATTATTGTCTCATTCACTAAGTACGACAAGAAAGACTTAGCTGAGATTCGAGCTAATGCTTTTGCTTCGCACTACCTCTTGCCTCCTAAGCTTATCCGCTCTATTCCAGATCCCACGCGATGGGATAGAGAAACCGCCATCTCATGGGCGAACAGACTGATGGTTAACGTAAGTACTCTAGCCTATGCGCTGAAAGGTGCTCGACTGATTGACGATATGACTGTCAGTATGCTGGAGAAAGTCGCTATACCAAGAGACATCAAACGCGACGCGGAACTACCTGATTCGCTTTCGCTGCTGCAGAGACAGCGCCTTGAGTTTGTCCTGGAGTTGGGGTTGTCGCACTCTTACGTCAGGCGATGTCTGTCGGCATATCGCAGGGGTCTGATTTCCTTAGCGCGTATGGCTGAAATGCTGTTGCTGGATGAGACTGAGATGCCCGAGATTCTCGGTCTGTTCGGAGAGGACTTGAGCTGCGATGGTTGATCTGCGACATTTCTGCCTCTACAACGTGACAGATACCTGCGCCGTATGGAATGTTCTGTCATCGAAGGTGCTTTATCAAGCTAGCATCGGGGCCCGTTGCGAGTTCTGCTGCACCGAGTTCGTGCTCTATGAGTGCCTGTATAAGCCGAGAACTAGTCCGACTGATCGAGATCTAGAACTACAGCGCCGGCTTATGCAAGAGAGACGAAAGAGCCGGTTCTGTGTACACAGTATCGACCTAGACGACCTCAACGAGGTTGGTGTCCTGGAGCGGAGGCAGAAGCTTTCGAAAGGAGAACTGTCCTCAACGGTGTTTGCGAAGAAAACGGGGCAGGCATTCCTAACTGACGATCAGACGGCGCGGAGGATAGCAGCAGGCTATCTCGAGGATGATAGGGTCCAGACCACTCCTCAGTTGTTTGGGTGGCTGATATTGAAAGGCTTCCTTGGCGACTCCGACAAAGACGCTGTGATCGAGGAGCACACGAGACTAGGGCGACCACTCGGTGAGTACTTCGGTGTGATGTATCTCAGAGCACTGGAACTAAGGCTTGCAGAGCTCACTGACGATTCAGCTTGTTTGTGACTGCAGCCGCGATCAATCCCTTGTGACAATCAAAGGTTCTGTAACCTGGAGCATGTGTCATATTGATACTGATTAGGCCGAAGTTTCTGAAGGCAACGTCATCAGAATAGGTAGGTCTGCGGCCTTCACGCTACCGTGTAGCCGCTGTGCCCAGACGGCCGTGCGGCATGGGGCAGGAACTCGCCGGAGCAATCACACACGGAAGCTGCCCGCCCACGCCTAATACGAACGTCGGCAGAGAAGAGGCGAAGTAGACGCGGTCGGCGCCATGAGAAACCTGGTAGGAAATCGACGGTAACGAGCGAATAAGGCAAAGGAGCCAGCCGTTACTATAGCATGTGTCGTTACAGTCGAGTGTTAGAGATTGGCTTTCTTGTAGGCTCTCGGTTCTTCCGGCGAGAGAAGATCGTAGTAAACACGGACGGGGTCGAGGAGGGGGCAATGGTCATTGACGTTCACCGTTGCTGCCCCAGCCAATACAGCACACTGCTTCAAGGAGGTGCCTGCGGAGTACATCGCTCCTGTCGCCGAGGACGAGGACGAGTAGCCAGCCGCCACCTTCTAGATCCCGCCCTAAGCCTCCTGGCGATCTCGTCATTAGGCGAACGCTCCGGCCACATCTCGGATACGTCTACGAATGCCTCTCCCTATGGCTTGCACATAACGAATGTAGGAGAGGCAGCTGGTCTTCACTCGAAACACCGAATCGCTCGACGATAGGACTCGTTTGCACTTAGGGTGGCCAGCACCTGCTGCTGCGGTTTCGAGCGCATGTTCATCGAGCCTGAAGGTACATCCGATCGAGCTCGTTCGACCGAGAGTGGCGACAGATGCATGGCGAAGGGCGATGCATTCCGCAAAGCTTAACATGGAAAACGGCCAACTAACCTGGATTACGAATTTTATCTGGGGCATCGCCGACGATGTGCTGCGTGATCTCTATGTGCGCGGCAAATACCGTGACGTCATCCTCCCGATGACTGTGATTCGACGACTGGATGCGGTGCTAGAGCCCACCAAGCAAGCCGTGCTTGACATGAAGTCCGCGCTCGACAAGGCGGGGATAGTGCAACAAGAAGCCGCTCTACGACAAGCCGCGGGTCAGGCTTTCTATAACACTTCGCCTTTCACACTGCGCGACCTCAAAGCGCGTGCCAGTCGGCAGCAACTGGAGGCGGACTTCTACACTTACCTCGATGGCTTCTCGCCGAACGTACAGGAGATCATCAACAACTTTGAGTTCCGCAACCAGATTCCCCGTCTGGCTAGAGCAGACGCCTTGGGTACGCTCATTGAGAAGTTCCTCGACCCCGCGATCAACTTGAGCCCACAGCCAGTGCTAAACGCTGATAACACTGTCCGGCTGCCCGGGCTTGACAATCATGCCATGGGAACAATCTTTGAGGAACTGGTGCGCCGCTTCAACGAAGAAAACAATGAAGAAGCAGGTGAGCACTGGACTCCCCGCGACGCGGTGAGGCTGATGGCTCGCCTGATCTTCGAGCCGATCGCCGATCGGATCGAATCTGGCACGTATCTACTCTATGACGGTGCCTGCGGCACCGGCGGTATGCTCACGGTGGCCGAAGACACTCTGCTGCGGCTAGCGAAGGATCGAGGCAAGCAGGTCTCGGTGCATCTCTTTGGCCAGGAGATCAACGCAGAGACCTATGCCATCTGCAAAGCCGACCTTCTGCTCAAAGGTCAGGGAGATGCTGCAGATAACATAGCTGGCGGACCTGAGTACTCGACGCTCTCGAACGACGCCTTCCCTGGCCACACGTTCGACTTCATGCTTTCTAATCCTCCTTATGGGAAGAGCTGGAAGAGCGATCTCGAGCGCATGGGTGGTAAGACTGGCATCAAGGATCCGCGCTTCGTAGTCCAGCACCGTGGAGAAGAGCTTTCGCTGGTTACCCGCACCAGCGACGGCCAGATGCTGTTCCTGGTAAACATGCTCTCCAAGGTCAAGCATGATACCCCGCTCGGCAGCCGCATCGCGGAGGTGCACAACGGCTCGTCGCTGTTCACTGGCGACGCTGGCCAGGGCGAGAGCAACATCCGTCGCTGGATAATCGAGAACGATTGGCTCGAGGCCATTGTCGCCCTGCCGCTCAACATGTTCTACAACACGGGTATCGCCACCTATATATTGGTTCTCACGAACAAGAAATCCGAGCACCGTAAGGGTCGAGTGCAGCTCATCGATGCTTCGCAGTGGTACAAGCCATTGCGTAAGAACCTGGGCAAGAAGAACTGCGAGCTATCTGAAGAGGATATCCGCCGCATTGTTGATACATTTCTCAGATTTGAGGAAACAGAGCAGTCCAAGATTCTCCCCAACGCGGCTTTCGGCTACTGGAGGGTGACTGTAGAACGCCCTTTACGGTTGAAGGGTATCGATCCTGATCGCGCGTACACCCCGAAAGAGATTAGGGCGCTTCGTGAAGCGGCTGAGCGTGCCGATGACGCCCCTCGGGTGATTAAGAGAATCCACAGGCCCGGTACGGCACCAGACCCGATGCGCGGGCTATTCGAGGTTGTCCTCGGTGGTAAGCCGCGCACAGTGGAGTATGAACCTGATACCGAGTTGCGCGATAATGAGCAGATCTCATTCCTTGAGTGTCCGTCCTGCTGTGAGCCCGGCTACCTGCCAGGCCCTGAAGACCAGCGCACGGCGATTGAGGCTTTTCTGCGCCGCGAAGTCCTGCCCTATGCTCCCGATGCCTGGTACGACCCGGCAAGCGTGAAGGCTGGCTACGAAATCAGCTTCAACCGATATTTCTATAAGCCAAAGGCTTTGCGAACACTGGAGGAGATCCGTGCCGACCTGATGGCTGTGGAGAAAGAAGCAGTGGGACTGCTGAGGGACATTTTGGGGGGTGGTCCAGCATGACCCTTGAGCAAGAGCAACAAGAGCAACAGGAACACCGACAGATCATCAAGACTCGCGAAGATCCCAAGCCGATTATCCTTGACCGGCTGGATGACGCAGCTAGTGTGAGTTTCAAGCCAATCAAAGAAGGTGACGCGCCGTGTTCTTGGGCAAAGGACGACCAAGCTATAGGTCCGGAGCAGCTACGACCTCGCATTGAGCCATGGTTGACCGCACTGGTGCAGTCAGAACACCTGTCGCTGCTCATAGGGTCAGGCCTTACCCGCGCCGTTCACCAACTGGCGACTGACAAGGAACTCAGCTGGATGGAGACCGCAAGATTTGAGGGATTTGCCGATGAGATCAACACTGAGTCGGAGCGCACTGCCAAAGCAGCGGGACGCGAGAGTGCGAATTTCGAAGACCAACTGCGAGTGGCTAATGAACTGCTCCGTGGTCTCCAGATCATTGCATGCAGTAAGCCTGAAGATGCCCCGGAGCACGGGCACATTATGGGTTTACAGCAGGAGTTGATTAAGGCGCTCAAGTCCTTCGCCAATTCGATTCTTGAGGCTGAGCGAGACTTGGCTGGATCTGATACGAAACGCGAGACCGCCTTTAACTACCTCGTCAGCTTTCTCATGAGTCTCGCAAGCCGATCTGGCACACGCGACCGTCTTCACATATTCACGACCAACTACGATCGCTGTATCGAAGCGGGAGCCGATATAGCGGGATTGCGTCTGATCGATCGCTTCGTGGGTACGCTGATGCCGGTGTTCCGCGCATCTCGGCTTGACGTAGATCTGCACTACAACCCCCCCGGAATCCGAGGCGAACCCCGCTATCTTGAAGGTGTTGCGCGTTTCACGAAGCTCCACGGCTCGGTTGACTGGATTGATTGCCATAGGGCAATCCGCCGGTTCGGGCTTCCCTTCGGTGCAGAGAATATAACTCCCTATCTACAGGCGCCAGGTTTGGGCGGGGCGGATGCCATGAGGCTTATGATCTACCCAAACGCTGCTAAGGACCGCGAAACAGCCGAGTATCCTTATGTGGAGCTGTTCCGTGATTTCGCTGCTTCCATCTGCCGTCCCAATAGCACACTAGTAACATATGGATACAGCTTCGGCGATGAACATGTCAACCGAGTGATCGAGGACATGCTGACCATTCCATCAGCGCATCTTGTTATCATTTCGTTCAGTGACCCTCAAAGACGTATCATGAGCCTCTACGACAGGCTCGGCCGCCCTGCCCAAATAACTCTCCTGATTGGAGATCACTTAGGGGATTTGAGGGCGTTAGTGGATCATTACCTCCCTAAGCCAGCCATCGACCGCACAACTCTCCGAATGGCTGAGTTGCTTAACAAACGTTTTGGTGCGCAGCCGTCGCAAAGCCAAGACTGTGGCACTACGGACACCGGAGGGCAGTCACTATGAGTCAAACCCCATTCGAACTAGCTGAGAGTTTTCGAATCGGCACGGTGGAGTTCGTTGCTGCAGATGAGATCAAGGTCAGTCTCGACATCGAAGCACCGGATTCGGTTGCTCTGAACACCGGGGGTCCTAGGCCCTTTCCGAGGGTAAATGGTTACCTTCTTATTCCTGTTGACGGGGCATTCCTGGTCGGCCAGGTGGAGTGGATTACAGTTGAACCCGCACCCTTCCCTAAGCAACGCGGCTTGCAGGACTTCGGGTTGGTGGATCTTCCATACCCGCTACGCCGTCTGCGTCTCAACCCGATTGGTACTCTGTGCGTGAAGTCACGGGCTGGCGAACTCATGTTCCGTCGGGGAGCTGACGCACTTCCTTCGATTGGTGCGCCTGTGCTCCTTCCTACCAATGCACAACTGTTGTCGATCATTGAGTCGGGTGAGAAGAAGCGTATTTGTATCGGTACGAGTCCGGTGGCTGGCGACGACCGGGTATGGGTAGATCCAGATCGACTGTTTGGGCGACATCTTGCCGTCTTGGGGAACACTGGTAGCGGCAAGTCGTGTACCGTTGCCGGATTGATCCGCTGGAGCCTCGAAGCGGCAAAGCAAGCGCGCCCAGATGGTCCGCCGAATGCCCGTTTCATTGTTCTCGATCCGAACGGCGAGTATCCTCGAGCCTTCCCTAGGGATGACCAGGGGGTCAAGGCAAGAGTCTTCAGGGTGGATTCTTCAGCAGGTGCGAGTCCTCTGAAAGTCCCCCTATGGTTTTGGAACAGTGCAGAGTGGTGCTCATTTACCCAGGCGAGTGCGAAAACGCAGCGTCCTGCGCTTATGAATGCCCTGCGTTGGGTTCGCGAAGGCCTGACTGAACCAGCGCCCGATGCGAGTCACGAGATGCGGCGATTCCTCAGAACGCTCGTGATCATCATTCGTGCGGAAAAGAACGCCGGTACTCCATGGGGACCATACGCCAAGGCGAAAGGATTTTTCCAAAAACTTGAGAAGTGGAAGATTACTCTTGAATCAGAAGTAGACTCATTCGATGGTGATCAGAGGACCTCTCTTCAGAGGCTTGTGGACAAGATCGAATCCCTCTGTGCGCCGCGCAGAGTGCAGTATGCGCACTACGACTTCCTCCTTTCGGAGGTCAATGAACTGCTTTCCACTGCAAGCGCTGCCCACTCTGCCTTCGGAGGCGACGAATCTGCGACGTTCCCTTCGGATGTAGACGCCCCCGGACCATTCGAAGGTACATCCCTTGTCCGGGCTCTAGAGGCTTCTGCAGAAATGCTTGATGTATTGGAACACGTCGAACCGCTCCTGATAAGGGTCCGAGCGCTGCTCGCCGATGTGCGCATGAAGCCTGTTATGGGCCCAGCTACTGAAATGACACTGGAAGAGTGGCTGACAGATTATGTAGGCAGCGACGGTGCCGAGAATGGTTGTGTGTCAGTGCTCGACCTGTCTCTCGTTCCCAGCGAAGTCGTGCACATCATCACAGCGGTGATCGCTCGGATGGTATTCGAAGCCCTTCAGCGCTACGTCAAGTTGCATGATAAGGCGCTTCCCACGGTGCTAGTTATGGAGGAAGCGCACACGTTCATCAAACGATACAAGGAAGATCTCGAGTTCGAGGATGCCGCTTGCGTCTGTTGTCGAGTCTTCGAACGAATCGCTCGCGAGGGACGCAAGTTCGGGCTCGGCCTCGTATTGTCGTCGCAGCGTCCCTCTGAGCTTTCGCCGACAGTACTCTCACAGTGCAACACCTTTATTCTCCATCGTATTAGCAACGACCGCGACCAGGATCTTGTCCACCGACTCGTACCAGACAATCTGCGAGGGCTACTTCGTGAGCTGCCATCGCTTCCTTCGCAACACGCCATTTTGCTGGGGTGGGCCTCTGAGTTGCCGGTCCTCCTAAAGATACGCGATCTACCTGAATCGCAGTGCCCTCGTTCTGACGACCCGGATTTGTGGGACGTGTGGACAGGGAAGAACGAGAAAGGCGAGACTGTAACCCGCAAGATAGACTGGAACGAGGTCGTGAAGGACTGGCAGCAGGGTTCGGTTCAAAGAAGCGAGGGTGAGTCATGATCTACGGACTCAAGCTATATCCATCCTACAAAGAGCTTGACGCGTCGTGGTTTGGCGAGGTCCCGTCGCATTGGGAGGTGTTGCTGGGGCGCGCAGTGTTTCGTGAAGTCGTCGACCGTGGTCATTTTGACGAACAGATGCTGTCGGTGACCATCAACTACGGCGTACTGCGCCAAGCAGACATGCTCGCCGACAGTGCCAAAAGGGACTCGTCAAACGAAGATAAGTCAAACTACAAACTCGTTCAGCCGGGTGACCTGGTGTACAACAAGATGCGAGCGTGGCAGGGGGCCTTAGGCGTCTCTCCTTACCGAGGGATCGTAAGCCCGGCTTACATCGTCCAGCGGCTCAGAGACGTCCAGAGCTTGCCTAGATACATGCACTTTCTCCTCCGTACCCCCCTCTTCGCTTCGGAGGCTGAACGATGGTCGTACGGAATTACTTCGGATCAATGGAGTTTGCGGGCGGAGTGGTTTAGGAGCATCTACTTCCCACGCCCTCCGCTGTCTGAACAAACCGCCATCGTGCGGTTTCTAGATTGGGTCGAGCGACGGACCCGGCGGGCAATCCATGTGCGACAGCAACGGATCAAACTGTTGGAGGAGTACAAGCAAGCTCTCATCCACCAAGCTGTCACTGGCCAAATCGACATCCGCACCGGCAAGCGCTACTGGGCTTATGCGAACTCCGGCGTGGAGTGGTTTGGCGAGATACCGGAGCACTGGGTGGTGCGGCGGATAAAGACCATCGCTCGGATTCGCTACGGTCTTGGTCAGCCACCCAGAGAAATGGATGGCGGTGTCCCGATGCTCAGAGCGACGAACGTAAGCCGAGGGACGATCTGTGAGAAGGACTTACTCTATGTCGATCCATCAGATGTGCCAGCGAATAGGGGTGCTTTTCTGCGCACAGGAGAGATCATTGTCGTGAGAAGCGGTGCCTTCACAGCAGATTCAGCGATAGTTCCTGAAGCCTACGACGGTGCCGTAGCCGGATACGACATGGTGGTGACTGCCTTAAGCGTTTTGCCGCGCTTTCTTGCGGCGGCCTTGCTGACTCCGTGTGTTCGCGATGATCAATTGATTGCTGTTAGTATGCGATCCGCGCAACGGCATCTGAATGCCGAAGAGCTCGGAGCTGCTTTTGTCCCTCTACCGCCTCTCTCGGAACAGATAGCCATTGTCGAGTACCTGGATACTCTGATGGTGAAGATCGACAACGCTGTTGCCGCCACCCGCCACGAAATCGATCTGCTGCGCGAATACTGCACTCGCCTCGTTGCCGATGTGGTCACTGGGAAGGTAGATGTGCGCGAGATCGCGGCACAGTTGCCAGAGGAGCCACCTGACGAGGAGGCTGAGTGGGTGGATCCGGATGAGATAGCCGGAGACGAGGCGGTAGAGGATGCCGCCTCAGAAGCTCTCTCTGAGGAGGAGGGGGAGTCATGAAGTTGACCGACACTAGCGAAGCCGGGCTCGAGACCCTTATCTGCCGGGTGCTGACTGGAAGCGACTGTGTGCCTCCACCTACCTATGCTCCGGCGATTATCGCGGATAGGCCGAGCTCGCCTCACGACGGAGCGGGTTGGCTCCCCGGCGACCCATCCGATTACGATCGCGAGTACTGTGTTGACCTGATACAGATGGCAGAGTTTCTACGCTCGACGCAACCGAAGATCGCCAGCGCACTCGACTTGGGTGACGACACCCCCACGCGGCGCAAGTTCCTTGCGCGCCTTCAGGGCGAGGTCAGCAAGCGTGGGGTGGTTGATGTGCTGCGCAACGGCATCCAGCATGGGCCGTATCGCATCGAGCTCTTCTACGGCACGCCTTCGCCTGGAAATGTGCAAGCGCAGACTCTCTATGAGAGGAATCGCTTTACCGTCACCCGGCAACTCCGTTACAGCCGCGACGAGTTACAGCGTGCCCTGGACCTGGTGCTGTTTGTGAACGGCCTGCCGATCTTCACCTTCGAACTCAAGAATCGCCTCACGAAACAGACGGTACATGACGCGATTGAGCAGTACAAACGCGATCGCAATCCGCGCGAGAAGCTGTTTGAGTTGGGGCGGTGCGTAGCACACTTCGCCATGGACGAAAACGAGGTGTGGTTCTGTACTCACCTTAAGGGAAAGGCGTCGTGGTTTCTGCCTTTCAACAAGGGATACAATGACGGCGCAGGCAATCCGCCCAATCCGCACGGGCTCAAGGTCGAATACTTGTGGCGGGAGATACTCACGCGTGACAGTCTGACAAATATCCTCGAAAACTATGCTCAACTGATTGAGGAGAAGGACCCCAAGACCGGTAGGAGGAGCCGACGACAGATATTCCCTCGCTATCATCAGCTCGATGTGGTGCGGAAGCTCTTAGCGGACGCGGCTGCACACGGCGTAGGGCGGCGATATCTCATCCAACACTCTGCGGGCAGTGGTAAGTCTAATTCCATAGCGTGGCTGGCTCACCAGTTGATCGGTCTCGTAAACGATGACAGAATGGTTCTCGATTCGGTTATCGTGGTGACCGACCGACGCATCTTGGACCAGCAGATCCGGGACACGGTAAAGCAGTTTGTGCAGGTAAGCGCTACAGTCGGACATGCAGAGCGCTCCGGCGACCTACGGCAGTTCATCGAGAGCGGCAAGAAGATCATCATCACAACGCTTCAGAAATTCCCATTCATCCTTGATGAGATCGGCAATGAGCACCGCGGACGCCGTTTTGCGATCATTATCGATGAGGCGCATTCGAGCCAGGGCGGTCGTACCTCGGCGAAGATGAGCATTGCCTTGTCGGAGGCTGGCGCGGAAGACGAGGACGAGACTTTCGAAGACAAGATCAACCGTCTGATGGAGTCTCGAAAGCTTCTATCAAACGCCAGCTATTTTGCGTTCACCGCTACGCCAAAGAACAAGACGCTCGAGATATTCGGTACACCTGAGCCGCAGTCTGATGGAACCGTGAAGCATCTGCCATTCCACAGCTACACTATGAAGCAGGCCATTCAGGAAGGGTTCATTCTCGATGTCCTGGCCAACTACACGCCGGTCAAAAGTTATCATAGGCTTATCAAGACAATTGAGGATGATCCCGAATTCGACGTTAAGAAGGCACAGAAAAAGCTGCGCCGCTTCGTTGAGAGTCACGAGTATGCCATACGGCTCAAAGCTGAGATAATGGTGGACCACTTCCACGAGCAGGTAATCGCCAAGGGCAAGATCGGTGGCCAGGCGCGGGCGATGGTGGTGACCGGCAGCATTGAGCGAGCCATTCAGTACTTCCATGCCTTTGAGGCGTACCTTGCCGAGCGCAAGAGCCCATATCGGGCGATTGTGGCCTTCTCGGGAGAGCACGAGTATGACGGTCAGAGGGTCACCGAGGCCAGTCTCAACGGTTTCCCGTCCAGCCAGATTGCGGACAGGATCCGGGAGGACCCGTATCGTTTTTTGATCTGTGCCGACAAGTTCCAGACTGGCTATGACGAGCCGTTGTTGCACACCATGTATGTCGACAAAGTGCTTTCCGATGTCAAGGCGGTGCAGACACTGTCGCGCCTCAATCGCGCACACCCCCAGAAGCACGACACCTTTGTCCTTGACTTCGTCAACGACCCGGAGACGATTCAAAAGGCTTTCGAGCCCTACTACCGGACGACCATCCTCGCTGACGAGACTGATCCGAACAAGCTACACGACCTGAAAGCGGCCCTTGATGGCTACCAGGTATACGTGCCTGAGCAGGTTGATGAGATCGTTCGGCTCTACCTGAGCGGTGCTGATCGCGATCAGCTAGATCCAATCCTCGACGCTTGCGTCATCACCTACGTGGAGGACCTCGACGAAGATGGCCAGGTCGACTTCAAGAGCAAAGCCAAAGCGTTCTTGCGGACCTATAGCTTTCTTTCGTCAATTCTCCCCTATACCAACGCCGAGTGGGAGAAGCTGTCGATCTTCCTCAACTTCCTAGTGCCCAAGCTGCCAGCGCCGAAGGAGGAGGATCTCTCAAAGGGCATCCTAGAAGCGATCGACATGGACAGTTATCGGGTCGAGAAGCAGGCGAGCATGAGAATCGCACTTACCGATGCAGATGCTGAGATCGATCCGGTACCGGCGGAGGGTGGCGGACACAGGTCCGAACCTGAGCTCGATCGACTATCGAACATCATCAAGGCCTTTAACGATCTGTTCGGGAATATCCCTTGGACCGATGCTGATCGGGTGCGCAAACTGATAACCGAGGAGATCCCTGCACGTGTAGCGGCCGACACCGCCTACCAGAATGCACGCAAGTACTCCGACAAACAGAACGCACGTATTGAGCACGACAAAGCTCTCCTTCGTGTGATGACCGCACTGCTTCAGGATGACACTGAGCTGTTCAAGCAGTTTAGCGACAACGAGGCATTCCGTCGCTGGCTGACCGATTTGGTCTTCGCACTGACCTACGGCGAATCTGGCCGGTAGGAGTAAAGAGTACGAGTCCGGCGGGCAATCGGCTAGGCCATCAGTATTCGGACTCAGAGGGATCCTTAGCCGAAACACAAGAGCATAGCTAGCCCGACAGATGTGGGGTGAGCATCACTGAGACGAGTAGCAAAAACATGTGTGCAAAGGCAGGAATAGAGGCCCTTGTGGAGGTCATGACCCAGACGTGTTGGTCAACTCCCTAGACGAGCCCTAGAAAACGAGGTACAATCCAAACAGGACATCCTTCAGAGGGGAAGGTCGACCATGGATACTTACCAGGCAATACTCAAGTTCTTCGAGAGTGCAAAGGAACCCGTGAATGCTGGTGCTGTGGCCGAAGCAACAGGGATCGACCGCAAGGAAGTCGACAAGGTCATGGCTCAACTGAAGAAAGAAGGGAAGATCATCTCTCCCAAGCGGTGCTACTGGGAGATCAAGAAGTAAAGATATGCCCCTCTTAAGTGAGGGGCTCCTTCTTCTCGAGGACCATGCGAAATGAGTAGTTGGACTCTATCTGTTCTGCATCGCTTCTGTACCTGCTCTGCAGCTCTATGCGATGTCTTCACCCTTTTCATTTCCCACGAGATGTCGGGCATTCTTATCTTGTACCAAGACATCGAGAAGAGGTGTCGTGCATGAAATCCGGTTCAAAATCGACCATTCGCGCTCGTCTGGTCGCCGCCATATCCGTCATATCTCTGTCTTGTCTCTTGCTCCTCACAGCTTTCGCATCATCGGCATCGTCGACGGATTCGCAGGAGTATAGGGAGCACGTCGAGATCGTCCGCGATATCTGGGGCGTAGCTCATGTGTACGCGACAACAGATGCAGGTGTCTTCTTCGGGGCGGGCTTTGCCACAGCGCAGGATCGAATTCTCCAAATGGATCTTGTCAGACGCACTGTGCAGGGACGCCTGTCAGAGGTCCTCGGACCTGATTGGATTGAGCACGACAAGCGAGTCCGGACAATGGGTCTGTATCTACATGCACAAAGGGTTGCCGAACACCTGGAGCCTGAGACCCGTGAGGCCTTGGAGGCATACGCTGCTGGAATCAACCACTTCCTGAGCACCGAGAGACAGGACGTGGAGGCGGTCTTTGCAGGACTCGGTTGGATGCCTGGGCCCTGGACCGTCGCTGACAGCATAGCTGTGTGGATGCGCCTTTCCGAACGCTTCGACCGGTCTTGGCAGAATGAGGTTCACTCCTTGCGCACGTACCAGGCACGGGGGCAACAAAGCACGGACCAAAGGCCGCCGGTGAGCCTCCCCCGTTTTCGTGGACACCCGATTGCTTGGTATGCTAGTTTAGAGAGTAGAAAGGGGTGTCCAGTTGATGCCACCGACCAGACGGCCATATCCTCCAGAGTTTCGTGCAGAAGC
>Ga0134094_1002884_pt1 | contig 13632 bp, 9 predicted proteins | sample 5_1taG_FD_94458 | JGI IMG/M metagenome (GOLD analysis project Ga0134094, IMG submission 94458) | Switchgrass degrading microbial communities from high solid loading bioreactors in New Hampshire, USA - 5_19_20_110_A1 metaG | ecosystem: Engineered > Bioreactor > Semi-continuous > Anaerobic >... | reverse complement strand
CGATTGCACCCCATTCGTCTGCGGCGGGGTGCTGCTGGCCGGGCTTGTAGAAAAGCGGGTGGACGCCGTTCTGAAAACCGTCGTCAAAATCGGGATCAAGATCGTTATAACACGCCGTGACCAGCCCGTATCCGCGTGACAGAATCAACTCAACCGGCCAGCGGCTGGAAGCTGCCCCACGTGCGGCTCCTGTCGCCCGGTGATTGACGACCCCGGAATAATATTCCGGAAGCCAGCAGTCCGCCAGGGCAATCTGCGGGTCGGGGTGGATGGCGTGGTTTCCCTGAAAGTTTAGCCCGAGGAAGACAGGCGCCGGGCCAGAGAGGTCGCCGGGCAGGTAGATCAGCAGGTTCATGTGCGGACCGTCGGGGCGGTCGCCAAAGTTGAGGGTGACCTGCTTGCGTACCGCGGTGCCGCCCAGCGCGCGTGTGCCCGCTTCACGCAATTCACAGGATACATTGATGAATTCAACAGGCGTTTTCCCATACACGAACTGCTCAAATGCGCGCAAGATTTCACCCCGGCGAGCAGGCCAATCCGCCGGGCTGCTGACGGTGGAACCGTCTTCGTGGCGTAAAATCTCAGGCAGGGGCAGGTTGGGGACGAGGGCTTCGTCGTAATTGACAGGCAGATCGTGAGTCATGAGGTAATCTCCAGTTGGCGGTAATTGGGGATATCAGCCCTGATTTTGTACTTTTTCGCAATTTGAATTACCCCAGGCTGCTGCCTGGGGGTGAAAGTATCAAATCATCATCTGAAATTAACTTCAGCAGGCTAATCTTGGAATGATCCAACTTCGATGTAATTCCCCTCAGGGTCTAAAATCCAAAAATTTCTTTGTCCCCAGGGGTGGGTGATTGGTTCTTGGGCAAAACGAACCCCCAAAGCCTTTAATCGTGCATATTCAGAATCGACATCAGCTTTTGTAGGGACGCCAATACCGATTTCCATCGTCAGGTTTACGCCTTTCGCCGGCTCATAGGGCTGATTCATCGATTCAGCAAACTGTTTCCGATCGAACAAAAATAATCCACCATCTTTTACTTTGAACTGAGCAAATGGTCCACCGTCCCAATCGGTTTCGAAGCCCAAAATATCTCTGTAAAAATGCACCATCTTCTCAACATCTTCAACAAACAATCCCGTGTGAACACTATGGGAAAGAACGCTCATGCTTACCCCTCCTGATTTCTTTATTTTTGGTAGACAACCACATTGGACAGGAATTTATATTGCCTTGGATGTACAGTCTTGATTATATCCCTTTCTAAGGCAGCCGCATGGTTTTTATATGAATCAAAGGGCCGCCCTGTCTTCCGTAGGGCGGCCCTTTACTGCGGCTCGTGAATAATTCTCATCGGGTTTGGTCCTGTTTTGTTATCCGCCGGTGGCAATCCGGTCTTCCAATAAGATTTTCAGGGTTTCCTCGTCGAGCTCGCTCATGTCAAGCGTAATCTCTACATCTTCGAACGTGGTGTCCTCGAAATCATTTTTCTTTTTATCTTCCATATATCATTTCTCCTGTGTGTGATGAAATTTCAGCCGGATGGCATTGCGAATGGATAGTAAAAAAATCATAGCATGTTTTTCTGGCTGATTCGATGACCCATTTGGGTACTTTTTGCGATTGCATGTGTTGTTTTCTGTAAAATGTGGAGCGCCGCCCTACTTTTACAGAATTTTTGAAAAAAACTTTTTGGGCTGTCACCCCAGCCAGCGATAGGGATTTTCCCCATTGCCTGGGCCTGAATCGGCTCTTAGACTTTTTAAGGGTATGAATAGGTCAATCCGCCGGAGTGCGCTTGATTTGAACCGGTTCATCTATATAGAACCGGTGGGATAATTTAATGAGGGGGAGATGGTAAGACCGGGTGGTAAGGGGGCGGTGCATATCGCTGTCATTCGCGCAATACTACCGGGCTTATTACCAGTTGTTTATATGACTGCCAGAGGGACTTTTCAAAATCATGAATGCACTTCCAACACTGGATTTGCTACGCAACCATATCGATATTACGAAGGTTCCGTTTAGTGACCGGGGATCGCGGCTGCTGGTCTTTCAGCAGAAGGACGCCAGTGTATTGGTTGTAAAACTTGCCGAGCGGCTTACCAGTATTCAGCCGGATATTGAGGCTTATCTGCGCCGGCCGCCTTTTCTCAGCGATATTTGTTTAATTGACGGCCAGCGCCAGCAGCTTGAGTTTGAGGTCATCACATACCCGCATGTCGTGTTTTTTCACACGCGGATCGGAAATTTCCGCCTTGCCTTTCAAGATGAGCGAACGCTCTCTTTTGCCGTTCCAGAGGGGGTGGCAGCCGGGATCAGCTTTCGTGTTTCTCCCCAATATTGGGATCGTACCGAGTACGGCGGTTTGTTTCGCTCTGTGCGAAACCTGACCTATTCCAGCAACGGGGTTCCCACCATCAATGAAATTACCCCTGAACGGGGCGGTTACCGCGTTGATATGGTGGTTGAAGCGGACCAGGACCGGGTGATCAATGTTGCCATTCATCCAACGGCAGAGACAGAATCAACGGAAATCTTGCCTGCTTCTACCATTCTGGATATTGCGACAAAGCGCTGGGATGCCTGGTTTAAGAGTGTTCCGCCGGTAAACGAGCGTTTTTTACGGACCTATGGCTACGCCTGGTGGGTGATGGGCAACAATCTGATCAGCCCGCTGGGAAACGTCTCTTATGAAGCTATGATGCCCTCAAAAATCAACTATGTGGGGTTGTGGTTATGGGACAGCGCGCTGCATGCCCTGGCCTACCGCCATATTGACCCGGAGATGGCCCGCAACCAGATCCGCGCGATGCTGGCTCATCAACTGCCGACCGGGATGCTGCCAGACGCAATTTACGATGAAGGGCTGGTTGTCTCGATTGATCATCCTATCGTCGGCGATGTGACCAAGCCGCCGATTCTCACCTGGGCTGCGCTGAAGCTGCACCAATCGAACCCGGATGTGACCTTCCTCAAGGAAATTTACCCGCCGATGGTGCGCTTCAATGCCTGGTGGTTTGCCATGAACGACGACGATAATGATGGGCTGGTGCAATACACGCATCCTTACTCATCAGGCCTTGACGACAGCCCGCTGTGGGATTACGGGATGCCGGTTGAATCGCCGGATATTAACACGTACCTTTGCCTGCAGATGGACTGCTTCTCGAAAATCGCTGATATCCTCGGCAAGCCGGCGGAAGGCCAGATGTGGCAGAGGCGTAAATCGGCCCTGGTGCGCCGGATGATCAAGGATATGTGGGATGAAGAGGCAGGCGTGTTTCGGGCGTTGAAAGATGAAGAACCCATCCCGGTCCTGACGCCTTTTAATCTCCTTCCAATCTGGACGGGGGAACTGCCCGCTCCGATCGTCGACAGGCTGGTCCAGCACCTGCTGGACCCTGATACGTTTGGCGGCCCGTATCCAATCCCAACGGTCGCCCGAAATGACCCTCACTACGACCCGGAGCGAATGTGGCGAGGCCCAGTCTGGGCAAATATCAATTACTTCTTTATCGAAGCGCTTGAGAAAGTTGGCGAGGGGGAGCTTGCCAATTTTCTCATGGTTCAGACTCTCGATATGATCGCCGCCCACCAGGATATTTATGAATATTACAACGCTGACACAGGCGAACCACCGCCAAAGGCTGCAAATATCTTTGGCTGGACGGCATCGGTTTTCATCGACCTGGCTGTTCGGGCTTCAATGGTCGCCGAGCGTCAGGGGGGATCAGTTCAATATGCTGAATGACCGACTGGAGTGCGTTAATATGGACGACCTCATTACACAGCACGATTTGGTGATTGTCTCAAACCGAGCGCCGTTTTCCATTCAGGGGGGTGAAAACGGCGAGAAAAAGTTTCAGCGCAGCGGCGGGGGGCTGGTGACCGCTCTGCTCGGCCTGGCGCTGCAGGTTCCAACAACCTGGATCGCCTGCGCAACCACTGACGAGGAGCGTGAATGGAAAGAGGGCGATATCCGAATTGGTGATGATGGAGAGTCCATTCACGAGGTGTTTATTGACCCAAGTCCTCAGGCCTACAATGACTATTACCAGGTGATATCAAACCCGCTTTTATGGTTTTTGCAGCATTCGATCTGGGATTTCGCCCATTCTCCGATCTTAAACCGCGCAACCTGGCACGCCTGGGATGAGGGGTACGTGCAGGTCAACCGCCTGTTCGCCGATGCCGTAGTGAACCGGGTGCGCAAGAACCTGAATCCTTCGCTCGTGATGCTGCAAGACTATCATCTCTACCTGGCTCCGCGCTTTATTCGCAAACGGCTGCGCCGCCAGGATACGCTGCTGACCCATTTTATCCACATCCCCTGGCCCGGTCCGGAAGACTGGGGTCTGCTGCCGGGGAGAATGCGTGAAGCAATTCTGGACGGCCTGTGCGCCGTGGACATGGTTGGTTTTCAGACGCGCGAAGATGCGCTCAACTTCATGCGCACATGCGAGTCGCTCTTGCCCGGCGCGCGGATCAATTACCGCAGCGGGCGGGTTGATTACCGGGGCCGGACGACTCACGTGCGTGATTTCCCGATTTCCATTGATGTCGCTTCGCTGCGCGAGCAGGCGGCAGATGAGGAGGTAGCGCAGTACCGTGAATCGCTGGAGGAGCTGCTTGAGGGACGGCAGATGATCTTGCGCATTGACCGGACCGAGCCCAGCAAGAATATCGTGCGCGGGTTCCTGGCGTATGATGAAATGCTTGAAATTTACCCCGAGCATCACGGGAAGGTCCAGTTTGTCGCCATTCTGGTCCCGTCGCGGCTTGAGGTCGAGGAATACCAGGGCTATCTTGAAGATCTGATGGCAGCGGCGGGAAACGTCAACGCGAAATATGGGACGAGCGACTGGGAACCGGTGCGCGTGCTGGTCGGTGAAAGCTATCCGCGCGCTGTGGCTGCGATGCAGTTGTATGATGTGCTGCTGGTCAACCCGGTCGCCGATGGGATGAATCTCGTCGCGAAGGAGGGCGCGATTGTCAATGAACGGGACGGAGTGCTGGTGCTTTCAGAACGGGCCGGCGCTCACCAGCAAATGGGCGACCATGCGCTCGTGATCTCGCCCTGCGACATCTCCGCGACGGCTGAGGCGATGAACATGGCGCTGACCATGTCGAAAGAAGAGCGCCACCGGCGGGCGAAAGCGCTCAAACAATCGGTTGAGCGCGAAGACATTCGCCTGTGGCTGTGCTGGCAGCTCGAAGCGCTGCAAGAATTGACCGGGAAAAAGGCCGCGACGCATGAGTACCGTTAAAACGGGGTTCTTGCACTACTCCGCGCCGCCGGTTGTCGGCGGCGTTGAGGCAGTAATGGAAGCCCACGCGCGAATCTTCGTGCAGTCAGGTTACCCGGTGACGGTGATCGCCGGGCAGGGTGATGCCGCATCCCTCCCTGAAGGGACGGAACTGGTCGTGATCCCTGAAATGGATACGCAGCACCCGCGCGTGCTGGAAATTTCAGCGCAGCTTGAGGCGGGCAGCGTTCCAGATACGTTTGCCGCGTTCCGTGACGCGCTGGCAGAGTCGCTGCGCCCGGTGGTGCAGCCGCTGGACTTGCTGATCGTCCATAACGTATTTTCAAAGCATTTTAACCTGCCGCTGACGGCTGCGCTCTTCCGCCTGATGGATGAAGGCGCAATTCGCCGCTGCCTTGCCTGGACGCATGACCTGACCTGGACCAGCCCCAATTCCCGGTCAAAAGTGTATGACGGCTACCCGTGGGATCTGCTGCGGACAGGCCACCGCCGGATGCGTTTCGTCGCCATCTCAGAACAGCGCCGCCAGGAACTGGTCGACCTGCTCTCAATCCCGCCGGATCAGGTCGACGTGATCTATAACGGCGTTGATCCGCTGATCTGGTTTGGCTTGAGCCCAGAGGGCTATTCGCTGGCGCAGAAGCTTGACTTGCTGACTTCCGACCTGATTTTACTGATGCCGGTGCGGATCACGCAGGCGAAGAATATTGAGTTCGCCGGAGAAGTGCTCGCGGCGATCAAAGCGCGGGGGATCAGCCCGCGGCTGGTCGTCACAGGGCCTCCTGATCCGCATGACGAAGGGAGCATGGCCTATTATCACAGCCTGCTCGATCTGCGCAGTTTGCTAGATGCAGAAAAAGAGATGCGCTTTGTGTTTGAGTGCGGTGAGGACGATGACTCGCCGTACCTGATCTCTCCGCAGGTGGTAGCCGACTTGCTGCGGGTGAGCGATGTGCTGTTTTTACCCAGCCACCGCGAAGGATTTGGGATGCCGGTCCTTGAAGCGGGGCTGATTGGCGTGCCGGTTGTGTGCAGCGACCGCGTCCCGGCAGGCGTTGAGATTGGCGGGAAGAATGTCTATTTATTCAACCCCGGCGCGAAGCCGGACGAGGTTGCACGTTTGATCCTCGACCGCGCGGTGAACAACGCATCCTGCCGCTTTCGCCGCGAGGTGCGCCAGAATTTCACCTGGGAGCAAATTTTTCGCCGCAAGATCGTCCCTTACCTGGAGCAGGGATGAGCGAGCAGGCATTTGAGGTGGCGCGGGCATTGGGGGATAAGGTCGCAGGCGGCGGGCGGCTGTGGCTGTTCCTGGATTATGACGGGACGCTGGCCGAGTTTGCCCCCACGCCGGACACCATCCTTCCAGATGAAGAATTGATCGACCTGCTTACGCGGCTGGCGAATTATCCCGATCACCTGCGGGTGGTGATTATGAGCGGGCGGCGGTACAAGCATATCGAAGCGCTGCTGCCCGTGCGGGGAATCCTGCTCGCCGGGACGTACGGGATCGAGTTTAAGACCTGGGAGGGCGAGCAGGTCAGGTTGATCGATTTTGAATCCGAACGACCGTTTTTAGACCAGGTCAAGAAGCATTGGAAGTCGATTGTCGAGGCCAACCCGCGTGTCTACCTGGAAGATAAAGGGTATTCCCTGGCACTCCACGCCCGGCGGCTGTCAGATCAAGAGGCTCGAAAGGTGATCGACGACGCGAAGCAGTATGCGCGGGATGTCGTAGCGCGGGGGACATTCCGCATGATGGGCGGGTATAAGTTTTTAGAAGTCGCGCCGACGATTGCAAATAAGGGCCAGTCGGTCGCCACGCTGCTGAAGCGCTTTCCCTGGCCCAACGCCGACCTGGTCTTTTTCGGCGACGATGATAAGGATGAAGAAGCCTTTCAGGTGATTAAGAAGCACGGCGGGACGGCGATTCTCGCCGGTCCGGCGCGCCCAACCCTGGCGGATTGGCGGGTTGACGGGCCGGCCCAGGTGCGTGAATGGCTGTGTATTTTTCTCGAACGCCTGGATGAGCGCGCAGCCGAACAGCAGGATCAGGCGCATCTTACCAATAGCGCCTGATCCAGTTTTGTCCGGTTATTCCTTTCGTCTCGCTCGCTTTTTGGCCTCTCGCAATCGCGCCAGTGAGTCCTGCGTCGATGGGGGGGCGGGCTTGTGTTCCTGCGGCGGCGGTGTCTCTGCAGCCGGTGGGGCGGGCAGGTCGATTGGCGGTGGAGTTGAGGTTTCACCGCGCGTTCTCTCTCGCGCGCGATCGCGCGCCTGGAAGAGGCTGCCCAGCAGCGGCGCTTCGCGCTCGCGAGTCGATTTTTGCTTTGCGCCGGGGATGCGCTCTGCAATCCAGTTGCGGGCCAGTTGAACGTCGCGTTTGCTGATCATCACGCGCCGGACGGCGACATCGAGCGGGAAGAGCAGCGCGGCGATTATCAGCAGCGTGCGCCAGATCTCGCGGGCGCTGTCGGCAGCGGGCAGGTTATGGAGGAACGCCTGCACCGGTTCTGCCAGTGGGCCGCCTCCGGTGATGCGGGCAAGTTCACCCAGCAGCCCAAGGTTAACGCCGCCTGCCCGGTATTCCGGCGAGTAGGGGACGACCATGCCGAGAGTCATCTGCCCCATCGGGACCTCGTTTTGAGTTGCGCTGAGCTGCACCAGGTATGAGCCGGGCTGGTCTGCCCGCGCGGTTGCCTGGTACTGCCCGGAGCCGACCTGCTGGAGCGAGAGCTCCGCCGTCTCCAATTCAGGGTCGATGATGGTTGCCGTCACGTCTAAATCGTTGAGCGGGCGGCCCGATTCGTCTTCCGCGGTCAGCCGGATCACAGCCCCGGCATCTTCGAGAGAGATGCTTGCGTTCAAGCCTTCGACCTGCGGCAGCGGCAGGAGCCAGTTGACAAGCTGCGCGGAGAACTTCGCAAAGTCACCCCAACGGACCCATTCGGTTCCCCACTGGCCTTTCATGTCTGAGGTCCAGGCAGCAGCCCGGCCCAGCCCATACTGCCATGAGGCCAGCAGCGGGTCGCCGCGCGGAGTGAGCAGGTCAAGCCGTGCGGTCCCCTTTGGTGAAGTGCCGTTGTAACCGAGCAGCGGCGGCAGGTCGTTCAGATCGATCCCGCGCAGTACGGGGGTAAATGTAGACGGCAGCGGGAAGAAAGGCTCTTCAATCACATATTCGCCGACCGACATCACCGTTTCTTTCAGGAAGACATCCGGGACGTGCATCATATCTTGCGCCGGGTAATAGCGCCCGCCGCCCAATTCAGCCAGGGCTTCGAGGTATTCTGCCGATCCTTCACCCGCGGCGATCACACTCAGGGTGATTCCCTCCGCACGCAGCTTCTCGGTGAGCTGAGTCAGGTCGCCGGTGTGCACCCAACCGTCCGTCATCAGGATGATGTGTTTGCGCTTCGCGTCGACATCCTGCAGGGCTTCATAAGCGGCATTCACGCCTGAGAGCATATTGGTCTGGCCCGCCGCCTGGAAGGTCCCGATGGCGTTCTCCAGCGTCAGCGGGTCGGGCAGCTGCCTGACTTCGAGCGCCCAACGGGCCTGCTCGTCAAAGGTCACCACGCCGAGATAGTCCTGATCGCCCAGGGCCGAGGCCGAGCGCATGATCGCTTCTTTGGCGATATCGACCTTGGGCTGCCCGGTCTCAATCGCGTCATAGGTCTGGTTGAGGTCGGGGTCGTCGCAGTGACATCGCCCCATGCTGCCCGACTTATCGACTGCCACGACCAGCGCCAGGTTGGCTGCCAGCTCACGGCTCTTGACGTCCATATAGACGGGCATGGCCTCTTCCAGCGGCGTGCGCAAATACCCGCCCGCGCCAAATGAATTTTCACCGCCGACCATGAGTAACCCTTTGCCCAGGTTGCGGACATACACCGGCAGCGTTTCCATTGCGCCGGAGGGCAGGGCGGTTGCCGGGACGTTGATCAACGCAACCGCGTCATACCGGGACAGCTCCGGCAGCGTGGCGGGCAGCTGCGACGGGCTGATCTGCTCAACGTTCATCTGCGCGGCTTCTAGCGCATCCGCAAGGTTCTGGCCTTCGCCCGGTTCGCCTTCTACGATCAATATGTATGGCGGGCCGTGGACGATGGTGAATGCGCTGGCTTCATTGTTCTGCAGGCGGTTGTCAGCATCGGGGATAATTTGCGCCCGGTAGCGGTGAAAGCCCGGGCTGCTGTTCTCAACCGGGACCTGGAAGCGGTTGGTTCCGGCCTGAAGGTTGACCTCTTGCGTATAGAAAAGTTCGCCGTCAGCGAATACACGCAAAGTTGCGCCGACTGCCGCGGTGCTGTGGACCGATACCTCAAGGTCGAACTGCTGCCCTTCACGAATGTTGGAGGGCGCATCGACCATTTCGACCAGCGTTTCCACCTGTGAATCGTCTGCGCCGAGGGCCACATACTGCAGTTCAATATCCTGGAGGGCGTCAATTTCTGCCTGTTTAAGCGCGTAGCTTAAATTCTCGCGCCCATCGGAAAGCAGCACCAGCCGCTTTGCGCCTTCATCGGGGAAGAGCGCCATGGCTAGCTGGAGCGCGCTGGCAATATTGGTGCGGGTTGTGATTGGGGCAGAGGTCAGGCGGGCTAGCTCGCTGTCGGGGCTGGCCAGGCGCTCAACAAGCGCGTCCTCACCGAAAACGACAATCGCGGCTTTATCACCGGCAGGCATGGCGTTCACCGCATCGCGAATCAGCGATTCGGCGCGGGCCTGCTCGGCAGGAGGAATGCTGTCAGAAGCATCCACCACAAAGACGGCTGTCAGCGTGTTTGACGGCAGACGCAGTTGAATCCCGGCCAGGGCCAGAACGATCATCAGCAGGACAATAATCCTCAGCGCCAGCCCGGTCCACATGCGCCTGCGGTCCAACGCCCGCCGGCCGAGCAGCGCCAGTGCGGCGGTGGCGGGGATGAGCAGCAGCAGCCAGAGAAATTGCGGATAGATAAACGAAATACCGATCATAACCATCCTTCACGGTTCAGGTGCGCGGCATGAACGCCGTTCTCACGCTCCATGCTCACCATCCTGTGATCTGCCGGTTCTTGCCCGTGGACAGGCTGCGGCGGAAGATCAGGTCGCGGATACGCGCCAGCGCTCCGCGCTGGTACACCAGCCATTCGCCGGTCAGCAGCCCGAGCGCCAGCAGCGCCAGCGGGCGCCACCATTCGCGCATGGCCTTTTGCGTGACGGCATTTTCCGGCCCGTCCTCTGAGACCAGCCCCGGCAGGTTGTCCGCCGGATCAAGGTTCGACTCGATTGGAGAGAACAGGTTGACGGCAAAGGCAGCGGAGGGGCCGTCAGCCGCCTGCGCTCCAACGAACCGGATCTGATATACGCCAAGCTCTTCCGTGCCGGCGTACACGAAGCGCCCGTTTTCAGCCTGCACTTCGACCGATGCACCGTTGGGGCGGGTGATGACTGCCGACGACACGCCTTCGCCCGCGCTGAAGGTGATCGTCTCGCCCGGCGCGACCTGCGCCGGAACGCTGCTGCGCCCGCCTGGGGACAGCCAGTCAACGATGTTGGACCAGAGCAGCGGGAAAGCGACCTGTAACGGCAGGTCTGAGTGGCGCAGGTCAAAGGCGATCACCACAATTCGCCGCCCGCCCACCTCGCCGCGGAAGATCAGCGGCACATTTTCGCCGGTAAGGCTGCCGTCTTCATCGACAAGCTCGCCCGCGACAACCGGCACAGCCCAGTCGGGCAGCGGGATCTGTACGGCATCCAGAATGCTGACGCCGCTGATGCTGACGTTTGCCAGCAGCGGGTCAGCGGGGTCAACAGCCCGCGGCAAGGGTGTGTTGACCTGCCCGGTGGTGGTAAACAGGTCTGTGCTGCGCGGCGGAGCGATGAAGACCAGGTTTCCGCTTGCCGGGAGCTGTTCAGGCACGCTGCCGTCGTAGATGGTCAGCGCAGAAGTCTCACCGGCTGTTTCGTCCACAGCGGTGGGCTGCGCTTCAGGGGTTGGTTCTCCGGTCTCTGAGGGGGCGGCTTCGGCATCTGCCGGGGCCGGCGGTTTGGTGAGAACCACACCCTGCTGGAGCGATAGGGCTGTTTCGAGGAACAGATTCCCCTGCGTGACGAGCCGCACCGGCAGTGATTGGGTTTCGGGTTTGACGGCTACGGCTGTGTCATCCGTTTTTAGAATATCGTCCCCGTCAAGCCTGGCTTCGACGATGCGAGTCCCGGCGGGCAGGCCCTCGGCGATCACATTCTGCTGGCCGCCCGGCGGAATTTCCTTCAGGTCGTAGACGTTTTCCAGGCTGCCGTCGGTAAATAACGACAGGCGGCGGGCTGCCGGCTGAGACCCGTAATTGGTGACCTGGACGAAGGCAGTGAGCGTATTTCCGGGGGCCTGTTCCAGCGACAGCAGGCTGATTGCCTGGTTCTCGCCGCTCAAGCCGAAGGGAATGTAGCGCAGCCTGCCCTTCAAGGCCAGCCGCTGCGGCAGCGTTACCCGCCCATCGGAAAGCACGACAATTTCGGTCCCCGGCTGGCGGGCTGCGATGGCGGAACCCAGCTCGAGCGCGACGCCCAGGTCGGAGCCACCGTTCCACGCTTCGATGCTTTCGATTGCAAGGTGCGCCTGGCGGCGGTCGAGGCTCGAGGAGAGCAGCACCCGCGCCTCTCGACCGGCTTCAATGATGGTCACGCGGGCTGTGTCGGGCAGGTCGTCGACAAGCTGGATGGCGCGCTGTTTGGCTGATTCCAGCCGGCTGCCGGCCTCTACGTCAGCAGCCGCCATGCTGGCCGAGGCGTCGAGAATGAAAATTGCGGCGTCTCCGCTGACGCCCTCCGCCCAGGCGAAAGGCCGGGCCAGCGCCAGAATCAGCGCAGCCATGAACAGGAGCTGCAGGATCATCAGCAGGTTAGGTCGCAGCCGCTGCCAGGGCGCATTGGCCTCCACGTCGCGGACCATTTTGACCCATAAATAGGTACTGGGCACTTCCTTTTCGACTCGCCGCAGTTTGAGCAGGTAGAGCGCGACGATCACCGGAAGCAGCAGGCCCAGGATAAATGCGCCGGGAGCCAAAAAATTCATCGCAGCACCCCCTGTCTTTCGAGCCAGACGAACAGCAAATCCTCAAGCGGAAGGCTTGTGGTCAGGGGCACATACAACATGCTGCGGGCCATACAAAAGTTGCGGATCGATTCTTGCCACGTGACCAGGTTTTTCTTGTAACGGCCCAGCAGGTCATAATCGGCGGTGATTTCCACTTCTGTGCCGTCTTCCGAGTCGATCAGTTTCAGGTCGCCGTGCAGCTCGGGGTTGACCTCTTCGTCCGCGAGCACCTGGATCACGGTGATTTCAAACCCGCGCGAAGCCAGAACGCGCAGGCCCTCAGCCCAACCGTCGTGCATCAGGTCTGAGAGTAGGACCAGTGAACCGGGGCGCTGCGCGCCGTTCGGCGCGCGGGTGCTGGCGTAAGCACGCAAAGCCAGCTCGGGGTCTACCGGCGCGCTCGCTGCAGCGCTGTTATTCGAGCCCGCGCTGCCGTTCTCCTGCACCAGCTTCTGCAGAAAATCAAACAAAGCCAACGCCTGCTGCTTGCCGCGGTGCGGCGGAAAGTAGCTCGCCGCCGGATTTGCGCCGCCGACGGCGGTCACCGTCACCCGGTCGAGACCGGTCAAGGCAATGTAGCCCAGCGCCCCGGCGACCTGCGCGGCATACCACAATTTCTGCGGCTCGCCCCAGCGCATCGAACGACTGGCGTCGATCAACAGGTGCACGGTCAGGTCTTCTTCTTCCACAAACAACTTGATGAAGAAGCGCTCCAGGCGCGCGTAAGCGTTCCAGTCGATGCGGCGAAAGTCGTCGCCGGCCACATAAGGCCGGAAGTCCGAGAACTCAACCGACTGGCCGCGCTTCTGGCTGCGCCGCTCGCCCTGCGTCTTACCGGCGGAAGCCTGCCGCGCAATTAGCGCCAGCCGCTCGAGCCGCCGCAGGAAGCCTTCTTCAAAAAAGCGCTCACTCATCGATCACTACCTGTACTATTACTATATGCACTGCCTGATGGATCGGCGTGGGGCTAATCTGCTGCCCATCTCAGGCTGTTTTCTCCGGCACGACCGCCTGAAGAATATCGCGGATGATCTGGTCAGGGGTCATGCCTTCGGCCTGGGCTTCAAAATTGAGGATGATGCGGTGGCGCAGGGCCGGCACAGCCGCAGCGCGAATGTCGTCAAAAGCCACGTTATACCGCCCGTCGAGCAGGGCGATGATCTTTCCTGCCAGGATCAATGCCTGCATGCCGCGCGGGCTGGCCCCATACCGGACAAACTGGCGCACGACCGCCGGGCTGTCTGCGTCTTCGGGATGGGTCGCCTTGATTAGCTTCG
>Ga0134094_1002874_pt1 | contig 13662 bp, 10 predicted proteins | sample 5_1taG_FD_94458 | JGI IMG/M metagenome (GOLD analysis project Ga0134094, IMG submission 94458) | Switchgrass degrading microbial communities from high solid loading bioreactors in New Hampshire, USA - 5_19_20_110_A1 metaG | ecosystem: Engineered > Bioreactor > Semi-continuous > Anaerobic >... | reverse complement strand
GAAGTGGAGCGCGCTTCCCGCCAGCACGAAGAGGTGCCAGACGAAGTGCATATAGCGCCGGCGCCACGCAAAGAAGAGGATGCCGATGGTATAGGCGAGGCCCCCAGCGAAAAGGAGCTGCACGCTGACCGGCGGTAGGTGGGTGACGAGCTCCCGGAACCCGACCACGATCAACCACCCCATGACGGCATAGAGCACGGTGCCGATGACCAGAGCGCGCTCGCGAGCGACGGCTTTCATCACAATCCCGATCACGGCCAGGCTCCACACAACCCCGAAGAGGACCCACCCCAGCGTGGTGCGCATTCCGGCGAGGATCACGGGCGTATAGGTGCCGGCGATGAGCAGGAAGATGCTGGAATGATCCAGCAGGTTCCACACCCGCTTCGCCTTACCCGAGATCGCGTGGTACACCGTTGAGGCGGTGTACATGAGTACCAGCGTCGTGCCGTAGATGCTCACCGAGACGATCTTCCAGATATCCCGCTCCAGCGAGGCGAAGGCAACGGCCACGACGAGCGCGGCGATCCCCAGGGGGATGCCGATGCCGTGGCTGATGCTATTCCACAGCTCTTCTCTTTTCACCTCATCCGGAGATGCCATCGCAGTACCCCACTCCTCCTTCTGTGCGAAAATGGCGGAACGGTTGCTGATGCGTGCGCCTGAATGCGGGGTTTTTCAAATAGGTGCCCTTTGTGATCTGCGGCTCTATCGGCTGGAGCCGGCGGGTCGGAACATTCGGGCAAGCCCCGGGGGCGTTTCTCTTATCCGCACCGGCGCCACCGCCGCGTCGGCAGATGCCGCGCCGCCTCCATGGGAGCGCGGGCGCCTGGGCCGCCATAGCGGCTATGGCCGTTGATCTGACGGGCGGGGCCGAGAGACTCCCGTGGGCTGGCCAGCACGCGCCCGCGCGCTACCACGGGCGTGTTGCCGCGGCCGGGGCTGGTTCGGGCGGGAGCCACCGATGCGGGGTTCGCGAGGGTAGCGGCGGAATGGTAGACTCTGGGCCCGGGCATCGCATCCGCCTCGCAGCGGGCCCATCGCGCCGACAATTCACGCGCGCTGAAGTAGGGGGACAGTGGACTCTCCCCGGCCGGCGCGGCGAGGAGAGGCGCGGCTACCAACAGCGTGCTCATGCTCTGCTGGTTCTCTCCCCAGCCGCGCGATCCCTGCCTCGCCGTGCGCCCTTACTGATCGAAAGGGCCGGATGTCTTGTAGAAACGGAGTTCCTTGCTCAAGCGGCCGATGTCGGCGAGCGTGGCGCTGACCTCCACGCGGTAGAAGCCATCCGGGAGCTTCGCGAGCGGGAGCGCCACGTGCAGCGTGCCTGGCTTGCTCACGTTCCGGGTGATCCGCTGCTGGGGCTTTGCGCCGCCATCCCAGAGGGCCACTTCCACCTTGCCGCGCGCGGAACTCTCGGCCACCGCGAGCGTCATCGTAGCGCGCGCGGTCCGGTCCGACCCGTAGGAGATCATCCAATCGAGCGACGCGTCGAACGGGTCCGGCGCCCGAAAGACGTGCTTGCGCAACAGCACGGGGGTGTTGGTGACCTCGTCCTGGATCTCCAGGCCCAGTTCATACAGAACGCCAGCGCGGGTCACCGGCACCGGGAATGCCAGCGACCACTTGCCACCGGTGACTGGCGCTTCGCCCGCGGTCTGGCGCGTTGCGCTTCCGTCGGGGCTCCATTCCCGCAACGACGTGAGGGCACGGAACCGCCCCGGCTGCCGCGCCGGAAGCGAGAGCTGGATCTCGTTCCGGCCGAGCAGGAGGGGTGGGAAGGCGAGCGCGGAGCCATCCAGGGGGAAGCGCGCGCTATCGATGACAATCCCCTCCAGGTATCCGAAGCGAGGCAGGTCGTGGAAGCCCTTTTCGACGGGCGCCCAGGCGCTATACTCCATGCGCCGGGCTGCCGTGCGCCCGATATTCAGGCGCCAGGCAGGGAGAGACTCCGGACCCAGGTCCAGCGTGGCGAGGGGGATGCGCAGCTCGATGCGCCATTCGCCGTCGCCTTCGCTGACCGCCGACTCCCACACGCCATCCCAGAGGGCGCCGCCGGCCACCTCTTTCTCGCTGATATCGTCCGCGACCGGCATACGGGCATCGAAGCGCGTGCCGCGGCTGTTGATCCCGAACTGGTAATAGAAGCGTCCGGTCGGCTGGAGAAGCACCTCCACCGAGTCATCCAGCCAGATGCGGCCATCCGGGCCCTCGGCATTGGCGACCAGGTTCCCTATCTGAGGCTCGCGGCAGACAATGCCAAGGAAGAGTGCCTCGCCATCGAAAAGCACGCGGAAGATGGTCTCCTCCGGAGGCGCCGTTTCGCGCCCGCGGGCGGCAAGCGCGCGGAAGTTCGAGTGCGGAGTGGCGGTATTCCAGGCCGGGTCGTCCAGCCGGCCATCGATCACCACGGGGGAGCTTGCGCGTGCGACGGCTATCCGGGGCAGAGCCGCTTCCGCCTGGGCCGGCTGATGGACAGCCGGCGCCAGCAAGAGCAGCCCCCCAAAAAGGAGAGCCCGCCAGCGGGAAAGGGCCGCGATGCGGCCATGTGCTGGAGCGTTCATCACTTTCCCTTCCCGGTGGTCGCACCCCCGCCGGCCGTCTGCAGCTCGAGGATCAGCTGGGCCACGGCCCAGCGCACGCGGTCCAGCGCGTCGGTGTTCTTGAACTCGCCTCCGACCGAAGCCCCGGCTGCTCGGGGATCGACCTGGTAGCCCACGAGCGTGCGGAAATCGACCGGGATGCGCGTGCGCAGCTCCTCCAGGAATCGCGTCGCTTTGGCGACGGCCGCCTGCTTCTTCGCGTCGGAGCGCGCCCGGGCGATCGCCTGCTCGAGGGTGGCGATGTAGCGGTGGTCATCCACGGCTTCGCGCACCATCTGCGACTTCACCGCGGGGACCGGGCCATCGGGTCCGGGCAGCGAGAGGCAGTATTGGGTGTCGGCGCCGGCGCCGTCCAGATCATCCCAAGGATCGGCATTGATGTAGCGGTAGTGCCACTGGAAGCGCCCGCCAGCCTTCACGCGCCAGGGGTAGAGCCCCAGGTTGAGGCGCTCGTCGCCGCAGTTGTAGAGCCACAGCTCGGAGCCGGAGTCGCGCACCTTCTTCACCGTCTCCTCGGTGATCGGGAAGGCGATGTTGGGCATGGAGATGTTGAGGTGGGGCACCATGATGTGCTCCCAGGGCCCGTTCATCGAGGCGATGGTGCGCACGCCTGGCATTCCCTTGAGTGCCTTCGCCAGCTCCACGCCCAGCTTGGCGCCCTCTTCACCGTGGTTGCTCAACTCGTCCGAGATGTACCACAGGATCTCGGGCCAGCCGCGCTCCTTGCCGATGCGCTGGCACTCCTCCACGAAACTCCGGTAGGCGGTGTTCCATTGGGGCGTAAACCGCTCCTTCAGCTTCTCGCGCTCGAGCCAGGCCAGGAGGTTGCCGGCACCGAGCGGCTGGAAGCCGTAGAACGGCATCGGGCCCATGCCGGCCTCTTTGTAGAGATCCATCCAGAGCGCGAAGCGGTTATCGGGCTTGAGGCGAACCTTGCCGTCTACCAGCTCCAGATCCCTGCGCAAATCGTCGCCGAAGGCGACGCTATTGAGCCCCAGACTCTTCATGAAGCGGAGTTCGCGGCGCTCGTTCTCGATGATGATCTTGCGCACTTCGGGGTCGTCCCGATAGTCCGGGCCGCGGACGTTGGCGCCCCAGAAGGTGGAGTACCAGGGCTCGCTGGGGAAGTAGTAGTAGCCCTGCAGGATGGGGAGAGATGCCAGTCGGAAGGGAAGCACCCGGATGGAGACCGGCAGCCGCAGCGCGGGCTGCTGCCCGGCCGTGATCTCCAGGGCGCCCTCATACACTCCCGCCGGCGCATTCTCCGGCACGTGGATGGTGGCCCACCAGCTCCAGGTGGTTCCCTCGGTCACCTCCATGCTCTCGCGCCGGTCCAGAATGTACGGGGCGATCTGATAGCGGTAGGCTCCTGCCACGCCGCGCCCGCCTGCTGCCCTGAAATGGTAGCGAACGACACGAACATCCACTGCGCTGGCGGGGATGCGTCCGCCTGCCCGCGCGCGCAGCTCCGTGGCTCGGACGCGCACCGCTCCTAGGTCGCGCAGAGGATAGAGCGAGAAGTGAACCGGCTCGTACTCCCCGGGCGTGGCAAAGGCCTGGAGGACCGCGATCCGCTCTTCCGGCTTGGGCCGGCTGGTGGGATAGATGCTCTCGTTAGCCGGCCGGCGGAAAAGGACAAAGCCGCGCTTTCGCTCGGCGGCCGTCAGCACTCCCGCGGCCGGGGCTTCCTCGACGGGTGGGGCGACCTCCTCGATGGGGGTGGCCCGGCGCCGCTCTGCCTTGAGCCGGCTGAGCTCGGCGCGCAGCTCGGCGTCTCGCGCCTTGGGGGCCACGACGAGCGCCGCCAAGGGAACGTTTCGCCAGGAAAGCGTCAGCTTGCCTCCGGTCACCGTCACCGGGAAGAAGTGCTCCTCGAAGTTCGGTGCGACGAAGGTATCATAGAAGTCCATGCCGGGGTACCAGAAATCGGCATAGTGGCGCAGGTAGGTCGTGCGGAAGAACTCGGCCGGGGGCACGTCGCGCTTCAACACCTCTTGCCCGTTGATCTGCAGCAACTGGTCGCGGTAGATCGTGAGGATGGTGCTGCCCACCTGCGAGTCACCGATGAGCGCCCAGAGGGTGTACTCGCCATCGGGGAGATCGATGCGCAGATCGGCGCGCGCGGCGGTGATGAAGTCGCGCGCGAGCGGGTCGGGGCGCACCTTATCGAGGCCCGATGGCCGGGCCAGGCGCGTGAAGCCGAACCCGCGCTCCGCGGTGTATTCCATCTCTGGGGCGAGCGCCTGGAAGCCTTGCCACACGGGCGAGGTGGCGGTGCCGAGGTCGAACCGGCGGACGTTCTCGTCTTCCACTCGCAGGCTGAGCCGCTGCCCACCCGGGGCCGTGGCCGCCATCACCTGCGGGATGGTAGTCGCAGCGATGCGCACGTCATCGATGCTGACGGAATAGGGCACTTGGCTCCCGTTGCGGATCTCCAGGTTGGTGCTCCGCGCCGCTGGCGGCACGGGGAGGGTGACGCGCACCTCTTCCCAGCCATCGGTATCGCCCAGGCGAGTGGTGTAGGCATGCGCCCGCGGGAGCGGCTTACCCTCGGCATCGCGATAGTTCACATAGCTAAACAGGATCACCTTGTAGCGGGGATGGGCCTCGGCGCCGCGCGCACGAAAGCGGAAGGAGTAGGCGAGCGATTCGCCCCCGCGTACCGACACCCACGGGGTGATGAAGGCCGGCCCGCGTCCTTCCGGATCCGCGTTGAACGCGAGTGCGCGCCCCTCTTTCTCCGCGACGAGGCGGAAATCGCGCTTGAAGATCGCCGCAGCGATCCCCACGGGAATGCCCTGGTCCGTGACCTCCTCGAAGCCGCCGTTGGCGATCAGCGTGTCTACAGCGGACGCGGGGAGGCGCGGCGAGCCACCGGGCGCGGGCTTGACCCCGAACTCGATCCGAAAGGTGACCGGCTGGCCGGCGTCCTTTTGCGCGACTGCGGGCACCTCCCAGAAGAGACGGTAAGTCCCCTGGCTCTCCTCCACGCGGGACGCGACAGGATCGGCACCGGCGGGTTCCGCGGGTCGGACCACCACCGACTCCGGCGCGAACGCGGCTGTCTCGCCGCCCAGCTTCAAGAACGCCGGGAAGTCAAACCAGGCGCCGGCAACTGTCGGCACGGCCTGAGCCGTTGCCTCGATAGTGGCGGTATAAGTGCCCGCGCACCATCCCGGCCCGAGTAGTCCGAGCACGAGCGCACAGAGCAGGATGCTTCTCATCAGGGCTCTCCTCACGAGTGATCCAGAACCGGGAGCCTGTCCCAGGCACCACTGCCAGCTTCGCCGCTATACACGAGTTCCCCTCCTGTGTGCTACTCGAACGGATAGAAGCGGGGCTTGCTGTAATCAGTGCTTACCCAGACCACGCCCGCGCTGCTGCGTCCATTCCAAGGCGTGGGCGCAGGCATCCACTTGGCATGCCCATCGCAAAACGCGAAGTTGGCGCCGCCCGCGTGCCGTCCGCGTGCAGCCATGTACTGGACATCGCCGCTCGCATCATCGCGTCCATGGGTGCCCATCAGGTTGCGCCCGGGCGCGAGGAGAACCAGATCGGCGGGATAGTTGCACTGAGCCACGCTGACGGCAAAGTCTTCATTCATCAAGTAGAGGTTGGGAACATAGCTACACTTCGGATAAATCCCCTCGACGCCGTCAGGATAGCTGGTCTTATAGTCTGGGCAAACCAGGATACTCTCGATCCTATCGGCCCAGTTGGTGATATTGGAACCAAGGTAGGGGCCAACCAGGTAGTACCAGTAGGTGCGCTGTGGCTGCGAGTGCGCGCGCGGCGGCAGCATCTCGTCATAGTCCTGGGTGTAGGCCACCAGTCCCATCCCAAGTTGCCTTATGTTGGAGAGGCAATTTGCCTTGCGCGCGTTGGCACGAGCGCGCGCGAAAACCGGGAAGAGGATCGCCGCGAGAATGGCGATGATGGCGATGACGACGAGCAGCTCGATCAGGGTAAAGCCACGGTTTCGTCCGGAAAAAGCAAGCATGACCGCCTCCTTCCTCCACGAAATGATGCCTCGAGAATAGGTCTACCCTGCGCCCCAGTATAACAGCCGTTCCTGCATGTGTCAACCGCTTTTCCAGCGTGCGTTTCACCTGCCGCGCAGCGAAGGCGTTCCTCGCCGGGGGATCGCGGGATCTGGGCGCCCTCTCAGGGGGCTCGATTCTTCAGGGGAAAGGGTTAGCAGTAGATGCGGGGGATCCGCGGGTTGGTGAGCGTGAAGCGGGCACGCAGGAGAACCTCGTCGCCCACCTCCACGTTTGGAATGTGGCTCACGTCGATGCAGCACATCTGCATGGCGACGCGGCCAACGAAGGGAGCGTGTTGGCCGTGGACGCGCACTCCCATCCGCCCGCGGCGCGCGAACTCCCGCGCCGTGCGCAGCAATTCGGCGAGCGAGCGCGCGGTGCGAACCGGGGTGAGCGTGAGGCCATCGGCATAGCCGAGCGGGATGGTGGCGACCGTCATCTCGCGCCGCGCGAGAAAGTCGCGGCCATAGCCGATCGAATCGCCGCGCTGCACCCGTTTCACGAAAGCGACTCGGCTCTTGAGTTGCCACGCCGGGCGCAGATCGAGAATCCGGGGCACGTGCGCCGAGGGATACTGGCCGTAGAGGATCGTGCCGGGGCGCACCATATCGAGATGGGATGCCTCGAGGCGGAGGATGGCGGCGCTGTTCGCGGCATGGATCAGGGGCCGGCCCAGCCCGGCCTTCTCCACCTCCGCGACGGCGCGCAGGAAGAGCGAGAGTTGCTTGCGGACGAAGGTGAGCTCGCGCTCCAATGCCGTGGCGAAGTGGGTGTAGATCCCCTGCACTTCGAGATTGGGAAGCGCGTGGAGCGCGCGCACGAACTCCAACAGCTCCGCGCAGCGGATGCCGATGCGCCCCATGCCGGAGTCGACCTTCACGTGAACCTGCGCCGTAGCCCCAGAGGCGCGTGCCGCCGCCGAGAGCGCCCGGGCCGATTCCAGCGTGCAGACCGTCTGCGAGAGCCGGTGCGCGACGACCACGCGCGCCTGGTTCGGGAGTGCGGCACCGAAAACCAGGATCGGCGCGTCGATACCGGCGTGGCGGAGCTCTAGCGCATCCTCGACGCGCGTAACCCCGAGGAAGTCGGCTCCGGCATCCAGGAAGGTGCGTGAGGCCTCCACGGCGCCGTGGCCATAGGCATCGGCCTTGACCACGGCCAGGAGGCGCACATCAGGACCGATATGGGCGCGCACCTGCGCCAGGTTGTGCGCCAGCGCGTCGCGGCGCACCTCGACCCACGCCGTATGCTCCTGCGCGGTTGCCAGTTCTTCCATCGGTACCTTCCCGGATGCGGGGAACCCGGCATGATGTTATGCGGCTGCACCACGCCGGGCGTGCCTCGCCTACTTCTTCTTCGCCGGGGTCTTCTTCTTCTGTTGCGCGGCCCGCTTCTTGATCAGCTCGGCGCGCTTCTTATCCACGCTTGCGGGCTTTCCCTTGCGGCTGGCCAGCTGGGCCCTCTGACGCTTGGCGATCGCCTCGGCGACCTTGTCATCCCCGCCACTCCCGCTGCGCTTGGCTACAGCCGTGCGATAGGCGGTGTTCGCGCTCGGCTCCAGCCATTCCGCGATGACGCGCGACGGAGTGGTCAGCTCGTATCCGGCCATGTAACGCGCCGCTGCAACAATCGCCGCGTAGTGAACCACAGTCCGATGTTCGAGGGCCAGGCCCCAGGCTCGCCGGGTCTCCACCAGGATCGCGGGCACGCCCTCCTTCACCGCGAAATAGCGGTGGGCGAGACGGGGCTCGCGATAGTTGAAGACGGGGCGCGCGTAGATGCGAATCGACTGCTCGCGCAGCGGTCCGATCACCGCGGCAATTGCGGCGTTGCAGGCAGCGCCCACGCCACCTCGGGCGCCTGCCTCCGGCTCCATCGCCTCGACGAAGCTCGGCGTCTGGTCCGTGGGATGGAGCTCATGGAGATCCATGAGCAGGTCCGGCCGCCACTTGCGCACGGCCTGCACGATGGCGCGCGTCTCCGGCTGAGACTGCGAGAGCCAGTCGCGGTTGAGATCCACGTTGCGCGCGTTACGCCGCTGGTCCTTCTCGACGCCATCCACGTTGAGCATCGGCACGACCAGGAAGGTGACCCGGCGCAGGATCTCGAGCTTCGCTGGATCTTCCGTGGTGGCATACTCCTTCAGGAACCGCATCACGCCTTCGGTGCTGGCGGGCTCATTCCCATGCTGCCGGCACAGGATGAATACGCGCCGGGGGCGGTCCTCCCCCGCTGGCGGCGCCGCTATGGCTGCCTCGACGGCGGCAGGTGCTTCATCCACCGGATCCAGCGTCAGCGTGAGCACGGCGGGCTCGGTCGCGTCGCTCTCGGGAGCGTCCACGCCCGGCTCCGGTGCCGTTGCTGCGGGAGCCTCTGCAGGCTCCTCCGCCGGCTCCTCTACATCGTCGGAACTCTTGGGGTCTTCCACGGGCGCGGCGCTCAGGACCGCCATCAGAATCGGCTTTCCTTTGAGCGTCGTGCCGAGCTCGACAACGCGCATCTGGGGGCCGCCCGGCGAAGAGGCCGACGCGCACAGCTCCTCGAGCGAGGAGACCACATCTGAATATGAATAGAGTGCATGAGCGTGCGAAACGCTCAGCAACAGCATTAGCAGCGGGACTGCAATACGGATGCCGGCCTTGATCAAACCTCCGCTCCTTTCCAACACCCCTCGCCATCCACTTGAGCTACGGGCCGATTGTGCCAGCATCGCCCCGTCTTGCCCGGAGAGCAAACACGGACCAAGCCGCGATACCACCCGTCCGCTATCGAAGTGAACCTCCAGACCCTTCCGATGCGCCCAAACGAATGCCCGCCACGGGGGACTTCACCGGCCTCGGAGGCTGTTCCCGGGTATTTCGGGCTCTGTATGGCATCCACGAGCGCCTCTCCATCGGGCTCCCGGAGAGGGCTGGCATCCATGCGATGGAGGCATGCAATGCCGGGCGGGGATGCCAGCGGATGTCTCGCTTCATCTGAAGGGTATGGGGTTCACACCCCGATGCTCTTGTATTGGACACGCACCCGCCATTTTCCTTCTCCGAGCGCTGACGGGAACTTCAGAGGAGGAGTTGGCAGAGTGCCGGCGAAGAGCGATCCGGTGCGCGATCAGAAGCGCGATTCGTCGATAGAGCGGGGAGGGCGTGTTGAGAGAGGAGTTGGAAACTTATCGCGAGGCGGTGCGCCGCGATCCCGAGGATGGCCCGGCGCGTTTGAGGTTGGCGCTCGCGCTTCTGGATCAAGGTGGGCCGGATGCTGAGAGCAGTGAAGAGCTCCTCGCCGAGCTGCGCGAGGCCGTGCGCCTCTGCCCAGACAACCCGCTGGCGCATACCATGCTGGGGGTCGTCCTGCGCGGAAAAGGGCTTCGCGAGGAGGCCGTCTCCGCCTGGGAACAGGCCGCCCGGCTTGCCCCGGAGGATCCGGTCGTCCATGCTTTCCTGGGGGACGCGCTGTGCGAAGCCGGGCGTTACGCGGATGCGGTGCCGCATTGGCGCCAGGCGGTGCGCGCATGCCCCGAGAACGCGGAGTATCGAGACAACCTGGTGATCGCGCTCGCGCGTGACATTGAAACCACGGCGGGGGATGCCGCAGAGCGGCGCGCTCGGGCGCAGGAGCGCCTGGCGGCGGAGCCCGACGCACCGGAGATGCATGCCGTCCTTGGTTGGCTGTTGAGCCAGGAACGCCAGCTCACCGAGGCGATCCACCACTGGCGCGAAGCGATCCGTCTGGGGGGCGGCACCGCCGGCATCCATAACAACCTGGGTCTGGCACTTTTCTATACCGGGGCTATCGCCGAGAGCATCGATGAGTTTCGCGAGGCAGCGCGCCTCGAGCCTTCACTGGCGGCGTCACATACGAACCGGGGCACGGCGCTGCGCGCCCTTGGCCGGAGCCGGGAAGCGGTGGATGCGTTCCGCGAGGCGCTCGCCCTCGATCCGGAGGAGACGACGGCACGCCACTATCTGGCGGATCTCCTTGCCGAGCTCAATGAACCGGACGAGGCGATCTCGCACTACCGCGAGGTGATTCGCCGAATGCCGCAGCGCGCGCCTGCCTACCGGGGCCTGGGCGACGCCCTCGATCAGCTTGGCAGGGTGGAGGACGCCATGGCCGCCTATCGCCAGGCGCTTGCCCTCGATCGTGACGACCCTGTTGCCCGGTATCACCTGGCCGTGGCGCTCGACCGCACTGGCCGGCAGGAAGAGGCGATCCCCGAATACCGCGAGACGATTCGCCTGTGCCCCAACCACGCGGGCGCCCACAACAACTTGGGCGTGCTCCTCTTCGAGCGAGCGAAGGATCTGCCGGCTGGCCCGGAGCGAGATGCCGGGCTGAAGGCCGCCGAGGAGCACTATTGCGCGGCTCTCCGCGCGAATTTGGGCGACGCGGAGGCTCTCTTCAACCTGGGGGAGGTCCTCTCGCTGACAGGGCGGCCGGCGGAGGCCGTGGTCGCTTTCCGTCAGGCGGCCCGTCTGAATCCGGATGATGCCGAGACGCAGGCCGGATTGGCCGCGGCGCTGGAAGCAACAGGCGCTCGTGAAGAAGCCGCGGATGCCTGGTCGCGCGTGCTGGCCTCGGGCGATGCCGTTTTGGCCGCGCACGCGGAGGAGCGCCTGCGCGCGTTGCGGCTGTCCGCGGGGGATTGACGCGGCCCGAGTATCGCTCGCGTGGAAAGTGAGAGGATGGGAAGGATCCCGCGGGAGAGCCGCGAACACGAGTTCGAGAGGCAAGAAGTTGGCTCTGGCGGGGGACCTGGGCGCTGGCTTCCCTGGCCCGGCAGGAGGTGGGCGCGGGCAGTTCCCCCAGGAAGATGCGCCAGGGGACATGGTGCTCCTGGCGCTCAGGAAGGAGAGCAGCGATGGTCAATCGCAGGCAAGCTGGGTTCACGCTGATCGAGTTGCTCGTGGTGATCGCAATTATCGCCATCCTGGCGGCCGTTCTCTTCCCGGTCTTCGCGCGCGCCCGGGAAAACGCGCGCAAGTCGAGCTGCCTCTCGAACTGCAAACAGCTGGGAATGGCCTTGATGCAGTATGCCCAGGATTACGACGAGTACGTGGTACCTTATACTGTAGGGCCAGTGACGGGCTATGAGACCTCGTGGATAGAGCTCCTCATGCCGTACATCAAGAACTCTCAGGTGCTAATGTGCCCGAGCCGGCGGCACCAGTCGATGGGTTACGGCGTGATGTTCCCGCACATCTCCAATGTGAAGAGCTCCATTGCCCTGGCGAAGGTGCAGGCGCCGGCCGATGTCGCGGCGATCCTGGAGACCGCTCCGGTGCCAGACCAGGGCTACACGACCCTGAGACTGGCCTACTGCTATATCTGCACACCCGGGGGCCATGCGGCCTGGAATGCCAACAACGGCATCCCCGATCCCGGGCCGCATATGGAGGGCCTCAACATCACCTTCCTCGATGGCCATGCCAAGTGGATGCGCCGCGATCAGGTGATGCAGAGCCCGGCCCCATTCTGGGGACACGGTCTATAGCCTTCGCGGGCGTGGCTATTCCATCTCGGCGTTCTCGCGGAACTTGGCTTTGCCAAGCCCGCTCTCCTCATCGGGCGGCTCATCCACGAGGCTGGGCCCGCCGCCGCTCATTCGTGGCACGGGGCCGTCCGGCGGCCGCTCGCGGCGCGGCAGCGGCTCTTTGATGGGGCCGGCGGCTTCCGTCGGCCCCGGTTCATAGCGCGGGTGGGGCAGTGCTCGCTCTTCCTCGGGCATGTCAGGCCTCCAGCTGCAGCTTGGTACGAACCACCTGCAGGATGCCGTCGCGAGAGACAACACCCTCCAGGCGGCCATCGCGCACGACCAGTAACCGGCGCGCATCCTCCTGCATCATCCGCATCAGGGCGTCCCAGGCATCCTGGCGCTCGTCGATCACATGGTGCTCGTCAGGCGGTGTTGCCGCCTCGCCCGCGGTCGTGGCGTCCCAGCGCGCGCGCGGCACGTTGCGCACCTCATCGATGGTGAGGATGCCCACGAGTTGGTCACCCTCCATCACGGGATAAGCGCTGTAATCGTGGCGGACCAGGTAGTCGTCGACCACGTCGCGGATCGGCAGGCTCGGATCGAGGTGGGGCACGTCGCGCTGCATGATCCGCTCGATGGGGATGCCAGAAAGCGCGCGCTTCAGCAACACCTGTTGGTAGGCGTTCTGGGCGGCGCCAACCAGGAACCACCCGATGAAGATGAACCAGACGCCTCCGATCAGGTTGCCGGACAGGATGAAAAGGACGCCGCCGACCATCAGGAGGTAGCCAAAGCCCTGGCCGGAATAGGATGCGTAGCGGCTGGCGCGCTCCAGGTTGCCCGTAAATCGCCACAGGAGGGCGCGCAACACCCTCCCACCATCCAGCGGGAAGCCAGGCACCATGTTGAAGATCGCCAGGATCACGTTGATCAGGGCCAGGTAACCAGCTGCGGCCACGATATGCCCCGGTAGACCGATGCTCCGCGCGCCATAGCCCAGGCCCCAGAAGAGGACGCCAAGGAGGACGCTCGTGGCCGGCCCGGCCGCGGACATCTTCAACTCCAGCTCCGGACTGCGCGGCTCCCGGGTGATTCGGCTGACGCCTCCGAAGAGAAAGAGCGTGATCCCGCCGACATCCAATCCGTTGCGGATCGCCACATAGGAGTGCGCCAGCTCATGCACGAGCACGCTCGCGAAGAAAAGCAGCGACGAGATCACCCCGGTCACCCAGTTAACCGAGGCAGGCGCGTCTGGGAAGAGCTGGGGGAAGTAGCCGGCAGAGAGCGTCCACGCCACCAGGGCGAAGATGATGAACCACGAGACATCGATCTCGATCGGGAACCCCCAAACCCTGCCGATGCGAAAGCTCATCCCATGCCCGCCTTTCCTGGGAAGCGCGCCATACGTTCATTCCCGGTCTGACGCGTTCCCTGTCGGTTCTGCGGCTCTATCGGCTGGAGCCGGCGGGTCGGAACATTCGGGCAAGCCCCGGGGGCGTTTCTCTTATCCGCACCGGCGCCACCGCCGCGTCGGCAGATGCCG
>Ga0134094_1002867_pt1 | contig 13687 bp, 11 predicted proteins | sample 5_1taG_FD_94458 | JGI IMG/M metagenome (GOLD analysis project Ga0134094, IMG submission 94458) | Switchgrass degrading microbial communities from high solid loading bioreactors in New Hampshire, USA - 5_19_20_110_A1 metaG | ecosystem: Engineered > Bioreactor > Semi-continuous > Anaerobic >... | reverse complement strand
GACTGATCGCCGAAGGCGCGCAAGAGGCTGTAGCCGCGTCAGCCGCGCTGGAAGTAGGCGCAATCGGCCTGGGAGCTTTAATCACAGCCCTGGCATCTACCGTCGCAATCGATGTGACCGGCGTTCTGCTGGCAAGCTTGCTGGCAGCAGTCGGCTTGTTTGTCATCCCAGCCCGGCGCAGGCAGGCCAAAATTGAGATGAACGCAAAAGTTACCGACCTGCGGGAGAAATTAGCCAAATCGCTGCGTGGTCAGTTTAAGCGCGAGATTGAACGCTCGCTGCATGACATCAACGAAGCGATTGCTCCGTACACCCGTTTTGTCCGCGCAGAGCGAACCAAACTGGAAGAAACGCAAACCAGGCTTGAGGAAATTCGCGCCGATATGGATCGCCTGCAGGCGAGAATAGAAGATATATAACGAATTAACCTTCGATTGCTTCTTTCTCGCGCTTCTGCTGCTTGCCGCGCTCTTCTGTATCCAGGATTCGCTTGCGAATTCTGAAATTCAGCGGCGTGACTTCCAGCAGTTCATCTTCAGCAAGGTATTCAATGGCCTCATCAAGGCTCATGATGCGAGGCGGCGTGAGGCGAACCTCAATATCCTTATTCGAGTTGCGCATGTTGGTCAGGTGCTTCTTTTTGCACACATTCACCGGCAGGTCATCTGCGCGCTGTGTCTCGCCAACAACCATCCCTTCATAAACCTCAACCCCAGGGCCGACAAACAATATGCCGCGCTCTTCTGCGTTCTTCAAGCCATAATTTGTAGTGGTTCCGGCTTCCCATGCCACGATCGAGCTGGTCGCGCGTGATGAAATCGGCCCTGCAAAGGGAGCGTACCCGTGGAAGATCGTGTTCATGATCCCCATGCCCCGTGTCGCGGTCAGGAACTGGTACCGGAAGCCGAGCAAGCCGCGCGTGGGAACGATGTACGTCAGGTGAACGGTGTTGTCAGGATTATTAATCATATCGAGCATTTTGCCACGTCGGCCTCCAAGCATTTCGACAACCACGCCCACGGTCTCAGCGCTCGTGTCAATATGCACTTCCTCGTAAGGCTCGAGCAGTTCGCCGTTCTCTCCGCGCTTGAGAATTGCCTCAGGCCGGGAGACCTGCATTTCATACCCTTCACGACGCATTGTTTCGATCAGGATCGCCAGGTGGAGTTCGCCGCGCCCTGAGACCAGGAAGGTATCGGCACTGTCGGTTTCTTCGACGCGCAGGGCGACATTGTTGCGCAGCTCATCGAACAGGCGCTCGCGCAGCTTGCGCGAGGTGCTCCACTTGCCCTCTTTGCCCGCGAAAGGCGATGTGTTCACCCCAAATGTCATACGCACGGTCGGTTCTTCAACGTGGATGGGCGGCAGCCTGATTGGATTATTGGGATCAGCAAGGGTTTCACCTATCCGGACGCTCTCGAGCCCGGCAATTGCGATAATTTCACCGGCTTCAGCAGATTCGACTTCGATACGTTCCAGCCCCTGGTGGACATACAGATAACGCGCCCGTTCAGGGAGGATCTCGCCGTCGAGCGTAATCCGCGCCAGCGGCTGCCCGGCAGTGATTCGCCCTGAGTGAATCCGCCCAATCGCCTGCACCCCGCGATATTCATCATAACCAAGGTTGGTAACCAGCATCTGCAGCGGCCCATCAAGATCAACCTTCGGGGCCGGAATGCTGCGCAGGATGGCTTCAAACAACGGCTGGAGAGTCGGCGTCAGTTCGTTTTCCGTCAGCCCGGCCTGCCCTGTCAAACCATTGGCGTAGATCACCGGGAAATCAGCCTGTTCATCAGTCGCGCCTAACTCGATAAACAAATCAAATGTGGCATTTAACGCGCGTGATGGGTCTGCGTCGCGGCGATCCATTTTATTGATCACCACAATCGCGTGATGGCCCATTTCAAGCGCCTTCTTGAGCACAAAGCGCGTCTGCGGCATGGGACCTTCCGCTGCATCCACCAGCAGCAGCACGCCGTCGACCATGTTCATCACCCGCTCTACTTCGCCGCCGAAGTCAGCATGTCCGGGAGTATCGACAATGTTGATTTTGGTTAGCTGGCCTGTTTCGTGATCAGGGATGACAATTGCAGTGTTCTTTGCCAGAATTGTGATCCCGCGTTCTCGTTCCAGGTCGTTCGAGTCCATAATGCGTTCCTGGACCTGCTGATTCTCACGAAACACACGGGCCTGTTTTAGCATGGCATCGACCAGCGTGGTCTTACCATGATCTACATGAGCAATAATCGCGATATTGCGTAGGTCTTTCCGTTCGACAACCATTCGTTACTTACCTTTACATTCAATAAAAAGCAATAAAAGGGCCAGATGTACCCAGGATTCTCGAGAAACGACGACCCCAACGCGCGCGTTGGGGTCGAAACGCTAGCATTTGATTTTAACATTTCCAGTTAAGTTTGTGAAGAGTGTAAAGAAAATCAGTTAATGTGTTGAAATGAATGGTAATAACGCCTAATGGTGAATTCCTTTACGCATCAACAGCAAATATAATCCAAAGATCATCAGCGCAATCGAACCGGTGTTGCCAATGAACACGACGGCATTTTCAGGGTTGCCGCCGATATACAGCCCTGTACCCACAACGGCGATGATGCCCCCAGGAATGAGCGGCCACCAGATGTTCTTATGATTGAACCACCGCGCGCAGATCGTGATAAACAACCACCCAAGCGCGAAGAAGACCAGCATGACGCCCGTCTCCGACAGGCCGCCGCCGTCGCCAGGGTTGCTCCAGGCAATATGAATACCCGGCCCGATACCAAGAAGCAGGCAGCCTGGGATGACCAGCCCAAACAGGCGAGCAGACAAGCCCCATATGAGCAGCGGAAGGCCGACCCCAAGGCTCAGGAAAAGAACAAAATCGGTCCAGCGCATGGGACTGTAGAGCAGGCTGCAGCCCAGGGCGAGTAGAATCCCTGAAGGCACGAGCGCCCAATATGGCACATTCTCAACCTGCCCGCCGCCCCGCACGGACTGTCGGTGATTGCTCGCGGCAATAGTCGCCACAACCAGCAGCCAGCCGATACCCAGATACCCGGAAATCAGTCCAACCTGAGTCAGGCGAGACTGCGGCTGCATCGTAGGGATAAAAGCGACAGCGCTGCCCACCCCAATCCCGCCGAGCAGCCCGCCAACCAGAATCAGCCCCTTGTGATGCATGCGGATTCCATACAGGTATAGAAACAGCCCGACGCAAGGCAGCACGAGATATGAAAGCCAGCCTGTTTGCAAGTAGCGGTCAATGAATAGGGCCGCCCCCGCGAGGATGAACGTGACGCCTGCCGCTGATCGGAAATTTGGATTCCGAATTGAACGTTCTTCATTATTCGCGTGAGATTGTTCGAACAAGTTCATCATATTATTCCATATTCTCGAGCCTTAAATACCGCCTGGGTGCGGTCTTTAACGCTTAACTTTCCGAGGATATTTGTTAAGTGGTTCTTTACAGTCCCTTCTGCAATAACCAGCGTTTCAGCGATGTCGCGGTTGCTCGCCCCGGTTGCCACAAGCCTGAGAATCTGCAGCTCCCGCTGCGATAGCGGTTCGGTGAGCGCCTCTGACGGAGGGGGCGTGCTGCGTGACATTCGAGAAAATTCAGCCATTACTTTTGCGGTGATCGAAGGCAAAAGGAAGTATTCGCCGCGAGCCGCGGCCCGTATGGCCTCAAATAACTTCTCCGATGACACATCTTTTAATAGATAACCAACCGCGCCGGCGCGCAAGCCGTCAAACACATACTCATCGTCGTCGAAGGTCGTCAAAACAATGACTTTACATTGGGGCAGAGTCTCATGCAGGCGGTATGTCGCCGTCACGCCGTTCATCACCGGCATGCGTAGATCCATCAAAACGACATCTGGTTTTAGCGATGCTGCGAGGCGCAGCGCCTCCTCCCCGTTGCCGGCTTCGCCAACGACTTCAAACTCCGGCTGCACAGAAAGCAGGGTGCGCAGCCCCTCGCGGAAAAGTGATTGGTCGTCAACAAGCAGGATTTTTATGGTCATCCAGTTCCTCAAGAATTCATGATAAAGTGTTCGGTACGATCAACCCCCTCCGGGTTGTGTGCTACCCGGCAAGGCTTACGACTAACCGGAATCCGTTTCCCGGCGCGGTTGTGATCGTCAGGTCTCCGTTCAGCAACTGAGTGCGTTCGCGTATCCCCAACAGGCCAAACCCGCCGTCAATGTTTTCTGCGCCCTTGCCATCATCCTGGATCTCCAGGCGCACAATCTCGCTTTGCGAATAATCAAGCGTGACCGAAATGCAGTTCGCCTGAGAATGTTTACAGGTGTTGTTAATGCCTTCCTGCACCGCCCGATACAGCGTCAAAATCGTCTGGGGTGAAAGGGGGCGCGGCGAGCCGATCACCTTCAATTGAGACGTGATTCCCGCGCCGTCGCAGCCTTTCAGCATTTTCTCAATTTCTTCTTGAAGCGAGAAGCTGTCTGCGGGCATATCGCGCAGCTGCGCTACAGAGCGCCGCACATCCTTTAGCGCCTCCTGCGTCATGTTTTGCGCGCGGCTTAACATCTCATTTGCTTTTTCCGCATCGGTCTTCATCACCGCCCGAGATGCCTGAATTTGCATATGGATGGTCGTCAGGTAATGCCCCAGCCCGTCATGAATCTCACGGGCCAACCGATTGCGCTCCTTGGTAATCGCCAGTTCCTCGATCTGCAAAGCATATTCGCGCAGGCGGTGGTTCGCTTTTTCCAACTCACCCACCAGCTTCTCGACCTCACCCCTGGCGCGTTCTTCATTCACAGCCATTTGCGTAAAGACGACGATAAAAATTTGCGCGGCGATGAACACGGGCATGGTAGCCCAGACGGTGCTCCAATTCGCGGCAAACAGGTCCACAGCGAGCACATAAGACAGCAGAATCCCGGCATTTACCACCAGCCGCCAGGGTCTGGGCAGCAGTACAACGCTGTGGCCGGCAAGCGGAAGCAAGATCATCGCGTTAAAGCCGACCCCCCGCTCCATATGAACAATCATCCCGCCCAGAAAAAGCTGAACCGTGAAATAGATCAGGTGATAAGCCAGCCTGCCCTTGTGAACGACGAACGCATACCCATAAATGCCAACAGCAATATAGGCGATGCCCAGGCTGATCATAAACAACAGCTCTAAGTTCGTCGCCGACTGCAGGACGCTAAATGTCGTGAAGTATGACGCAAGCACGACTACTGCAAACGCCAGATCCGCGTCACTGCCTGTCTTGAAGGGGCGGAACGATCGATCCATATTTTTTATTATAGCAAATGCAGCGATCCTCGCCGGTCATACTCAGGTCACATCAAAGGTCATAGTACCCGCCATCTCGACGGCCTGCCATACCCCTGTCTTAACCCAAAAATCCCCCTGCAGCCCACGCCTGCACACCAGAAACCCCCTCGAGGATATGAAACCACTGTGTATCCGTTTGTGACTATTGGCACATATCAATCAAAAGGCGAAGCCATATATTTGCAATACCGAGCTTTACATATAACTGTGTGCTGCCAACGGGTTTATTTTGGTAAGGATACAGCAGCCATAAAGACAATGAAATTGAAGAAAGACCTTAACGACAAAATCCTGGAGGGAATATCATGAATATCCTGCTGGTCTATCCAGAATTTCCGAATACATTTTGGAGCTTCAAGCACGCGCTCAAGTTTATCGGCAGAAGAGCGTCATCTCCGCCGCTGGGCCTGATTACCATTGCCGCCTTGCTGCCCGAAGATTGGAACAAGCGCCTGATCGACCTGAACGTGCTCACACCGCAGCAGGTAGATTCGAAGCTCGATGAGGGAGTCGCATGGGCAGATCTCGTCATGATCGGGAGCATGGCCGTACAGCGTAAATCCGCCGAGAAAGTGATCGAACGGGCGCATGCGGCGGGTAAGAAAATTGTTGCGGGGGGACCGCTCTTCACCGCCGAGCCGGATGAATTTCCGCTGGTCGATTTTCTGGTGCTCAACGAAGCAGAAATCACCCTGCCGCAGTTCCTCAACGACCTGCGCCAGGGCCGCCCGCAGCGAGTCTATACGACAGATGAGCATCCTGACCTGTGCAGCACGCCTGTTCCGCTGTGGAATCTGGTCGATCTCAAGCAGTATGATTCGATGAGCATTCAGTTTTCGCGCGGATGCCCTTTTAATTGTGATTTTTGCAATGTAACCGCGCTGCTCGGACACCGCCCGCGAACAAAAACGGCTGAACAAATCATCACCGAACTGGATGCGCTGTATAACATGGGCTGGCGGCGGAATATCTTTTTTGTCGATGATAACTTCATTGGAAACAAAAAAATCCTGAAACAATCCATTCTGCCGGCGCTCATCGAATGGCGCAAGGGGAAGACGGGCTGCCGTTTTATCACCGAGGCGTCGATCAATCTCTCAGATGACCCCGAGTTGATGGACCTGATGGTGCGGGCAGGATTCGTCTCTGTGTTTGTGGGGATCGAGACGCCAAGCGAAGAGAGCCTTGAAGAATGCCGCAAGGTGCAGAATAAAAACCGCAATCTGGTTGAGAGCGTGAAAAATATGCAGCGGCACGGTTTGCAGGTCATGGGCGGGTTTATTGTTGGCTTTGACTCGGATACCCCATCCATCTTCCAGCGCCAGATCGATTTCATCCAGAATAGCGGAATTGTCACAGCCATGGTCGGCTTACTTCAAGCGCCTATCGGAACCGACCTGTACCGCCGCCTGCTAAATGAAGGGCGCGTGCTGGACAAAATGTCAGGTGACAACGCAGACGGGCTAACCAACATCATCCCCAAGATGGATCTTTCGCTGCTGCAAAAAGGGTATCAACAAATTTTGCAGGAGATCTACTCGCCAGGCCTGTTTTACCAGCGGGTGAGAAATTTCTTGCAAGATTACAACCCGCTCGAAGCGCCGGTCCGTTTAGAAATCCAGGAGATTCTGGCCTTCTTCCGCTCAATTTACTGGCTAGGGATTCGCGGGTCTGAAAGGGCCGAATACTGGCGGCTTTTCTTCTGGGCGCTGCTCAAACAGCCGCGCAAGTTCGCCCTGGCAATTACGCTTTCAATTTACCGGTTCCATTTCTGGAAAGTGTTCGAACAGCACATCTTGCCCAATCAATCCGCAGGGTGAGTAGAGACTCGTTATTAATACAAATGGCGGGCATTTTCGCATTGAAAATGCCCGCCATTTGTATGGGAAACAGGGAACATCGTCTTCTTGAATTAAACCTCCAAATCATGTATAACGATTGAAGACCGTCAATCAGCCTGCCACCTTGGAGGAACAACCCATGCTGGTTCGAGAAAGAATGTCTCACCCTGTCATTACCGTTTACCCGGAAACATCCATGCAAGAAGCAGTGGAACTGATGACCCGCGAGCATGTTCGCCGCCTGCCGGTTGTGAACAAACGCGGAAAACTGCTGGGTATCGTGACTGAAAATGATGTGAATCGAGCTTTACCCTCTGACGCGACCACACTCAGCAAATGGGAAATGCACGAACTGATCAACAAAGTCAAGGTCCAAGAGATCATGACAGAGCAGGTTGTGCAGATTGAAGAAGATACGCCGATTGAAGAAGCAGCACGGATTATGGCTGACTGCAAGATTTCGGGCCTTCCGGTCATGCGCGATGGCAAACTCGTCGGCATGATCACCGAAACAGACCTGTTCAAGATCTTCCTGGAGCTTTTCAGCGCTCGCGATAAGGGTGTCCGGATTACGGTCGAAGTCCCCCGCGGACCTGGGCAGATCGCAAAGCTTTCGAAGGTGATTCATGAAAAGGGTGGGGATATCCTCTCAATGGGTACCTACCTTGGCGAAAGCACCGATACAGGCCATATCATCCTCAAAGTCGAAGGCGTTCAGAAAGAAGACCTGATTTCTGCAATCGAACCTCAAGTGCTTCGAATTACAGACGTTCGCGTGATTGAGTAATCCCTCGTAATATATAAATAAGAAGGAATAAAATTGCTGCGCGTTGGCCAACGCGCAGCAATTTTATTCCGGCAAACCTTAATCCAATCGGAAAAAATCAGGATATAATAGAAGAAGTCATTTTATATTTACCATCTAGAAGGATTGAATATGCCTCTTTACGAATATGTCTGCAAAGACTGCGGGAATCATTTTGATGCGCTGCGCTCAATGAGTGACGCTGACAAAACCATTGCATGCCGCAGCTGCCACAGTGAAAACACCACCCGGGCCATGTCTGTATTTTTCGCCTCAAGCGAGGGCCGTTCCGTCGCGAGCAGCGGTGGCTGCGGCGGGTGCAGCGGTGGATCGTGCGCTTCGTGCGGGTCGCACTAATCCCTCTGGCTGAACTTGATGAATTTTGAGAACCAGCTCGCCCTCATAACCGGGGGGTCCAGCGGAATTGGGCTTGCCCTGGCAAAGAAGCTGGCCGAATCAGGCGCTGATGTGTGGATCTTAGCGCGCGATTCGGCCAGGCTTGAATCAGCCTGCCAGGAAGTCAGCGCCGTAAGGCGGTCTGAGCTCCAGCGCGTCGGGGTCATCTCCGCCGATGTGTCTGACTATACGAAAACCGCGAAAGCACTCGAAGCTTTCACCGCCAGTAATCGCATCCCTGATTTGTTGATCAACGCCGCCGGGGTCGCAAAACCAGGCTGCTTCCAGGATATGGAAGTGTCAGACTTCCACTGGATGATGGAAGTGAACTACTTCGGCACCGTCCATGTGACCAGGGCGCTGGTCCCTGCCATGATTAAACGCCGGTCGGGGCATATCATCAATATTTCGTCGATTGCCGGGTTCCTGGGCGTTTACGGCTATTCGGCTTACGGTCCTTCAAAATTTGCCGTGCGGGGATTTTCTGACGTGCTGCGTTCTGAGCTGCGCGAATATGGAATCCGCGTGTCGGTTGTCTTCCCGCCCGATACGCAGACACCACAGTTAGAATACGAGAACCAGTTTAAGCCCCCTATTCTGAAAAAGCTGGATGAAGCCAACACTGTGATGACGCCAGAGTCCGTCGCTGATTCAATCCTTAAAAACGCAGCACGGGGGCGATACATCATCACCCCCGGCTTTGACAGCACGCTCTTTTATCACGCCAGCAATCTACTCGGCAACCTGACCTACACCTTGATGGACTTCATGGTGGCCCAGGCGCGGCGCAGTCTCAACGCCTCCAATCACAATCGAAAACAGTAGAATAAAAGTAATCCAGATCAGGGTTGAAATCAGCAGGTGGACAATCTGCATCCAGACCGGCGCGAGAAGCACAACATTAATCAATCCGGCGGCCAACTGCGCTCCATACAACCCAAATAGCAGCGTCGTGATCCGCTCCAGATGCGGTTCAGCGACGTTCCGGCGCACCCAAACCGTGGCAAGAAACAAATAGATCCCTACAATCACCGCAATTGCCGGATGGTAGACCCGCATACGGACCAGGTAATGCGCCGTCTGTGAAAATTCCTCCCGAATGCCCTCAGCCAGCGAACTCGCCGGGAAGAGGGTATCGCCCAGGGCCGTCACCGCGCCGCTTGCCCCCAGCAGCAAGATTGCCGCCGCCCCGGCAGCCAGCAGCGGCCCGTTTACACCTTTCCAGGCTAACCCCTTGGGCTCGCCGGTTGTCGACCACCAGGCTGTGAGGGTAATTGCGCCAAGCAGCAGGAACGTATTGACCAAATGAACCATCATCGAAATCGCCCGGGCAACCGAGTCATCATCTGCGACCCAGCCGAAGAGCACAAGGCTTGCCCCTACAAGCGATTCGGTGATGGTAAAGAATCCCACCGCCCCGCTGCTGAACCGGAGCAGGCTGCCTTTTGGATATTTGCGCCACGCCCAAACCACCAGAACGGCAGCCAGAATAATCACCATACCGCTGGTCAGGCGGTGAGTCAGCTCAATCACCGTCTCAATCCGTTCCGGGCGAGGAATCACAACCCCATTACACAGCGGCCAGTGCGCCCCGCAGCCCGCTCCAGAACCTGTCGCGCGCACAAATGCGCCGAATAAAACCACCAGCACATTATATGCCAGCACAATCCAGGAAAATCGTGAAAATTTCGTTTCGGTCCCCATGATAGGCAGTCTCTTCCCGTCTTCCATGTCCGGCAAATCTCATTATTTTCCCCCAATACATATCATATCCAAGGCATGCCATCATGTCAAAATGATTTCTCTGTATGACATTCAGGCGATTGGCAGTCATCCCCGCATAAATACGTGACAAAATTCATAAAATTTTATTCCTTCTTCTTAATTAGCCTGCGGTTATTTTCTATAAAATCTGCTTATGATATACTGATTAAGAATTCTTCAAACCTCCAATGAGGATCTGTCTATGAAAAAAGACTTTATAGCGATCGCTGATTATTCACCAGAGGAGCTTCAGGACCTGCTCGATCTGGCAGTCAAGCTCAAAAAAGAGTTGCAATCCGGCGGAAACCAGCCGGTGCTAAAAGGAAAGGTCCTGGGAATGATTTTCCAAAAGCCCAGCCTTCGGACGCGCGTCAGCTTTGATATGGCGATGCGGCAGCTCGGCGGAGATGCGCTCTACCTCTCACCCAATGAGATCAGCATGGGCCAGCGCGAGTCGGTTGCTGATGTCGCTCGCGTCCTTTCCGGCTATGTTGATGGGTTGATGGCCCGTGTGTTCGATCACCAGCATGTCGTTGATCTGGCCCGCTGGTCCACAATCCCGGTCATCAACGGGTTGAGCGATTACAATCACCCATGCCAGGGCATGGCAGATGCGCTGACCATCCAGGAAAAGTTTGGCGCATTGAAGGGGCTGAACGTTACCTACGTCGGTGACGGAAACAATGTTGCAGTGTCGTTGATGCATATTTGCACCAAACTGGGCGCGAATTTTACGATCGCCAGCCCCGAGGGCTACGACCTTGATCCAAAAGCCGTCGAGCTCGCCGAAACGTTCGCAAAGGCAAGTGGAAGCAAGATCACGCAGCTGCGCGACCCACACGAAGCCGTGCGCGGCGCTCAGGTGATTTACACGGATACCTGGACCAGTATGGGCCAGGAGGCTGAATCGAAGAAACGTGAGGCCGTTTTCCCACCCTATCAGGTAAACGCCAGGCTGGTCTCTGAAGCAGACCCGAATGTGATTGTGATGCACTGCCTGCCGGCTCACCGCGGTCAGGAGATCACCGACGAGATTGCCGATGGCCCGCATTCGGTGATCTTCCCACAGGCCCATAACCGATTGCACGCACAAAAAGCAATTTTAGTAAGAGTATTTGAACAGAACGCTTGACCGGATATGAGAGTCAGGGCATCTGTACTTACGGACAGATGCCCGCAAACAAAATACGGTTCTAGAGGGATAAAAGCATGGTTTCAATGAGTACAGATCGTCTAATCGCGCTGGAAGAACAATTCGGCGCGCACAATTATCACCCTCTCGACGTCGTACTGACCCGCGGCGAAGGCGTTTGGGTCTACGATGTCGAGGGGAAGCGATATCTCGACTGCCTGAGCGCGTATTCAGCCCTTAACCAGGGCCATGTCCACCCAAAGATTCTGGCCGCGCTCACCGAGCAGGCCCAGAAGATTACCCTGACCTCACGCGCATTTCGCAACGACCAGCTGCCGCTTCTCTATAAAGAGCTGTCTGACCTGACCGGTTATAAGATGGCCCTGCCGATAAACAGCGGCGCTGAGGCTGTCGAGACAGCAGTCAAAATTGCGCGCAAGTGGGCGTACACCGAGAAGAAAATCCCCCGCCACCAGGCTGAAATCATTGTAGCCTCTGGCAACTTCCACGGGCGCACCACAACCGTAATCTCCTTCTCAACCGAGCCGCTGTATAAAGACGATTTTGGCCCCTTCACACCGGGGTTCAAGGTTGTCCCTTATGGCGATCTGGCTGCATTTGAAGCAGCAATCACACCCAATACTGCCGCCTTCCTGGTTGAACCCATCCAGGGTGAAGCCGGCGTGTTAATCCCACCGGACGGCTATTTGAAAGGCGCCATGGAGCTATGCAAAAAGAACAACGTCCTGCTCATGGCTGATGAAATTCAGACAGGCCTGGGCCGCACCGGGAAATTATTCGCTTCTGAATATGAAGGCGTCCGCCCTGATGTGACCATCATCGGCAAAGCGCTGTCGGGCGGGTTTTACCCGGTCTCGGCTGTGCTGTCTGATGAGCACATTCTCGGGCTGTTCCGCCCAGGCGAACATGGTTCGACGTTTGGCGGAAGCCCTCTCGCCGCTGCCGTTGCCCGCGCCGCGCTGTCGGTCATCGTCGAAGAGAAGTTGGTCGAAAACGCCGCGGTGATGGGTGAATACTTCATCGAACAGCTTGCCGAAATCCCCAGCCCGCACGTAAAGGAAGTTCGCGGCCGGGGCCTGCTGATCGGTGTCGAGCTGAAGCCGGAAGCAGGCGGCGCTCGCCGCTTCTGCGAAGCGCTGATGCATGATGGCATTCTCTGCAAAGAAACGCACGAAAATGTCATCCGCTTTGCCCCTCCGCTGATCATCGATCGCGAAACCATTGACTGGGCGCTTCCGAAAATCCGCGCTGTTTTGAACATGCCTTAAACTTCAAAAGATCATACGCATGATGCTGCAGGCCCCAAAGACCTGCAGCATCATGAATCTATCTCACGCACCGGGTTATACTCTTATTTATCAGGAGCTGCCATTGGATTGGGAACAACTGTATACATCCCGCATCGTGTCGGCTGAAGAAGCGGTTCGCGCCATCCATTCCGGAGACCGCATCTTCCTCACCGGGAATTGTTCCGTCCCTCGTACGCTGCTTGACGCGCTGGTAAACCATGCCCCAAATCTCCGCGATGTCGAAATCTGCCAGGCGCTGACCATCGGCTCATCGGACTATGTCGCGGAAGAGATGGTAGGCCATCTGCGCGTGAACTCCCTGTTCATCAGCCCAAACGTTCGCAAGGCGATCCATGAAGGTCGAGCGGATTTTACGCCCGTGCTGCTGTCAGAATTTCCGCTCCTGTTCAAAAACGGCATTCTGCCGGTAGATGTTGCCTTTGTGCACGTCTCACCGCCAGACCGGCACGGCTATTGTACGATGGGCATCGAATCAGGGCTGACCCGCTCTGCTGCTGAAGCAGCCAAAATTGTCATCGCGGAAGTCAACCGGCAAATGCCGCGCGTTCACGGCGATACACTGGTTCACGTCTCAGATCTCGATTACATCATCCCGGTCGATTACCCGCTGGCTGAAGTTCCGGTATCAAACGGCGACTGCAGTGAAACCGTGTGCGCGATCGCGGGTTATATCGCCGAGCGAATCCCTGACGGGGCCACGCTTCAAACTGGGATCGGTGAAATCCCGAATGCCGTTCTCGGGTTCCTGAAACACAAACGCGACCTGGCAATCCACTCAGAATTAATCTCCGATGGGATCATCGATCTGGTGGATGCCGGGGTGATTACCTGCGATCGCAAGACGATTCATCCCGGCAAGATTATCGCCGGGTTCATGCTGGGAACCCGCCGCCTGTATGAATGGGCAGATGACTTCCCGATGATCGAGCTGCACCGCACCGAATATGTGAATCATCCCTTCACCATCGCCCAAAACCGGTGCATGGTTGCCATCAATTCCGCCATCGAGGCGCCTCTGACCGGGCAGGAGTGCGCCGACAGCCTCGGCACAAAAATTCATCCGGGCGTTGCAGGGCGGTTGGACTTTATCTCAGGCGCGAGCCATTCT
>Ga0134094_1002850_pt1 | contig 13744 bp, 9 predicted proteins | sample 5_1taG_FD_94458 | JGI IMG/M metagenome (GOLD analysis project Ga0134094, IMG submission 94458) | Switchgrass degrading microbial communities from high solid loading bioreactors in New Hampshire, USA - 5_19_20_110_A1 metaG | ecosystem: Engineered > Bioreactor > Semi-continuous > Anaerobic >... | reverse complement strand
TATCAGTTCGGGATAGCAGTACAACAGGCGTATCCACCGGATACCGCCTATTCCGCTTAAGGCTCGGATCAGCTCCACCAATTTCTTTTCCCCGTACAGATCCTGGCCGTAGAGGGTGACATCCTGCGCGATGAGGATGATTTCCTTTTTCCCCTGGCCGGCAAGAAATTCAGCCTCCCTGATGAGGCTTTCCATCGGCCTGCTCCGGTATGGCCCCCTGAGCTTCGGGATGATGCAGTAGGTACAGTGGTTGCTGCATCCTTCAGCGATCTTGAGATAGGCGTAGGGTTTATTATCGCTTAACATCCTGGGATTTTCCAGGTAGTCGACGGTATTGGGAATATCGCACCATACAGCGCTTTCCAGGCGTTCCCCGTCAAGGAAGGCCTTTGTGCGGCTTGCTACCTGGGGGATGCTGCCGGTGCCGAACACCAAATCCACCTCGGGGATCTCCCTGATGATCTCTTCCCGGTATCTTTCCGCCAGGCAACCGGTAACCACCAGCGCCTTGAGGCATCCTTCCTCCTTATGCCTGGCCGCCTCAAGAATGGTAACGATCGCTTCTTCCTTGGCATCCCCGACGAAAGCGCATGTATTGATAACGATGGCATCGGCCTGGGCCAAATCATTGACGGGCTCAAAGCCGTTTTCCTTAAACGACCCGAGCATGATTTCACTGTCCACCAGGTTTTTGGGGCATCCCAGGGATATGAATCCGACTTTGTAGCTCAATGTGTTTCCTCCAGTTGTGTTTGAATTTCCACAGCCCACTGTACCATAGGCGCATCAGGCAGTCAAGGAAAACGCGATTTTGCCGTTGCCGGCAAAATCGCGTTTATATCCTTCCTCTTTTCTTTTTAATGCTTTAATTTCGGACAATGTACCGCACAGCGGCATGCCTTGACCGTCAATACGAGCGAAACGCAGTGGGGCATGGCATCATACCGCACCTGCGAGCATTACCCGTGATGTCATTGCGAGGAGCGGAGCGACGAAGCAATCTCTTCAGTCGGGCGGAGTTCGGCCAGGCGCCCGATAATCTGTTGACAGCTGGCATCCATGGCCTTGAAATCCATATAGGGTATATAGAATTGTTCCAGCGCATCATGATTCTCCTTGGCCCGCCTGATGCTGGCCAGCGCCGTTGCCATAAGTCCGTCAAAGGCTTGGCGATTCTCCTCAAGTTCACCTCGGTATTGTTCCAGCAGTTTCCGATCCATCAGCTCCATCATGTCAATGATCCTGGCAGATGGCACCTCGGCGTGATGATAGGTATTGGACGTAGTGACAGCGGCATCCAGCCCGGGTATGATCAGATGTTCCAATTTGTGGGGGTTCAGGGCGCAGTAAAAACCTTCCACATCGAAGCCTTTGCTGAGGGCCGTGTCCCGCAGCCTTTCCAGCAGCAACTCCTCACCGGTGCCCATATCCCCTTTAATCACATACACGGTACTCACGTCGAGCAAGGTATTCAAGTAATTCACATAGCCTGACGGGGTAATGGCGCTGGCAAAAAGGGAACGTTCCCGGCCCTCCCCTTCTTCACCGTCTTTGCCTGCGAACAGTTCTTCCTCCAGGTCCGCAATCAAACGGCTGAGCTTTATCTTGTCCAAAGCCTTATTAAAAAGGGAAGCGCTGTCCTGATAAACCTCAAAAGCAGCATGCAGGTAATGGTAAGCCCTGGCGAACAATCGGCTGATTTCGCGGCTGATCGACAGTATCTCCTTCCTGTGTTTCTTGATTTCCTCTTCATTCCAGAAAGCCCCGAAGTTCAGGATTTCGTCCACAGCTCCGGGATATTTCGGATCGATGATATGGGGAGCCGTGCCATCCACCAGGAATGTTTTCAGATCCCGCACCACAACGCCGTCCAGGGAATCGCTGTCGGATGAGCAGTGCATGAACTCCACATCGAAACCCCTGTCCATCATGGCATGTGCCACTTTTTTCATGAAGGTGGATTTGCCGACGCCGGGACCGCCTTTGATAACATAGATCTTCTCTGCTTCCTCCTGGGGGAGGATATGGTGATAGTAACTGAAAAATCCCAAACAGGTATTCCCGCCTGCAAACATGTGTCTAGCTCTGGCCATTATATCCCTCCAATTCATATCGCACCTTTACAAGTGTATGCACAGACGAAAGCGAGAGACCTCCCGCAGGTGGTTAGTGTTTATAGGTTGGAGGCTAGAAATCAGGCTTGTTATATGGCTTCGAACAATCAGCAATCCTGCATCCGGCTTCCAACTTTTTTCGATAGTCATTGCGAGCAAAACGAGCGCGGCAATCTCAATTTATTCCGGAAGCCCGTAAAGCCGGTGCTGCACTGCACGGCTTTTAACAACAGCAGCTGTTCGAATGGGGGGGGGGCGGCTGAACTCGCTGCGCTCAAACAGCAGCCGCCCTTTTCCCATTCTCACAGGCTGTTTTGGCGCCTTATCGCAATGCGACCTTAACCTTTACGGGCTCCTTTAGCACGTCAGCCACTCATAGTGTACATACGATTGCTATTTATTATGAGCAACGTAAAACGGGATGTGGAAATCATGCAATACTTCACAGGCTGCTTTGGAAGTACCAGAGATTGCTTCGTCGGCTTTGCTTCCTCACAATGACAAGAAAAAGCTATCAAAAAAGCTCATGAGTCAAGCTCATGAGCATTATACCAATAGGTTGTCCCATTTTGAGGTTTTTAAACTTACAGCAGTTGGATCCCCATTTTCTCACAGGCCTGTACCATTTCCTCAGGCCAGACCGACGCATGGACCTCACCGATATGGGCCTTGCCCAGGAAGAACATGCATATCCTGGACTGCCCGATGCCGCCGCCCACCGTCTGGGGAAGCTTTCCTTCCAGGACGTCCCTGTGGTAAGGAAGGTTCCTGCGGTCTTCACAGCCGGCAAGCTTAAGCTGCCTGTCCAGGGATTCGGCGTCCACCCTTATACCCATGGAAGACATTTCCACCGCTTTGTTAAGGACGGGATACCAGAACAGGATATCCCCGTTGAGTTCCCAGTCGTCATAGTCGGGAGCCCGTCCGTCATGCTTTTTCCCCGATTTTAGCTTACCGCCGATCTGCATGATAAACACGGCCTTTCTTTCCTCGGTGATCCTGTCCTCCCGTTCCTTCGGTGTAAGGTCAGGATAACGATCCTCCAGTTCCTGCGTGGTGATGAAGGATATCTCATCCGGCAACTGCTTTTTAAGGACGGGAAACCTCTCCACCACCTTGTCCTCCACCTTTTTGAACACCGAGAAGATATCGCGGACAACCGCCTTAAGGGTGTCGATATTGCGCTCTTCAGGCCCGATAACCTTTTCCCAGTCCCATTGGTCCACATAGATGGAATGCAGGTTATCCATTTCCTCGTCCCTTCTGATGGCGTTCATATCGGTATATATCCCCTCGCCTCGGGTGAAGCCGTATCTTTTCAGGGCAGCCCGCTTCCATTTGGCCAGGGAATGCACGATCTCCACCGTGCATCCGTCCATATGCTTCACATCAAAGGATACCGGCCTCTCAACACCGTTGAGATTGTCGTTCAGGCCGGTCTGGGAACAAACGAACAGTGGAGCGGAGACACGGGTCAGATTCAATACCTCAGCCAGCGTATTTTCAAAAAGGTCCTTGATATATTTAATCGCAATCTCGGTTTCCCGTATACCCATAATCGGCTTGTAATCCGTCAACGGAAATAAGCCTGCTTGCATTGGTATTGCCTCCTTATAGCAGTGCGTTTCTTGCTACTTTACCACACTATTTCTCTTTCAGTCAACAAGTATTTTAGCTTTGCTGATTCGCGTTGGTTGTAAGAAATAATAAATCTCAACTTATTCTATATCTCCTGCATCTATTGGCACAAATGATTTACTGTTTCGTGTTTATAACACCGAAATAGCAATTATTTACAGTAATAGCGTGATATATTACTATAATAATTACTAATTTGTAATTAAAATGATGATTCTTTATTTTTGCTTATCAACCAAACATGTTTTAAAGTCGCGGCAGGATAACAGATTGCAACAGCACTTCTGTGCATCTGAGACCATAAAGTGTGTGCGTACCAAATTGATATCCTTGCAATGGAACCGATAGCAGGACCAGCCCAAAGAGGGGCTTACGCGAGCCTCGGCATCAGCTGTTGTCCATACGGCACTGAATCCGGGCATTAATGCAAGAACCAGGCTGAATGGTGAATACAGGAACCTAGGGAGTATTGAAAGAGCAAAAAGAACTGGACAGCATTGAGGTGACTGTAAGGGGCTCATTATATAATGATATTTACAAGAGGAGGTTCACGGGTTATGAAGATGATTGTGGATCCGGACCGGATAGAGGAACTTGGAAGGCAGCTGAAGAATTTCAGTTTGGATGTAGAAGGCATGTACCGGTACGTACACGATATGGTGACGAGGCTGGTAGATGCGGTGGATGCAAAGTACCACGAGAGCTATGTGAGGGCGAACACACGGGCATTGCGGGAAGCGCTAGGGACGCTGCGCGGCAATACGGAAACGGCATCCCGTAACCTGCAGGATTTATCAAGGTATGCCCTTGAATCGGCGCAGGAATACCGTGCAAGGGATAGCCAACTGGCCCGTGATAGCACAAAGCAGTATAAAGTTTGGGCTGAACTTTGACATGCAGAAGGCGCTAAGCGGGATATACAGGATAACGGGCGTATCAACCTCAATAGGTAGCAAGTTTGCGGTGGGAAATTTGAACATAAAACTGGGTACTGGAAGGGTTCCCGCATTACTGGCAGGCGGAAGTATACCTGTCCTGACAACTGGAGCGGCAGCAACCAACATGCAGGAAGTTGGAAATAAATAACAGGATGCGCTGGCAAAGCTGGATGAAATCATACGGCTTGAACAGAAGATTGTATGGGGTTTATTATCGCCTGGGTCTCATAATGCTGAAATGCTGAGTAAAACATTGAGCGAGAAGAACAGTGTTATAGAAACACTTCTGTCATATGAAGAAGATGAGCAACTAAGAAAATTGCTTATAAAAGTAAAAAAAGGCGAACTGGGAGCTTGGGAGGAGTATAAACTTAGAAAACTTGAGAAAAGGGTTATACAGAGTGGTTATATAAGCGAAGAAGATAAGAAATTGATTGAGAAACTATCAATAGAGTTATTGATGTCAAGAAACCTAGGAAAACAGATAATATATGAAGATTTAGATGAGCTGAGGTGTAGATATCCTATAAAAGGGGCAGGAACTACAAGAGAGGATATAGATAAATTAAAAGAAGAAGGAAAAGGACTTGCAGGGATAATTACTACCTCTATTCAGAACAGAATTTATAGCAATAAATATTCTAATCGGCCTGATGCGAATACAGGAGTTCCATTAAGCGTACTTATTGCCAGCTACGGAGTCGAAGGAGACACAAATATCATTATGGTACAAGCATGCTTATCGGTTTTAGGGTTTCCAATAGGAGATTCTGGCCCCAATAAAAATGGTGTTGATGGGGATTGGGGCGCTAGAAGTAAAGCTGCAGTCAGAGCATATCAGCAAATGAAAGGATTGGAAGCAACAGGTAAAGAAAGTAGTGATTTAGCTAAATCTTTGCTGGATTCGGTTAAGAATGGTGAAACGATAGATACCATTCTCGATAAATACCTTCAAAATCCACCTATGTCTAAAGCGGGCCTTATCCAGCTACCTGAAATAGGAAAAGGATATATTATTGTAGATAATTATGTACATGCAAAAACAGGAGAAAATTGGGGAACACCTGAAACAGTCAAGTCATTGTTATCATTGGCAGAGAAATGGGCGGAATATGATGATTCTTTATTGAGATTTAATGACTTGAGTATAGAAATAGGAGGTAAATTTGGACCACATGGAACACATCATAATGGCAAATATGTAGATATACGTCTTATAAGAAAAGATGGTGGTCTTGGTGACACTAACATCTACCACGATACCTATGATAAGGTGAAAACGAAAGAATTAGTCAGATTGTTTAATTGAAGATCCCAATGTTGAGAAAATATTGTTCAATGATGTGGATATAATCAGAGAATTTGTAAATAATGAGAACGGTGTTAAAATTATGAAATATCCTGGACACGATGATCATCTGCATGTTCAATTCAAACGTTAATTGTAGTCGAGGTGATGCTAATGAAGAGGTATATTTTTCTTACGAAAAAATGGATTGAATTGCTGATAATTACGATATTGCTTTCAGGATGCAGTATTAGTACCGAAGATTCCTTGCAGCCCCCCCAACCAGTAGAACCTGATTATTCCCACTGTTCGACGGCAACACCTGAAGCACCGCAGACAGAACTTCCTGCATTAATCATTTCAGAATCAACTTCTCCAACACGGTCACCGGATAATCCAACAACAGATGCCGACAAATCCCAGACCCCCCCAGCGACACCTGAAACTGCGCAGACAGAATTGCCAGAACCGGCGATTTCTGAAACCACCTCTCAGCCAATACCTACGGCAAGAATTCCGGCACCAGAACCGCCGGAAAAGTTTCCAAAAGGGCTGGTCACAAACTATGACCTTGTACTGCTATATAACAATAAAGAACTGTTCCTGGATATGCAAAAGGAAGAGCTTATTGATATCTTAGACTGCCCTATAACAAATACAGAAATTGATAATGAGTCTTTTGACGAGTTCACAATTGTGACTGTTTTATTTGAAGACGGTACAAAAGCTGTTTTTACAGATGATACTTTATATTCATTAACCGTCAGCAGCAACAAATATATCACCCCAAGAGGACTGCGGGTCGGCGATTCAGTTGAGAAATTGCTAAAATTATATGGAGAGCCGGAATACATTCATGAAGGAGTTTATACTTATGGATACTATATAAGCAATTATGATCTTTTTATAGTGACTACTGATAATGGCACCGTTGGGAGCATTATGATAACTATGATTATGTAGTCTGTATTGATGGATCATGTCTATTGTATTTAATAAAGACAATAAGCTGTGAGGAAACATTTTCAAAGCATAGTTCGGTACGCTAACACACTAACAAACCTGATCTATTGCAATTGCAACAGCACTTCTGTGCATCTGAGACCATAAAATGTGCTATGCTTACCAACTTGATATCCTTGCAATGGAACCGATAGCAGGTCCAGCCCAAAGAGGGGCTTACGCGAGCCTCGGCATCAGCTGTTGTCCATACGGCACTGAATCCGGGCATTAATGCAAGAAACGGAAAGTCTGCGTGCAAAGGATGGTGCAATCTTTCATGAAAAAAGCAATCGCCCTTGTTTTATCCATATTATCAGTCGTATTGCTCTATTGTGGATGCGCCCGAATGGCGGCGGAGCATTCTATACCGGATTCCAGCGATAATGTAGCTAACATTGAGCCATCTATACCTGAAGCCTCTGCGGAAGAACCTGTGATACCAACTCCAACACCTGCAGCATCGACAACAGCACCTGAACCACGAGGGACAGCAACCAATACACCATCAATATCGGAGGAATTTAATACTGAAAATGAAGAGCCCAATCCTTTTAATGCTATTATAAGTGCAATAAGTGTAGATGGGATAGTTGATAATGGACTCCTGATAGGAGCGACAAAAGATGGCTCCTGGCATACAATAGAAGATTTAGGTTTACCGGAGCATATTCGAAAAGTTCATGGTGGTTTCCTGATAGGAGCTTCAGAGGACGGCCCATGGTATACAATGGAAGAATTGGGGTTATCGAAAAATATACTAGAAAACCCGGACATACCGTATGCAAGAGGAGGAGAAACATATTATTTATATTCAAAAAATGGATGCGTCGGTACGGTAGTTGGAGAAAAACCTATACTGCATTTAAATATTGGTGGTTTGGAAAAAGTTTTTAATGTTAAGTTTACGCCAATAGAAGCAAACGAGAGTTATTTGATTGGCATAACCGGAGATTGGAACCCGCTTCCAAGGAGGCCGAGTCAAACCAAAGACATGGATTTTTTAGTTGATTTGGACGGTGACGGAAAACAGGAACATTTCCGTTTTACCAGCAAGAAAAGTGAAAAGCCCAATGGAACAGATATCATGATGGCAATATATACAGATGATAAAAGTAAACCGGTAGCGGAAACAATGGTTGTATATAACCTTGTTAAAGGGGCGAAATATGATATTAGCACAATGGATCTGAATGGGGACGGAATCCTGGAAATTATTACTATGCATCTTGGCTCATCTTATGTTGCAGTATCAGTATATGAATTTAAAAACAATAATCTTCAGGAAGTTTTGTCCTCATATACAGGTAATTAATGCTTCGTTGGGAATAAAGATAACGGTAACATGATTAGCTGATTTATTATCCTATTATAAAAACATAAAGCCTTGCAATTGTACTTATTGAGCCAATGCAATTAGGCCGGAATTACACAAATGAATCGCTTTCCTGGATCGGACTTGATACCGGGCGAAATACTCTTTGCACGGTCTGCTTTGTTATTTCGAAGGTTTCGGCTTCAGCTTCTTCCATGAAATAATCCTGTGCGCTAAGCCTCTTTTCCCCTTCCTGCGGAAGGACCAGGGCATATTTGCCGTCCTTGTTCATATGCCTCGCCTTGACGTTATCCTTCAGATAAACCTCCAGGATATGCCGGACACGGCTTTTGGCTTCAGGATCCTCAATGGGAACCAGGAGTTCCACGCGCCTGTCCATATTCCTTTCCATCCAGTCGGCACTGGAGATGAATACCTCCTCATTGCCTTCGTTACAAAAGCAGTAGATGCGGCCATGCTCCAGATACCGGCCTACGATGCTCCTCACACGGATATTCTCGCTTATCCCTTTCAGACCGGGTCTCAGGCAGCACATGCCCCGCACAACCAGGTCAATCTGTACACCTGCGGCAGAAGCACGGTAGAGCCGTTCGATGATTTCCGAATCCACAAGGGCGTTCAGCTTGGCCTTTATGTAGGCCTGCTTGCCTGCCAGGGCATTCCGAATCTCCCGATCGATAAGGGAATTGAAGTGCCTGCGCAGCATGGTGGGCGCCATGACCAGTTTATGAAGCCTTGGCCTCTCGCAGAAGCCGGTGAGGGCATTAAAAACGGTGGATGCGTCCTCCCCGATATACTTGTTGCAGGTCAGAAGCCCGATATCGGTATAAACCTTTGCGGTTTCATCGTTATAATTCCCCGTGCTGATATGGACATACCGGTTGATCCCGTCATCCTCCATCCGGACGATCAGGGTGATCTTGCAATGGGTTTTAAGCCCTACCAGGCCGTAAATCACGTGGCAGCCTGCTTTTTCCAGGCTCTTGGCCCAATGGATATTGTTTTCCTCGTCAAACCTGGCCTTCAGTTCCACCAGCACCGTCACCTGCTTGCCCCGGTCGGCAGCCTCCGCCAGGGCCTTGATGATGGGCGATTTGCCGCTGACCCGGTACAGGGTCTGCTTGATAGCCAGCACGCGGGGATCATGGGCGGCCTTTTGGATCATGTCCACGATGGGTTCAAAGGATTCATAGGGATGGTGCAGCAGGATGTCTTTTTCCCGGATGGCTTCAAAAATGTCTTTCCCGTCTGCAAGGGCCCTGGGTATCCGGGGTGTATAGGGCCTGTATTTCATCTCATCGAACCCTTCCATATCGTACAGCTCGTATAGGAAGGTCAAATCCAGCGGACCATCCACCCGGAAGACATATCCATCCCGCAGTTCCAGCTTCTTCTGAAGGATCCCGGTCAAAAGCTCGCTGGATCCCCTGGATACCTCCAACCTCATCGCCTGGCCACGGATTCTTTGCTTGAGCGACTTCTCAATTTCCAGCAGAAGATCCTCTGCCTCATCCTCGTCTATGGCCAGATCCCCGTTACGGGTCACCCTGTAGGCGCAGGCGGCCTTGATCCGCTTGCCGACATACAGCCTGTCGATGAACATGGAGATCACATCTTCCATGAGGACAAAGGTTCTTCTGCCGATTCCCTTCAGCTCCACCAACCGCGGGAAAACAGACGGCACCTGGACTGTGGCAAAGATATCTTCCTCATGGGATCCGCCGTTATCAATCAGGACACCGATGTTCAGCGTCTTGTTGTGTATCAGCGGAAACGGGCGGCCCGGATCGACAGCCATGGGAGTCAACACCGGATAAACCACGCTGTCGAAATACTCGGACAGATAGGTTACCTGCGCTTCGTTCAATTCACCCGTAGACAGGAGATAAATGCCGTTCTTCCGCATTTCGGGAACAAGTTTTTCGCTCCACAGGGCATATTCATCGGCTACCAGAATGCTGGTCCGCTCGGCTATCCTGTCCAGCTGGGCTGCAGGTGTCAGACCGGTTGCGTCGGGCCGCGTAAAGCCCGCATTGATCTGGTCATTGAGGGAACCTACACGCACCATGAAGAATTCATCAAGATTGGAACTGGCAATGGCCAGAAACTTGAGCCGTTCCAGCAGTGGATTGTCCTGGTTTGCGGCCTCGTCCAGCACCCGCTGATTGAACTCCAGCCAGCTCAATTCCCTGTTGAGCAGGTATTGCGGTTTGGTATGCACCACTGACGGGTTCCCGTTGCGTTCCGCGGGATTTTGTCTTTCCATATCACTTCTCCCCAACCATCCTGTTCCTGATGACCATCTGGGGTTTTAAGCCAAAAACCTCCGAGAAAAACTCCGATTTCATGTTGAAGGTCCAGTTTTCAAGAACGGCTTCCTCCCACGATTCCACCCGGACAATGAATTGATCCCCCGAAACATCCATAGCGCTGATGCTCAGTTTCTGTTTATGGCTGGTATCCATGGCATCGGCCATCCTGATGATGGCGATGAGCTTCATGGCTTTTATTCGCTCTTCGGTTCCCAGCTTCACCAGTCCCGTGCTGCCGAGTTCCGGCGTTTCGGAGCTGTGATAGCGCGCGATACACGCGGCCATGGTAAGTTCTTCGTCGGAAAGGCCGATGATCTGGGAAGCTCTGATGATATTATAGGAATAGACATAATGGGGATCGGAGGCGATATATTTGCCGATATCATGGAGGATGGCCGCAATCTGCAGGATGAATCTCTCCCTTTCGCCCAGTCCATGGATACCGGTCAGCCGGTCAAAGATCTGCAGTGCCACCCTTTCCACGTAGCGCACATGTTTTTCGTTGGTGCGATATCGGGTGGCCATTTCCCGGACACAGGAAAGGATATCGGCATCGAAATCCATGCTGATACCCTTCTCCAGTTCGTCGTTGTACCTTTCAAGGATCAGGCCATCCACCAGCGAAACGCTGGGAATGATGAGCTTGTCGCTGCATGTCTTATCGAGGAACTTCTTGATCAGGATCAGGGAGGGCACAAAGAGTTCAGCGTCAGCCAAGGGAATATCATATTCCTCCGAGAGGGCCCTTGGTGTCTTGCCCAGGGCCTGGACGTAAATACGCTCGAACTGTTCTTTGTCCAGTGAAACTACGCCTTTGTCCACACCCAATCGGGCCAGTTCCGCTAGATAATCCAGCTCGCCGCTGGCAAGGACAAAGTGCTTCAACTCATTGGAGCTTTTCAGGTATTCGACGCTTTCAATATGCGCTTCAATATACTCTTCAAGGACCCTGGAAAAGTTCAGGGTATGCTTTTCGATTTTTGCGATGGATTCCTTTATACGCAGGGCTCCCAGTTTCAGGCTCTGGCTTGAGGCCAGGAGGTTGTTCTCCATCAGGAGCAACTGGATGCTGCCGGCCCCGATATTCAGGATCAGCGTCGGCTCGCTTATATCGATGATGCCATTGTTCATCAGTTGCCATTTGATGGCCTTGTAGGTTAGGAACTTTTCCTGGGAGTTATTGATGATCTCCACATCGAAACCCGTCTGGAACTTGATCCTGTCGATCATGAAATCCCGGTTGGCAGCTTCCCTGAGAGCGCTGGTAGCCACAACCCGCCATTCGGTAACGCCATAATCCGCCATCAGGCGCTTAAATCCCTGGATGGCTTCACAGGTTTTCTTAACGGATTCAAAGCTGAGTTTCCCGTCATTGAAGGTATCCCTGCCCAGGAGGATCAGGTGGTCAACGGTTTCCAGATCCCGGATCCTCCCTTCAGGGGTTACCTCCACAATCTTCATCTTCAGCCTATAGGAACCGATATCAATGGCGGCAAAAAGCCTCGGCGGGCAATACATGGTCACACTCCCCGTTCATTCCATCATACTCAGGATGCCCATTGTTCATGCCTCCGCTTTTGCCCCATATCAATAGCCCAGTTCCTCGCCGACAAGGATGACCTTGATGCGGTCGGGAACCATCTGCTGCCTGAAAACCACATAATCGCAGCATATCCTGTCCTCGCTCCTGCAATCCTGGCAATGGCCGGTATGGACACAGGGCGTCCTGCGCGAAAGACGCACGGTATTTGCCGGAGCGGCGATCTGCCTGAGCCGGTTGACGGCTTCGTCCAGATCGGTCACGATTTTGTTGCAGCCTGCGATGACGATAACATTGTCCGGCCCGTAAATCATGGCGGCCACCCGGTTCCCTCTACCGTCCACGTTGAAGAGTTCGCCTTTTTCGGTAACGGCGTTGGTGCTGGTCAGGAAGAAGTTCACCGAGAAAGCCTTTCGGTGAATTTCGGTCATCTGCTCCGGCGTCAGGCCTTCCGCATAGCGATCATAGAATATGTACCGGCCCGAGCGCAGATGATCGATAACCCCTGTTTCAAAAAGGGTCATGGATCCGCCCACCGCCACCGTGTCGCCTTCCTTCATCAGGGTCTCCAGCAAAGGGACGACATCCTTGCGGGATTCCACATAGAAGGCCTGCATCCTGTTTTTTTGGAGATTCTCCATGGTCCTTTCAATTCTTTTCTTCATGACAAACTGTAGATGCTTATCCATAACAACACCTCTGTATACCCGTATAGTCATATTATACCATAAACGGAAATCGCAAACCCCTGCGGGGCGCAACGCGACCTGTTGTCCGGGACAGGTTTCTGCCAAATGACAAAAATCCGGCCTGGGATCCCGATTGCACCCCAAACCGGATCTTTTGCTATCCTGTCAGCCCCGGGAATTAAAAGTAAAGCTTGGAGGCTTTCAGTATGCCGTCGATAGAACGGAGCTGCTCAAGTATCTCATCGGAAACATCGCTGTCCACGCTGACGAAGGATACGGCTTTGCCATCCTTGCTGTTGCGGCTCCACTGCATGGCAGCGATATTGATATTGTTTTCGCCCAAAAGGGTGCCCACCTTGCCGATGATCCCGGGGACATCCCGGTTCTGCAGGGCCAGCACATACTGGGTCGGTTCAAAATCCAGCTGGTACCCGAAGAAATCCACAATCCTGATGCTGTCCCTGGCAAACACCGTTCCGGCAATCGAAAGGGTTCTGTCCTTGCGATGGATCTTCACGGTGATCAGGTTGGTGTATTTCTCAAGGGTGCTGGTCTTGCTTTCTACCAGTTCAATGCCCATTTCATTGAGCTTCATCAGCGCATTGACATAGTTCACATCGGAATTCATGATGGTGGACAAAAGCCCCTTCACCACCGAAATCGTAATGGGCTTTGTATCCTGAGTCACCAAATCGCCGCTGTAAACGATTTCCAGCTTGTTGATCCGCTCCTTCTCAGCCTGGAAATAGATGCTTCCCAGTTTTTCGCCAAGGCTGAGGAAGGGCTTGAGCTTGTTCAGATCACCTGTGATATGGGGCATGTTGACGGCAGATACCAGTTCGCCGTTCAATACAGCCTCCACCTGCTTGGCCACGCCCAAAGAGCAGTTC
>Ga0134094_1002839_pt1 | contig 13798 bp, 11 predicted proteins | sample 5_1taG_FD_94458 | JGI IMG/M metagenome (GOLD analysis project Ga0134094, IMG submission 94458) | Switchgrass degrading microbial communities from high solid loading bioreactors in New Hampshire, USA - 5_19_20_110_A1 metaG | ecosystem: Engineered > Bioreactor > Semi-continuous > Anaerobic >... | reverse complement strand
ACCGTGATGATTTGCTGCACATGCGATTGACTTAAAATTTGTTCCTTCCTATAATCAAAACAACGCTGCTATCAGGAGCATCCCAATAATGAAGAAAGTTACAATTCGTGATGTCGCGGAATTCGCGGGAGTCAGCCCTAAGACGGTTTCGAATGTCATTCATAACCGCCCATCTGTTTCTGCTGAGACTCGGAAAAAGGTGGAAGAGGCTATCGAGGTGCTTGGGTTCCGTACCGGGGCTTCAGCGCAGGAACAGCGCAGCCGGCAGGAACGCTTTCTGGCTGCCGTTATACCCGATGTGGAAAATGCTTTCTTTACAGCAGTGGTGCGCGGGATTGAAGATTTTGCCTTTGAAGCCGGTTATCAGATGCTTTTGTGCGACACAGGCGACAGCGCTGAGCGCGAGGGGGAACTGGTCCGCGTGATGTGCAAGGGTGCTGCCTCAGGCGTGATTCTCTGCGCGGCGGATGAGGCGCTTTTCGACCAGCATGTTCGCCTGATTAAAAAAGCGGGCATGGAAGTGGTCGCCTTTGATCGCGCGCCGGAGGACGCGGGGGTCGACACGCTCTTCGCTGAAAATTTTGAGGGTAGTTACACAGCAGTAGAGCACCTGATTCGCGCCGGTCACCGGCGGATTGGCATTATCGCGCTGCCTGATACGCTGACCACCGGGCGCGAGCGGGTTGCCGGGTACTGCAAGGCGCTTGAGGATGCCGGTTTGCCGGTCGATGAAAGGCTGATCCAGCGCAGCGACCTGCGTCATGTCACACCGCAGTATGCAGCGCGCAATCTGCTCAACCTGGAGAATCCGCCGACTGCCATTTTTGTCTCGAACGGCCCTTCGGCTTGCGGGACGATGGAGGTGCTGCGCGCGAGCGGCTTGAAGATCCCGAAGGATATGGCTGTGATACAGTTTGACGATTCGGAATGGGCCCGGATGGTCGATACCCCGCTGACCGTCATTGACCAGCCGGCTTATGAAATGGGCCGGATGGCGGCAGAACTGCTGCTGAAGCGGCTGGCTGATCCCGATGCTCCGCTCCAAAAGATTCGCGTGCCGGTGAACTTTATCCACCGGAATTCATGCTGCATATGAGAGATCGTTTTACAGGGTTTATTTGAGCTTCACGACCGTTTGGGCGAACGGTCGTGAAGCTCAAAAGTTTTTTGTTTGCTGAAACCTCTAAAGGTAGATCATAATGGCTTATCAACAACCCCTTTTTGTCTTAAGCAATGACGAGATGGAAGTGCGGATCGACCGGCATACGGGCCGGATCTTTTCGATTCGCAACCGCGCCAGCCGCCTGGATCTGATCACCACGGCGGTCGATTCACCGCCCTGGCGGATCGAAATTGAAGGTGAAGCGCAGTGGCTTGACCGCTTTTCGCGCTTTTCCCTGGCAGAAGATCCATCGGCGCAGCACCCGTCGGTCGATCTGCGCTGGGAGCTGCCCCAAGGGCTGGTGTTCACCAGCCGCATGTCGCTTTTACCCGGCTTAACCGGCGGGCTGCGCATCACCTTCGCGGTGGAAAATCCCACCGGCCTGGCCATCGACAAGGTGGAGTACCCGATCCTGACCGGGATAGGCCCGCTGGTGGAAGGCGGCGGGCCTGCTGAAGACCCGGATGTCGAACCGGCCTGCCTGACGCATTCGCAGGGCAGCGGCTTCCTGTTCCACGACCCGTTCCGCAACTTCATCCCCGAACCGGGGCCGAAGCAGGGATTGCGCTATTCGCCCTATCCCGAGGGTTTCAACGGATCGACCATGCAGTTTATGGCCTATCATGCCGCGGGGCGCGGCGGCTTCTACTTTGCCACCCGCGACAGCGGCAGCGCGATGAAATGGTTCAATTTTTATAAAGATCACCTGCCTGCCGGGTTGACCGCCACGATGATGCACCAGGCGGGGCATGTCGCGCCGGGCCTGGACTTCTCGCCAGGGTATGAGATTGAAATTAGCTGCCTGGTTGTTGGCGACTGGTATGAAGCGGCAGACCGCTATAAGGCCTGGGCTGTGCAGCAGAAGTGGACTCGCCAGGGCGAGCTGCTCGACCGCCCTGACCGCCCGCGCTGGCTGTATGAAGACACCGGCATCACGACCTTCGGCATCAACGCCGCGTACGACCGCGCCGCATGGCTGGACGCCATCCACCAGATTGCGCGCAAGCCGGTGCTGCACATCCTCGGCCCCAACTGGACGCAAAAGAAGCAGGACTATTACAACCACATCCCCGGCGGCGAGCCTGGCGACTGGCTCCCGGCGCGGTTCTCTGAAGAAAACCTGTCGACAATCCGCAAAAACGGCGACTTCTGGATCCCCTTTGAATTTGATCTGTTGTGCTCGTACGACGGGGGCAGCGACGCGCCGGTGCTCGAATCGCGCCAGGTGATCCCGCTGAAATCTTACAGTTTTGACCGCTACTCATTTATGTTTATGTGCCCCGGTACGGCGTTCTGGCGCAAGTTTCACGTCGAGCGCGACACGGCCCTGGTGCGCGATTACCAGCCGGACGGCATCTATTACGACATCACCGTGAACAACGTGGTGATGAGCTGCCGCTCAAAGAATCACGATCACAACCCCGGCGGCGGCCAGGAGATCGTCGACGCCTATGCGCGCATGTATCAGGAGACGAAGGACTCGATGGCTGATGCTGCCGGGCGCAGGCTGCCCATCGGGACGGAATCGATCACCGAGCTGTCGCTGCCGTATGTCGATTTCTACCAGGCGCGGGCCGAAGCCAGCCCGCTCTCGCCGTTCGAGGCGGACTTCTGGCGCGAGTGGATCATAGCGGGTAAGGCTGAGAAGATCCCGCTGTTCACGTATGTCTATCACGAGTACGGGCCGGTGCGCATGGATGGCTGGGCGAAGCTGGCGAAAGAGACCGGCGAGGCGTTTTACTGGGTGGCGAGCCGGGTGCTGCTGTGGGGCGGGCTGTTTGAGCTGAATTATGAGTTCACCGGGCTGGAGACGCTGGAAGGTCACTACGACGACCCGACCCAGCACTATTACCAATACGAGCCGGGGCAGTATAAGATTGATGCCGAGCGAGCCGCCTTTGTTGAGGAGGTCGCTGAGGCGCGCGCGGGCTGGGCGAACGATTACCTGGCCTACGGGACGATGCTGCGCCCGCCGAAGCTGGACGTTCCACCGGTGACGCTGGACTATTTCTTCTATAATGCCGGGATGGGCATGCACTCACGCAACGACTCGGGTGAGATCACCGTGCCCGGCGTTGTCTGCTCGGCATGGCGCTGCCGCCGCGAGCGGGCTGCTGTGTTCTTCTCGAACCTGCTCACGGAAGCGCAGCCGGTTACTGTTGAACTGGACGCGCGCAGTCTGGGATTACCGGAAGGCGCAGCCTACCAGGTTTACCGCGTCGACCGCAGCGGCGCGGAGCCGCTGGGCAGCCTGGACGGGCAAAGCGCTTTTACCATCACCCTGCCGCCGCGACGGATTATTGCTATTGAGGTGAAATAATGAACAATTATCAATTCTCCACTCGCCGCGCGCTGGTGCGCGGCATCCTGGCCGGCGGCGCAGCCACTCTGCTGGCTGCCTGCGCCCCGTCAGCTTCCCAAACCGATGACGCCCCGCCTGAACTGCCCGAAGCAGACCGGGCATTGAAAGCCGTCACCGGCGTCGAGCAGGTCGCCTGCATTGCCGGGAAGGATTCGATCAATGAGACCGGTGAGAAATGGACTGTTTACGGCACCGACCTGGGCAGCATGTTCGACAAAGACGGGAAGATCTATATGGTCTTTGGCGATACGTTCGGCTGCTGCCCGCCGGGTACGGGCGGACCCGGCGGCGCTGGCGACTGGCGCTACAACGTCATGGCGGTGATCAGCGACCGCGACCCGAAGGACGGGCTGACCTTTGACACGATGATCACCGACCGCCAGTACCATGCCAAACAGCTGATCACGAAGGAGTTCGTTGATACGACCGTCATTCCCACCTACGGCGTCGCCGTGGGCGACCGGATGTTCCTGCACTATATGGGCGTAAGGTCATGGGGCACCCCGGGCAGTTGGACGCTGAGCAGCTCGGGGCTGGCTTATTCGGACGACGACGGCGAGACCTGGCACAAGGACTCGGGCGTCAGTTGGGCCGGCGACAGCAACTTTGGGCAGGTGGCGTTTGTCAAGGAAGGCAACTTCCTGTACCTGTTCGGCATTCCGGGCGGGCGCTTTGGCGGTGTCGCCCTGGCGCGGGTTCCGCAGGATAAGGTGCTCGACCAGGCAGCGTACCGCTATTATTCCGGCCAGTTCCTCGGCAGGCCGGTCTGGTCGAAGGATGAGAAGGAAGCGAAGTTGATCGTCCCCGCGCCGGTGGGCGAGCTTTCGGTGATCTGGAACGCCTACCTGGAGCGCTGGATCATGACCTACCTGGATGAACACCGCGCCGCAATCGTGATTCGCGAAGCGCGCGAGATGTGGGGCCCGTGGAGCCCGCCGCTCACGCTGGTTTCAGGGAAGGATTACCCGGCTTTATACGGCGCGTATATGCACCCGTGGTATGTTGAGAACGACGGCGAGACGATCTACTTTGCCATGTCGCAGTGGGGTCCGTACTCGGTCTTCTGGATGAAAGCGACCCTGGTGAAGAACTAGCAAACAGGGGCTGCCCAAGATCCATTGGGCAGCCCCTGCTGTAATGCCGGGTATTACGGGTATTAAATGAAAGTCTACCAGGTCTCCCTGTGGATGCGGGAGGGGTTGAAGCGGTCGACGACCGGGAGGGGGTTCTTTGCATAGCCAATCGCTGCGAGTGCGAGCGGCTGGATGTATCCCGGAAGGCTAAACAGCTTGCGGATTTCCGTGATCCGCTCCTCGCGCGGGTAAATGCCGACCCACACGCCGCCCAGCCCGATGGCGTGGGCTGCCAGGAGTAAATTCTGCATTGCCGCCGAGCAGTCAACCGGCCAGTTGCCGGGGCAGGTCTCGAGCGTCTGGTCGGCGCAAACGATGATCGACAGCGGGGCCTGTTTGAGCATCTGCGCGAAGGGGTGAACCTCGGTGATGGCGTTCAACCGCTCGCGCTCGGTGACGACCAGGAAATGCCAGGGCTGCTGGTTGCAGGCCGAAGGCGCGTGCATGGCAGCCTTCAAAATCGTCTCAATCTGTTCATCGGTGACAGGTTGAGATGTAAACTCGCGCACGGCGCGCCGGGTTAATAGGGCTTCAATGGCTTCCATGATTACTCCTCTATGTGTTTTTTGGTGCGGAATGAAAATCTGCCTGTATTAAACCATAGATTTAGTTAGTTGTCAGTTGGCAGTTGCGAGTTGGCAGAAAATGAGACTTGCCGCGAGGTTGTTGACCTCACCTAGCTCTCCTGATTCCAGGCGAGGGTTTAAAACGGCCCATGCACTTGCCCGTGGACCTTCTCCCAGCCTTGAGCGAGACTGAAAACGATCTATTCACTGCCCCATAGCCCGAAAGGCACCCTTCTCCTGAGCCCAGGAGAAGGTAAGTTTCGCGGCCCAGGCTGTTTGGAAGAATACTACTGCCGCGAAACTCGGCATGAGGTCGATATTCATTGACTCGTGTTATTGGATCAGTTAGAATCTCCGCTGACCTCAGTAATTGGATCTGAATAATCATGGTACGGCTTACCCGGCCGGGGGGCAGTGCCGCTTTATAGGAGAATTATGGAAAACCGACGCTTTTTCCGTGCTGCCGTTTTATGGATATCGTTATTGGCTCTGGCTTTCGCGGGCTGCGCGCCGCAAGCGCAGACGGCAGTCCCCGCTGACCCCACGCCGCAGCCGCTGACCGGGCAGGTCACATGGGCTGAGGTGCAGTCCGCGGACGGGTGGAAAGAACTGACCGCCGCTGACTACACCCCCGACGCCGCGCTGGTGGAGACTATCCGCGAAAACGCGGGTGACGTAAAGGTCCTGCTGTTCCTGGGGACCTGGTGCGGCGACAGCAAGCGCGAAGTCCCACGCTTTTTCAAGCTGATTGAACAGGCGGGCATCTCGGAGAGCCAGGTTGAAATCACCGCCCTCGACCGGACGAAAAAGGACGCGGCAGGGCTGACGGAGAAGTGGGGTGTCGAGTACGTTCCAACCTTCATCTTTATCCGCGGCGGCGAGGAGATCGGCCGCATCGTTGAGATGCCCGCGGAGAGTCTCGAAGCCGATATTGCGAAGATTCTGCTGGAAGGCTGAGCGGGGAAACGGTCACCCTGGGCAAGTGCGAAAGATAATCTATTCATAGTCCCATGTGTCAATAGTCACCTCCTTCTCCTGGGCTCAGGATAAGGGCGGGCAACTGCGATACCCGGCAACCCTGTTGCCGGGTATCGATTGCCGAGGGGTGGTTGAGGTCGACTCCTTCCTTGACAAAAAGTTGACTCAAATACTCCAAATTGCTAGAATGATCATAACATCCTCTACTGCAGGTTGTTAACACCTTTCATGATCGCCGGTCCTGCGAGTGGTTGAACGGCCATTTGGGAAGGAGAACAAGCATGGCGAACAAGAAGGGGATTTCACGCCGAGATTTTATCCGGTCTGCGGGGTTAGCGGCGGCTGCGTCTGCGCTGGCAGCCTGCGGACCCGGTGCAACAGAACCCGGTCAAGCGACTGTTCCGGTAACGGGGCAGACGCCCCCCGCCGGAGGAATAGAAACAGCCCCCGTGGCAAGCCCGACGGTCGCCGCGGGCGGTGACCGCAACGTGCGGGTAGCGGTCGGCGGCTGGGCCGAGCAGAATATGCGTGATCTTCTCGCAAATACCGATTTTACCGGTCAAACGGGCATCAACGTTGAAATTGTGCTGCGGACCGATACCAAAGAGACCGAGCTGACGCGCCTGGCAAGCGCGGTGCAGTCGAATACCAGCCCTTACGATATCATCGACTTTGAAGACGAACTCACGACCTCGTTCTCGCAGGCGGGCTATGTGATCGGCCTGGACGATCTGCTGCCGGAGGGATTCTGGGACGATTTCCCGCCTGAGATGGTCGAATACAGCAATACCTGGAGCAAATACAACGGCGAAACCTTCCGGATCATCCACAACTGGGAGATGCCCTACTGGTGGTACCGGAAGGACTGGTTTGACGAGCGAGGCGTCCCCGTCCCCACAACCTGGGAGGAGGTCGCCGCGATGGGCGCTGAGTTTACCGACGGGGCGAACGGAGTCTGGGCCACCGAAGACGGACTGATCAAGGGCGCTTTCCTCAACGTGTATCTCTCCTGGATCACGCTGCAGGCAGGCGGCAACCCCTTTGACGTCGGCCCTGAGTATGAACAGGCGCTGCAGTATGTCTATGATCTGATGCACACGCACAACACGCTCAACCCGGCTTCGCTGCAAAAGGATTACAACCAGCAGAACGGCGATTATGTCGCCGACCGGGTGGCGTTTATGCGCCAGTGGCCCTTCTTTGGCGACTTTGTCCGCAGCGAAGATAACGCCGAATGGTTCAGCGAAGATAAGGTCGCCGTCGCGCTGCCGCCGGTCGGCCCCGGCGGGCCGGGCAATTCAACCTACGCGGCTGCATGGGGGTTCGGCATCGTGCGGACTTCGCCGAACCTGGAAGAAGCAAAGGAACTGCTGCCGTTCCTCGTCTCAAATGAAGTGGCAATTGAGGCGATGAAGGTCGGCTTCTGGTTCCTGAACCCGCGCTATTCGGTCATCGCCGAGGCACCGAAGGATAACTGGCTGGTGCAGCAAATGCAGATGTACCAGGATGCCGGTGTGATCGGGCTGCGCCCATTCCACCCGCGCTTTGTTGAGGCGCTCACCGTCATCGAGGACACCGCCGCGGCGTACCTGACCGATCAAATCACGCTGGAAGAGTCGCTGCAGCAGGCGCGCGATCAACTGACCGTGCTTGCCTGAGCCGGAGAACGGCGGCGCCTGAATTAAGGCGCTTATTCAGGCGGATATTATGGCAAAAGTTACCGCTGAAGAGATGAGGGGCAGGCGCAGCGCGTCTGCCCTTTCAAGAATTTTCACGTCCAGAACCACCACGCGCAGGTATCTGCTGTTTTTGCTGCTGATTGCGCCTGCCTTCCTGCTGCGCATTGTTACCGCGGCTTATCCCATCTTGCGGACGGGGTATCTCAGCCTGACCAACACCAACCTGATCACCAACACGAGCGATTTTATCGGCCTGCGGAATTTCCCCGCGGTTGCCAATGACTTCGGCGTGCAGTCTGCCCTGACCTTCACGGTGATGCTGGTGGTGGGCGCGACGATCCTTGAGATGATCCTGGGGATGCTGGTCGCCTTGCTGCTGAATGAGCGCTTCCACGGGACGACCTTTGGGCGGACGATCAACCTCATCCCCTGGGCTATCCCGACCGTGGTCGCGGGGTATGCCTTTCGATGGCTGCTGGACGACCAGTTTGGCCTGATCCCCAACTGGATTAATCAGGTGGCAGGGATCCGGCCGGTGGTGTTCATCTCGCCGGTTTCGGCGCGGATCGTGGTGATTCTGGCGCACGTCTGGAAAGATGCCCCGTTTATGGCGTTCATTTTCCTCGCCGGGCTTCAGGGCGTGCCGACGGACCTGTACGACGCCGCCAAAGTGGACGGCGCGAACGCGTGGCACCGCCTGTGGAGCGTCACCGTGCCGCTTGTCGCGCCGCTGGCGATCACGATGGGCCTGTTCAGGCTGGTCTGGTCGCTGGGCAGCTTCGACCTCGTGCTGGGGCTGACGCAGGGAGGCCCGGGCGTGGCGACATCGGTTCTCGCGCTGGAGATTTTCCGCGAAGGGATTCTGTTCTTCAAATTTGGATTCGCGTCCGCCATCAGCGTGGTGCTGCTTATGCTGGTGGGCGTGATCGGTGTTATCGGCCTTTGGTTGTTCCGCAAGGCCGATGTGAATTACTAGGGATCTGATTTCAGCCTGGAGGTAGGTTAAATGGCACTCCGAATCCGGTGGCGAAGGATCTTACTTTATCTGACCTTTCTGATCTTCACGCTGGTCGTGCTGATTCCAATCTATTGGATGGTGCGATCGTCGCTGGCGAAGGCATCCGACCTGATCCGGCTGCCGCTGATCTATTTCCCCACGCCAACGCTGCGCAACTTTGAAACCCTGGTTGAACAGATCCCTTTCTTCGACTATATCCGCAACTCATTGGTCTTTTCTGTCGCAACCACCTTTGCGACGCTTGTGGTGAGCTTTCTGGCGGCATATGCCTTTGCGCGGATTTCGTTTCCCGGCAGCGGGATCATCCTGTGGGTGCTGCTGCTGACGATGGCGCTGCCCGAGGTCGGGACGATCGTGCCGCTCTACACGGTGCTGCGGGACCTGCGCCTGCTCGATTCGATCGGCGGGCTGACGCTGGTTCTCAGCAGCACGCTGGCCCCCTTTACAATCTGGGTGCTGATTTCGTTTATCAAGCAGGTTCCGTATGAGGTCGAAGAGGCGGCGATCATCGACGGCGCGTCGCTGCCGCAAATCTTCTGGCACATTTTGCTGCCGGTGACCATGCCAGGGCTGGTGACGATGCTGCTGATCAACTTTGTCAACGCCTGGAACAACCTGCTCTATCCGCTGTCGTTTACCACTTCGCCGACATCGAAAACGCTCAGCGTGGCGATCACCGAGGTGTTCGCCGGTTATTCGCCTTACGGAAAGCCGTGGGAGCTGATTATGGCGGTCGGCGTGACGATGACCATCCCTGTGGTGCTGCTGGTGCTGCTTTCGCAGCGGGCGATTGTCCGCGGGCTGACCGGGGGCGCGATTAAATAAAAAAGACGGAGACCGTCTTGGGGTCTCCATCTTTTTTATTTTACTCCGTCGGCTTTTTCCGCATGTAGAACAGGCTCTGGATGCCGATGAAGATGAGCGTCAGCAGACCGACGCCGATGCGGGTCCACCACGAGCTGAGCGTGCCGTTAAACTGGAGGACGCTGACGATTGTGCCGTTGATCAGCACGCAGAACAGCGTTCCGATCACATTGCCGACGCCGCCGGTCAGCAGCGTGCCGCCCATCACCACCGAAGCGATGGCGTCCATCTCCATAGAGGGGGCGTAGTAACCGTAGCCCGAGAGCAGCGAGATGCTGAAGACGATCCCGGCGAGGGCTGAGCAGAAGCCGCTGAAGGCGAACACGGTGATCTTTGTGCGGGCGACCGGAAGGCCCATCAGCAGCGCCGACTGTTCGTTATTGCCGATGGCGTAAACCGTGCGCCCAAAGCGGGTGAAGAACGCCAGATAGATTGCGACCAGCCACACAAGGACCGCCACAATGGCGTAGATATACACATAGGCGTTGAGGAACGGGATGTGGATTTGCGTCAGCGCAAGGTAGCGGTAGACCGGGTCTTTGATCGTCACCGAGGTTGGGCTGATGATAAAACTGATCCCGCGGGCAAAGAAGCTGCCCATCAGCGTGACGATGAAGGCTTCCACTTTTAAATACTGGTGGATGCAGCCCATCAAAGTGCCAAAGGCTGTTCCCATCAGCAGCATGAGAGGCATGACGATCACCGGGCTTACGCCGCTGCGCAGCAGGGCTGCCGAGGCGACCGACGTGAGCGCGATGACCGAAGCAACCGACAGGTCGATGCCTTTCAACAGGATCACAAACGTCATGCCGACGGCGACGATCAGCAGGCTGGCGTTGTTGATGAACAGGTTGAAAAACACCTGGGGCTTGCGCATCGCGGGATACAACTGCCCGGCAACGAAATAGCCAATGAAAAAGATGGCGATGGTGGTCAGCAGCGGGCCGTAGCGCAGCAGAAATGGCTTGATCCGCTGCGACAGGATCAGCGGGCGCTGGGTCCAGGTGAGCGTTTTAGTGGGTTGGGCCATGCTGCGCTCCTTTCCGCTCTGAGATCTTGGTGACCAGCCGGCGGACCTGATCGGAGTAGAGGAAGATCACGACCAGCACCAGGACGGCTTTCGCGGCTAACAGGGCGTTGGCAGGCACCCCGACGGTGTACATGGTCAGGGTGAAGGTCCAGATGACGATTGCGCCGATCACGCTGGCGAGCAGCGAAAACCGCCCGCCGGCCATGAGCGTGCCGCCGATGACGACTGCCAGGATCGCGTCCAGCTCATACCACAGGCCGATGTTGTTCGCGTCTGCGCTGTGCAGGTACGAACTGAGGATCAGCCCGGCAATTGCGCCGCAGAACCCGCAGAAGGTGTAAGCGATCAGCTTGACATTCTTCTCGCTGATGCCGCTGTAATAGGTCGATTTGGGATTGATGCCGACGGCTTCAATAAACAGGCCGATCGACGTTTTGCGCACCAGCAGCCATGCGATGAGGAACACCAAAGCGACGATGTAAACAGAGACCGGCAGACCCAAAATAAACCCGTTGCCGAACCAGAAATAAGGCGTGTAATAGATGGTCATGATCTGCCCGTTGGTGATCAACTGGGCAATACCGCGCCCCGCCACCATCAAGATCAGCGTCGCCACCATCGGCTGGATTCTGGCCCGCGAGACGAGCATCCCATTCCACAGCCCGCACAGGGTTCCGGCTGCCAGATTCGCCAGGACGATGATCCCGAGCGGTGTGTTTGTCTTGTTGGCGGTCAGGACCTCATTGGTGATTAATTCTTTGCCCAATGCCGGGTTGATCAAGACCGCGCCCATCGCCGCCGAAATGGCGATCACCGCCCCGACTGAAAGATCGACGCCGCCGGTGGCGATCACCAGGGTCATGCCAATGGCAACCAGCATCAAAGGCGCGCCGTCGTTCAAAACGTCAATTAAATTCCCGTACAAATGGCCGTCCAGGATCCCGATCTTAAAGAAACTGGGCGCGAATATGGCGTCAAAGAGCAAAATCAGCGCCAATGCAACCAGGGGCCAGAATAAACGGCTCTCTCGAATTTGCTTCAGGACCGGTTTCTTATTGTTCATACAATCCCTGCCATTGTGTGCATAATCGTCTGGTCATCTACGTCGCCAGGGTATTCGGCAACCTTTTTCCGGTCGCGCAGGACCATTACCCGGTGGCTGCAGCGAAGGACCTCTTCCAGCTCTGAGGAGATAAAAACAATCGACTTGCCCTCTTCGGCTAAATCGAGCACCATGCGCTGGATTTCAGCTTTTGCGCCCACGTCGATGCCGCGGGTTGGCTCGTCGAGAATGAGCACCTGCGAATTGGTCGCCAGCCAGCGGGCCAGGATGACCTTTTGCTGGTTGCCGCCGCTGAGGTTTTTCACCAGTTGGTCAGGCGAGGGAGTCACGATCCCCAAAAGGTCGATATATTTCTGGGCGATTTCATACTGCTTCTCTGGTTCGAGGAACTTCCACCAGCCGTAACGGGCCTGCAGCGCGAGGACGATATTCTCACGGATGGTCAGGTCGCCGACAATGCCCTCCTCTTTGCGGTCTTCAGGGCATAAACCGACGCCCAGGTTGATGGACTGGAGCGGGTTGAAATGCTCGATCTTTTTTCCGTTGATGGTCAGCGCGCCGGTATCGGGCGAGTCGATGCCAAACAGCAGCCGCGCCAGTTCGGTGCGCCCTGAGCCTAACAGCCCTGCGATGCCGACCACCTCGCCCTTGTGCAGCTCCATATCGACCCCCTCAATTGCGCCTGCCCGCCCTATCCCCCGGGCTTCGAGCACGCAGGTCTCTTCTTCTGCCTGCTCGCGCTTGAGCTTTTCACGCGACATCTCGTCCAGGTCGTTCAGGCTGCGCCCGAGCATCCTGGCGACCAACTGCACCCGCGGGAGCGTAGCCAGGTCGTATGTGCCGACCATCCTGCCGTTGCGCAGCACGCTCACCCGGTCGGCCACCTGGTAGACCTGGTCGAGGAAGTGGGTGATGAAGATGATTCCAATTCCCTGGCTTTTCAGGCGGTGCATCACCTCGAACAACTGGTTGGTCTCCCTTTCATCGAGGCTGGAAGTCGGCTCATCGAGGATGAGCACCTTAGCCGACAGGAACTCGAGCGAACGAGCAATAGCCGCCATCTGCTGAATGGCGACAGAATAATTCCCAAGCGGGCGCGAGACGTCAATTTCGATCCCCAGCCGCCGGAGCGCCTCGTCCGCAAGCTGGTTCATCTTCTTCCAATTTATCGCGCCGTACCATTTCTTCGGCTCGTGCCCCAACATGATATTTTCGGCGACCGAAATGTTGGTGCAGAGGTTGACTTCCTGGTACACAGTCGAGATGCCGATTTGCTGCGCGTGCTGCGGCGACTTCACTTCAATGCGCCTGCCGTCAAATTCAATCGTCCCGCTGTCAGGGGTCTCAACGCCGGTGATCACCTTAATCAGCGTCGATTTCCCGGCACCGTTTTCGCCCAATAACGCGTGAATCTCTCCCTTTTTCAGAGAGAAATCGACATCTTCGAGGGCCAGCACACCAGGAAAGGACTTGGTAATGCCTTTCACGCATAGAATGTCGTGATTTTCCATACCTGTGCCATCCTGATAATTGGATGGGGCTGCCCCTCCGCTGGAACAGGCAGCCCCATCACCCTGATTTTAGTATTTACGCGTCGGCAGCAGTTCCGCAGCCTCTTCGGGGTAGAACACGCCCTCGATTGTCATCACTTTCTTTTCGACCGGCTCGCCGTTGGCAAGCTTGAGCGCCATCTCAAACACCTGCGGGCCGAGCAGCGGGTTGCACTCCACATCCGCCTGGATCCAGCCGTCGATCATGGCCTGGAAACCGCCGCGCGTGCCGTCAACGGAGACGACCTTGATGTCGCCGGGTTTGAAGCCCGCAGCCTTCATGGCTTCGATCGCGCCGATGGCCATATCGTCGTTGTGGATGAACGCGCCGTCGATTTCATCGCCGTACTTCTTCAAGAAGGCTTCCATCACGGGCTTGCCTTCAGCGCGGGT
>Ga0134094_1002823_pt1 | contig 13852 bp, 11 predicted proteins | sample 5_1taG_FD_94458 | JGI IMG/M metagenome (GOLD analysis project Ga0134094, IMG submission 94458) | Switchgrass degrading microbial communities from high solid loading bioreactors in New Hampshire, USA - 5_19_20_110_A1 metaG | ecosystem: Engineered > Bioreactor > Semi-continuous > Anaerobic >... | reverse complement strand
TATGTCTGTTACCGGTGTCAGGCCCACCAGCGTGTACCAGCCCGTGAGCGTCTCAACCTCACCCTTGACCAGGGGCTGGAGGAGGAGTTCGACGCCGATCTGGTGGGCGGTGATCCGCTCCTGTTCCCCGACTATCAGGAGAAGCTCCGCCAGACGCGGGAGAAGACCCAGCTGGCCGAGGCCGTGGTAACCGGACGTGGCACGATCGACAATGAGCCCGTCTGTGTGGGCGTTCTCGACTTCTCTTTCATGGGCGGCAGTATGGGCTGGGCGGTCGGCGAAAAGGTGGCCCGCCTCTTTGACCGGGCTGCCGCGGCCTCTCTCCCGGTGATCATTTTTTCGTCGGGTGGCGGCGGGGCACGCATGCAGGAGGGTGTGGTCTCCCTGATGCAGATGGCCACCACCACCCAGGCAATCACCCGTTTTTCGGCGGTTGGTGGTCTTTATGTCGCCGTGCTCACCGACCCGACCATGGGCGGCATCTACGCATCCTTCGGTTCACTGGGAGACGTGATCCTGGCTGAGCCGGGTGCACGTATCGGTTTCACCGGCCCGCGGGTAATCGAGCAGACCATCAGACAGAAGCTTCCGGCCGGTTTCCAGACGGCCGAATTCCTGCTCAAAAACGGAATGGTGGACGCAGTCGTGGACCGGCGGGAGATGAAGAAATACCTGGCCCGCCTGCTGCGGCTGCACCACAAGCGAGGTGAGCGGTTTGACTCCCGAAGCGTTCGAGTGGGAGAAGCCCCTCGTTGAGCTGGAGCGCCGCATCGCCGAGCTCCGTTCATTCAGCGAGGAGAAAGGAATCGATCTGTCGGGAGAGATTGCCACGCTGGAGGAGAGAGCGGTGGCGTTACGCCAGAGTATCTACCGTAACCTGACACCCTGGCAGCGTGTGCAGATCGCCCGCCATCCCCGCCGTCCAACGGCGCTGGACTATATCGCCTGCATCTTCGACGATTTCATGGAACTCCACGGTGACCGCACCTTTCGCGATGATCCGGCCGTGGTGGGCGGCATCGGGTTTCTCGGCGGAATTCCGGTTACGGTGGTCGGGACGCAGAAAGGCCGCGACACCAAGGAAAACCTGGTTCGCAACTTCGGGCTGCCCCATCCCGAAGGTTTCCGTAAGGCGATGCGCTTGGCGTTGCAGGCGGAGAAGTTCGGGCGGCCGGTGGTGACCCTGATCGACATCGTGGGGGCGTACCCCGGGATCGAGGCGGAGGAGCGGGGACAGGGGCTGGTAATCGCCGAGAGCATCCGTACTTTCTCTGTGTTGCGCACGCCGGTGGTCTGCGCCGTCACCGGGGAGGCTGGCAGCGGCGGGGCCCTGGCGATCGGCGTTGGCGACCGGATACTAATGATGGAGTATGCCTGGCACTCGGTGATCAGCCCCGAAGGATGCGCATCGATCCTCTGGAAGGATGCCGGGCGTGCGCCGGAGGCTGCCGCCGCCCTGCGACTGGCGGCGGAAGAGTGCCTGCGGCTGGGCGTAGTGGATGAGATCCTGCCCGAGCCGCCCGGTGGAGCTCACCGGGACCCGGACCAGGCAGCTGTGGTATTGAAAGAAGCACTGCTCCGGCACATCGAGGAGTTGCTACCAATTCCCCCGGATGAACTGGTGCGGCAGCGACAGGAACGATACCGTCACCACCGTTCACGCCCGCACTGGGAGTTGTTGTCGCCGGGACAGGAAGTCTCCACGGCCGAGGTGGGGGAGGGCACATCAGGCCGGGCCAACGAGTGAAACCTGGTTATCAGCACAAGGAAGGGGTTGCTTGTAGCGTGCGGCGCACCAAGATCGTCTGTACCATTGGACCGGCCAGCGAGAGGCCCGAAATGATAAGGGATTTGCTCGAAGCGGGCATGAATGTGGCCCGGCTGAACTTCTCCCATGGCACGCTGGAGGAACAGGGAACGCGGATTCGGCGGCTGCGGGCGGAAGCGGTGCGGGCGGGCAAGACTCTCGCCATCCTGCTTGACATTCAGGGGCCCAAGATCCGCCTGGGCCAGTTTGCCCGGCCGGTACACGTGGAAGTCGGCGAAAAACTGGTGCTCACCAGTGATGAGGTGCCCTGCACGCGTGAGAGGGTGTGGGTCGGGTATGCCCACCTTGCTCGGGATCTTGCGCCCGGCCGGCATGTTTTCGTCGACGACGGCCTCATCGAGCTCGAGGTGGAGGAAATCCGCGGCAACGACGTGGTCTGCCGGGTACTGGTCGGGGGTGAACTCCGTTCACGGAAGGGAGTATCGCTGCCGGGAGTGGAAATCGACCTGCCGCCGGCGACAGAAGAGGACTGCCGTCATATTCGCTTCGGGGTTGAACAGGGAGTCGACTTCATTGCGGCCTCCTTCGTCCGCAAGGCCGATCACGTGGAAGCTATCCGGGAGATCGTACGCCAGGCCGGTGGTAACCAGCCCATCATTGCCAAGATCGAGTCCGAGGAAGGCGTTCGTCGTATCGACGAGATCGTGGCGGCGGCCGACGGTGTGATGGTGGCCCGGGGCGATCTGGGAGTCGAGACGCCGCTGGAAGAGGTTCCGCTCGTGCAGCGCCTGATCATCGAGAAGTGTAACCGGGCGGGCAAGCCGGTGATAACTGCTACGCAGATGCTCGAGTCCATGGTGGAAAACCACCGGCCGACGCGGGCGGAGGTGACGGACGTTGCCAATGCCATCATCGAGGGTACGGACGCGGTGATGCTCTCCGGTGAGACGGCGGTGGGCCGCTATCCGGTGGAAGCCGTGCGGGTGATGGCCCGGATCTGCCAGCGGATCGAGGAGTCGCTACCTTATGAAGAGATGCTGCAGAAGAAGCGTATCTATGCGCGGCGCGACATTGCTGAGGCCATCAGCCACGCTACCTGCCAGACGGCCACGGATCTCAACGCTGCGGCGATCCTCTCTTCGACCCAGTCGGGCAGTACGGCCCGGATGGTGAGCAAGTACAGGCCGCGAGCACCCATCATTGCGGTCACACCCACTCCCGAGGTAGTACGTCAGCTGGCGCTGGTGTGGGGAGTTCACCCGATTTTGGTAGAAAAGTCCGACAACATCGACGATATGCTGGATGTGGCCGTACGAGCTGCTCAGGCGGCAGAACTCATCAGTCCGGGTGACTTGATCGCCATCACTGCCGGTGTCCGGACGAATGTGGCTGGCTCAACCAATCTGTTGCAGGTGATCCGGGTGGGGGATGCCGGAGCCCGATAGCCCTGCATTCCCTGTAGACGTCCCAGGAGCAGGACGCGAGAAGAAGAATTCAACGGAAGGAGAATACAACGGAGGAAAGGAAGAGAAAGCGGATGATCATTGGCGTTCCGGCGGAGATAAAGAAGGCGGAAAACCGGGTGGCGATCACACCCGGTGGCGTGGAGGAGTTGACTCGGGCCGGAAACGTGGTGGTGGTGCAGTCGGGGGCCGGTCTGGGAAGCGGCATCACGGATCAGGAGTTTGCTGCGGCCGGTGCCAAGATTCTACCGGATGCCAGGGCGGTGTACGGGGAAGCGGAAATGGTCCTGAAAGTCAAGGAGCCGCTGGCGAGCGAGTATGAACTGCTGCGAGAAGGCCAGATCCTCTTCACTTATCTTCATTTGGCCGCCAGTCGTCAATTGACCGCGGCCCTGCTCGCCCGCAAGGTCACGGGCGTCGCCTACGAGACCATCCAGCTGGAGAACGGCTCACTACCGCTCTTGATCCCCATGAGTGAGGTTGCCGGGCGGATGGCAGTTCAGGTAGGGGCGGAGTTTCTGGAGAAAACCCACGGTGGCCGCGGCGTGCTGCTCGGCGGTGTACCGGGGGTGCCGCCCGCGGAAGTAGTCATAGTCGGCGGCGGCACGGTGGGACTCAACGCCGCCCGGATCGCCATCGGCATGGGGGCACACGTGACCATTATCGACAACAATGCCGCGCGACTCCGTTACCTGGACGAGATTCTCCATGGAAATGTGTTTACTCTAATGTCCAATCGTTATAACATCCAGAGATCTGTATCTTATGCAGATCTTCTCATCGGAGCAGTGCTGGTGGTGGGAGCGCGGGCTCCGCTGCTGGTGACGGAGAGCATGGTACGAGCGATGAAGCCGGGGGCAGTGATAGTGGATGTAGCTGTCGACCAGGGTGGCTGCATCGAGACAATCGACCGTGCGACCACGCACGACGATCCGATTTATGTAAAATACGGGGTGGTACATTACGCGGTAGCGAACATGCCCGGTGCAGTACCGCGGACCTCGACCTACGCCCTGACCAACGCCACGCTGCCTTGGGTGATGGAGATAGCCAACCACGGGTATCCGCAGGCCTTCTGGCGGAATCCCGCCTTGCAGCGAGGATTGAATGTGGCGGCAGGAAGAGTGGTACACCCGGCGGTGGCCGAGGCGCACGGCCTCGAGCATCTGCCGGTGGAGCAGCTTCTGGCGGGGTGAGTCGTTTGCTCATGGGCCGGGCTGGGCTTGGCGAGGAGGACTGGGAGTGGATTCGGTGATTCTGCCATCTGGGAAACTGCCCGCGCCGCGGCTCGCTCAGGTGGTATTGGGACAACTCTCCGCCCGGCGGCCGGAGGTGGTCGTCCGGCCGGCGGTCGGCGAGGATGCAGCAGCCTTGCTTTTTGGTAACGAACTTTGCGTGGTGACGAGCGACCCCATCACCGGTGCCACCACGAACCTGGGGTGGCTCGGTGTGCATGTCTGCTGCAACGACCTGGGGGCAATGGGGGCTGAACCCGTTGCCCTCCAGGTCGTTTTGCTCTTGCCCGAAGGGACGTCCGAGGATTGGCTCAGGAACGTGATGGGACGCATGGAAGCGGCCTGTGCCGGCTTGAACGTGGAAATCACCGGCGGGCACACGGAAGTGACCGACCGGGTGCGTGAACCGGTCTTCGTTGGGACCGCCCTGGGCCGTGTACCTCCGGGTGGCCGGCTGGTACGCTCCCACGGGGCGCAGCCCGGCGACGGTCTACTGGTGACCAAGGCTCTGGGACTCGAGGGCACTGCCATTCTTGCCGCCGAAGCTGGCGACGATCTGGCCTGCCGGTTGACCGCCGAAGAGTTAGCCAAAGTCTTGCAGGAGGCGGAAGGCTACTGGCAGGAGATCAGCGTCGTACAGGAAGGTCTGCTGGCGGCGGAAGCGGGCGCGACGGCCATGCACGACGTCACCGAGGGCGGGCTCTACGTCGCCCTGCGTGAAATGGCCGCCGGAAGTGGGCTTGCCTTTCGTGTGCGTGCCGCTTCGCTGCCCGTCCGGCCGGCAACCCGGGCCGTCTGCAATGCGCTCGGTCTCGATCCTCTGGGCCTGATCTCCTCGGGAGCCATGCTCATCGCCCATCCCCAGCCCTTCGAGTTGCAGCAACGGTTGGCGGCGGCCGGGATCCCGGCAGCGGTCATTGGGGAGCTGGTAGCTACCGATCCGGCGTCCGGCCTCGCGTCCGGGCAAGGCGTGCTGATCGAGGAAGACGACGAGGCGGCAGGCAGTGGGCCACAAGTCACCCCGTGGCCTGTCCGTGAAGAGGACGAACTCTGGCGCTATTGGGCGGGTCGCTAGTACCGACCTGTCTGAGGTCCTTGGTGGAAAGAACCGGCACCGTACCGTGAAGGCAGAAAAAAGAGCGGCTTGTCAGCCACTCTTGCCGAGAACGAAACGAGGCCCGTTACCCGGGCCTGCAAGCTTTTGGTGCCGAAGGAGGGACTCGAACCCTCACGGGGGGCTACCCCAACTGATTTTGAGTCAGTCGCGTCTGCCGATTCCGCCACTTCGGCGCTGACACTATGAAACTATAGCACGGGTCTGAGCCGCTAGCAAGAGGCTGGCGACGGGAGTTCGGCGGCGGGCTCGGCAGGCCCGTTTGGCCGGGGATGGACGAGCTGCTGCCTTTTGCAAACAGTGGTTGCAGGGGCTAGCCAGGCAGTGTATCCTTAATTAAGAGCGAAAATGATTACTGTCAATGTGGGGGCAACGAGACTGGGAACGGGCCCGGAGATGGAAAGGATGTTCGAGAGAGCATGAGTGTCGTCAAAGAGGATAAGAGGCCGCGAGGCTTCATCCGCAATACCAGACAGCGTCGACTCATCCTCGAGGTGCTGCGCAGCACCGACAGCCATCCTACTGCCGACTGGATCTACCAGCAGGTCCGCGACAAGCTGCCCAATATCAGTCTCGGCACCATCTACCGTAACCTGAAGACACTGGCGGAAAACGGAGAGGTGCTCGAGCTGAATTTCGGCAGTACCTTCAGCCGTTTCGACGGGAAGGCCGAGCCGCATTACCACTTCTTCTGCGAGAAGTGCGGACGGCTGTTCGACGTGTTCGAAGTGCCGGTCGCCCATGAGTTGACGCAAGAGGCCGAGGAAGCCACGGGTTGGAAGGTACTTGGGCATCGCCTGGAGTTTTACGGCATCTGCGGCGACTGCCAGCGGGGTGATATCGCCGGAAAGACTGCCGGCGGGACGGAAGGCCGGCGCCCGGAATAAAGGTGCGGGTAGTATCACTGGAAGCGTTACGCCCGGCTGTCTTCCTCAGACGGGAGAACCGTTTCGTCGTGCGGGTTCGCTTGCCGGAAGGTGGCGATGCCGAAGTCCTTTGCCACCTTGCTAATTCCGGCCGGTTGCAGGAGTTGCTGATCCCTGAGGCCCGGTGTTTTGTCTGGTCAAAACCGGTAAGTCACCCCCAGGGGAATCACTCTCAGCGGAAGACTGCGTACAAACTCGGTTTCGTCGAGATTGCCGGCGGGAGGGGTTGGGCCAGTGTCGATGCCACCCTGCCCAACGCGCTGGTTGCTGAATGCCTGCGGCGATCCCCCGGTGAGCTTTACTCTCTCCTCGGACTCGCATATCCTCGGAAAGACCGCCAGAACGATAGTGACCGTGGTATCAGCGCGGCTGCGCCATTGCCTTCCTCCGCTGTCTGGGAGCGGGAGGTGCGGTTTGGCGACAGCCGCATCGATTTTCTTCTGAAGACAGCAGGAGAAGCTTCCACCGGAGAGAATTCTCTCGAAGCTGGAACTTTTGTTTGCGCCGGACAGGCCCCGGCTGTGGTGCTGCTGGAGGTCAAGTCGGTGACCCTGGTCAAGGATGGTGTGGCCCTTTTCCCGGACGCTCCCACCGCCAGGGGTCACAGGCATCTGGAGCATCTCCTCCGGGCTATGCATCAGCAGAGCATGGGGGCTGCCATTCTTTTTGTCGTGCAGCGGGAAGATGCAACCTGCTTCGCTCCCAACTGGCAGGCCGACCCGGTGTTTGCCGGCTTACTCCAGCAGGCGGCCGCGGCCGGTCTTAAGGTTGTCGCGCTTCCTTGCCAGGTTAAACCGCCCGCTGTCGAGCTGCAGCTTCACCCGCTGCCAATCCGGTTGTAGCGAGAAACCAAATATTGCCCCGCCCTTAGCAGGATTGTCAACCTACATGTAGTAGTGTATCCTTGATCCGACACCTAAGTGTTGTATGCATCGGACTGCCAGGGGAGGACCGAGGTCAGAATGCGCTGCCCTTACTGTGGTCATCTCGATACCCGGGTCCTGGACAGCCGCGCCACCGACGAGGGTCAGGCGATCCGCCGCCGGCGGGAATGCCTGCAGTGCGGTGAAAGATTCACCACCTATGAACGGATCGAAATGAGTCCGCTGGTAGTGGTGAAACGCGACGGCAGGCGGGAGCCCTTCGACCGGCAGAAGATCTTAAACGGCCTTCTGCTCGCCTGTACGAAGCGGCCGGTGCCGCTGGCAGCGCTGGAGAGCCTGGTCAGTGAAGTCGAGCGGGAACTGGAACGGCGCGGGGAGCGGGAGGTAAGCAGCCAGGAGATCGGTGAACTCGTCATGGAGAGGCTGCGTCGCCTCGACGACGTAGCTTATGTCCGTTTTGCCTCGGTCTACCGGCAGTTTGGTGATCTGCAACGCTTCAAAGAGGAATTGGACCGGATCGTAGGAGGGAGCCGCCATGAGTAAGCCTGCATTTCAGCCGGCGGTATTGTCGAACAATGCCCGGCTGGTGTTGGAGAAGCGGTATCTGAAAAAGGATCTGGACGGGCGGGTGGTGGAGACACCCGATGAGATGTTTCGCCGGGTTGCCCGCAACCTGGCATTGATTGACATCCTCTACCATCCATCCGTATATGTCCGTCTGGCAGCGGAGCAGGCAGCCGGCGATTTCACTGCCGCGAGCTGGAAAGAAGAATGGGAAGCGGCCCAGGCGACCGAGGTATACCAGAAAGTCAAGGACCACTGGACGGATGCCGATCTGGAAGCCTTATTCCAAGGCTACCGGTATTTTGCCGCGCAAGGGAGCATCAAAACGGACTTCATCGGTATCTTGAGCCTATTGGATGAACAGCGGGAGCTGGTGTTGACCACTGAGGAAGAGTTCTATCGTTTGATCGCGTCCGCTGACTTTTTGCCGAATTCTCCCTGTTTGATGAATGCCGGCCGCGATCTGCAGCAGCTTTCGGCTTGTTTTGTTTTGCCAGTGGAAGACTCGTTGGCCAGTATCTTCGATTCGATAAAGCATGCCGCTCTCATCCACCAGTCAGGGGGCGGAACAGGGTTTGCCTTCAGCCGGTTACGGCCGAAGAATGACGTTGTCCGTTCAACCGGAGGGGTTGCCAGTGGCCCTGTCTCCTTTCTGCGGGTATTCAACGCCGCCACAGAGGCAGTCAAGCAGGGCGGAACCCGTCGCGGTGCCAATATGGGGATTCTGGCGGTAAACCATCCGGATATCCTCGAGTTCATAACCTGCAAGGACGACACGCGCGAGATTACCAACTTCAACATTTCGGTGGCCGTCGACGAGAGATTCATGCGGGCAGTGGAACGGAATGAAGACTATCCATTGATCAATCCGCGCAATGGTGAAATTACCGCGTGGCTCAACGCGCGGGAAGTCTTCAACAAGATTGTCTATCAGGCGTGGAAGAACGGGGAGCCGGGGATCATTTTCCTCGATCGCATGAATGCCGACAATCCCACGCCACATATCGGCCTCTACGAGAGCACCAATCCATGCGGTGAGCAGCCGCTCCTTCCCTACGAGGCCTGCGACCTGGGTTCAGTCAACCTCGGGCATTTCGTCAAAAACACCGACGAGGATGTTGCTCCTTGGGTCGACGCCGGCCTGCCGGCGGACCTGGATTCTTTGGAGGTACGGATAGATTGGGAGCGCCTGGGAGAAACGGTGGCGGTGGCTACCCACTTCCTCGAAAACCTGATCGACGCCAGCCGCTATCCCCTGCCCGAGATCGAAAGGATGCACAAGACCAATCGCAAGATCGGGTTGGGAGTGATGGGCTGGGCCGACATGCTCCTTTACCTGGGCGTACCCTACAACTCCGAGCTGGCCGTCCAACTGGCCGAGCAGGTGATGAACTTCATCAGGGAGCGAGCTCGCCAGGCCTCCGCCGGATTGGCCGAGGGGAGGGGCGTCTTCCCGAGTTTCCAGGGCTCTGGCTACGACCGGCCGGGAATGCCCCGCGTGCGCAATGCCACCACCACTACCATTGCCCCGACGGGTACGATCAGCCTCATCGCCGGCGCCTCTTCCGGCATTGAGCCGCTCTTCAGCATTGCCTTTACGCGGCGGCAGGCGGATGCGATCATGCTGGACGTCAACCCGATCTTCGAGCGGGTGGCGACACGGGCGGGCTTTGCCTCGCCGGAAGTGATGGAAGAGGTGGCCGCTCGGGGCAATGTGGAGGGCCTCGAGACCGTCCCAGAGGCGGTACGGGAAGTGTTCGTCACCGCCCACCAAGTGACGCCGGAGTGGCATATCCGCATGCAGGCGGCCTTCCAGAAGTTCACCGACAATGCAGTCTCCAAGACCTGCAACTTCCCGCATGATGCCACGCCCGAGTATGTCGCGGAGGTTTACCGCCTGGCCTACGAGCTTGGCTGCAAGGGGGTTACGGTCTACCGGGACGGCAGCCGTTCCGACCAGGTGCTGACCGCCGGTAAGCAGGAGAAGGTGGGGGACAAGGACGCCACGCAGGGCGGTATGCAGCCGCAGGTGGTGGCAGGCGTAGAGACATCGGGTGACGACGGGCAGCAGGAGGGTGATGGCGAGCACCCGCGTGTCAATGGCGAGTGGGGACACATTCGCCCGCTCGAACGTCCCGCACGGCTGCGTGGTTTTACTGAAGTCATGATGACCCCGCTTGGTAAGCTCTTCCTCACCCTCAACAGCGTGAGCGACCATCCCGTCGAGCTCTTTGCCCAGATTGGCAAGGCCGGCAGCGACGTGGGAGCGTTCACCGAGGCGGTCGCCCGGCTGGTATCGCTGGCGCTGCGCTGCGGCGTGTCACCGGAAGAGGTGGCAGAGCAGCTCGTCGGGATCGGCGGCAGCCGTTCGGTAGGGTTTGGGGCTCAGAGAGTACGTTCCGTCCCGGATGCCATCGGTCGCTTTCTGCAAGAGGCTCTGATACGGCTGCGGGAAGAGGCAGGAGTCCAGGAGCGTGAAGAGCCGCCTGCGGTCGCGCTCCAACAGCTGGCACTACTCGATCGGAATGTGGCCCCTGCTGCTTCCCGGGGCATGTCGGGCTCGCTTTGTCCAGAATGTGGACAGTTTAGCCTGATGCACGTCGAAGGCTGCCTGAAATGCATGAGTTGTGGCTACAGCGAGTGCTGACTGAGTGTCAAAGTTCCGTGCCGGAGCTAGTTGAGCTGTAGACTCCGATGCGCAGATGATAAAGGCCCCAGGTTGCTGGGCAAAGCTTTGGTTGGCCCATGCTTCCTGGGGCCTTTCAGCTTGAATCGCGAATCGATCCGGTAGGTGACTACTACTGGGCACGAGCGCGACGACCCCGGGCCGCGCCGGCGCCGCCGGCAGGATTGCGCGGCTGCCGGGGACGAACCTGGCGGAAGTCAGCGCTGATATCGGTGAGAATCTGCATAATCCTTTTGGCCACTTCGCGAGAAGGCACATCCGAGCTGCGCGCCGCCTCGACCTCGTTGGCGATGGCTAACTCAACAATGGCATCCGGGCTGACGATCTTGGCCCGCATAAGCAACCTCCTGTTTTTTTGATCCTATTTGAAGGAGTGGGCAAACAGATCCACTCACACCCACACTTGCCTTCATAGGTATTATATCCATTTTGAACTGATATTCAATCCCGTTGAGACTCAGCCTCTACAGATTCATTGCCGTCCTCCCTCGTGAGCGGAAGGCGAAAAACGAAACGGGTGGGTTCCAGTGGGTTGCTTTCCGCCCAGATATAACCGCCGTGAGCTTCGACTATCTGTTTTGCGATGGTTAACCCCAGGCCGACCCCACCTGTAGCCCGGGAACGGGATGGGTCGCCGCGGTAAAAGCGTTCGAAGAGGTGGGGGAGGTTCGCTGGCGGGATACCTGGACCTGTATTGCTGACTACAAACTCTATGGCATCGCGCAACCGGGTGTCAGCAGTTGCCGGGCGGACTGTAATCTCAATCTTCCCGCGTTCGGGCGTGTGACGCATGGCGTTACTCAGGAGATTGTGCAGCACCTGGCTGAGTCGTTCGCGGTCGGCCCAAATCCATCGAACGTCATTCGGCAAAGAGATTTCGGCGGCAATGTTTATCTGTTTTTCCTGGGCGGCTGCCTTGTAAGCGATGATTAGTTGTTGCAGCAGTTCCCCTACGTCAACTTGTCCCCGATGGAGTTTCATTTGACCTGATTCCCAGAGCGACAACTCGAGAAGATCGTTGATGAGCCGGCCCAGGCGCATGGTCTCTCCGGCCACGGTCTCCCAGGCGTCCCTGTCGCCGGGCAGAACGCCATCGCGTACGGCTTCGGCGAGACTCCGAATGGCGGTGACAGGGGTACGCAACTCATGGGCGACGCCGGCGATGAGGTTGTGCCGTTGTCGCTCTGCGTCCGTGAGGCCGATAGCAAGCTGATTGACGGCTTCGGCGAGGGCCACCACTTCCTCTGGGGCTCTCCTGATTGCCGCGAAGGGGACGCGGGCCTCCAGATTACCGGTCTCGATCTCCCGGGCGGTGGCTGTGAGGGCGGCCAGTGGGTGGGACAGCCGGGACGATAGCACCAGACTGAGGATGATGGCGAGGGCCACGGCTATCCCTCCGGCCGCCAGGAGTCCCAGGTTGAGGCTGCGCAGGAGGCGGTACTCACCGGGGGAGAGGCCAAGCCCCACGGTGGCGGCCGGTGAGCCAAAAATGCTCAACCAGGCCCGGCGGAGTGCGTCGAGCCACCCAAGAGGAGGTTCGGAAAGGGTCGATTCAACTCCAGGCATGGACATGTATGGGCGTCGTGGCCCCGGTGCAGGAGCCTCCTGTGTGGGAATCTCCTGCGAATCGGAATCCAGCATCCGCTGCATCCGCATATGGCCGACGTACCGTTCGGTCAGGCTGGCGGTGCCAACCAATGCACTCAGCACGACCGCGGTAACGATAACCGCGATGAAGGCGAGTAGCAACTGCCCGCGTAAGGTTGGCCTCCATCCCGATCGCACAGTACTGCCTCCTAGCTTTTCTTGACAGGTCGAGGGGCGGAAGGACGAAACCGGTAACCGACGCCGTATACTGTTTCGACTACCTGCGTCTTCAACCCCGCGGCTGCCAGTTTGCGGCGGAGATTCTTTATGTGTGTATCGACATTTCGTTCATAGCCGGCATAATTCTCACCGGCAATGGCATCCACGAGCTGGCCGCGGCTTAGTACCCGGTTGGGATTGCGGGCGAGGCGGAGAAGGAGTCGGAATTCACTGGGTGTCAGTTCAACTGGGTTATCGTCAACCCATGCTTCGAAACTAGCGGGGGCGATGCAGAGCGGGCCAAACGCGAGAATTGATTCCTCCGCTGCCGGTGAAGACCCATTTCCGCCCTCGGCCGTGGCAGGGCGGGCTTTGTCAACCCGGCGCAAGACTGCCTGTACCCGTGCCACCAACTCGGCCGGGCTGAAGGGTTTGGTGACATAGTCGTCCGCCCCCAGGCGCAACCCGACGATACGATCCGTCTCTTCCCCGCGTGCAGTCAGCATGATGACCGGCACCTCCGGACGGTGGGCCTGCATGCGCCGGCACAAGTCCCAGCCGGAGATTCCCGGCAACATCAGATCGAGGATCACGAGCGCCGGTTGGGAACTCACGAATGCCTGCCAGGCACTGTCGCCGTCGGCTGCGGCAATGACCGAGTATCCTTCCTTCTCTAGATAAGCCTGCACCACGCGGCGGATCGTCGGTTCGTCGTCCACCACGAGTATGCGTGCCGCCGGGCCGTTCATCAGAATAGGTAACCTCCTGAGACTGCCTTGTCTGGTCTTGTCTGGTCTTGTTTTCCCGTGTTTGGCCGCGACTTACGATGATCTGCTCTCTGCTTCCGGGTTTGATCGTACCACATGCGAATCAGCCTTCGCGGGGGGACGCTCTTTCCCCACAAGATCTCCATAATTCCCCCTAATCAGCTTCAGATCCGCTCGGTATGGTATGGGCAGAAGCTGACCGATCCCCGTCGGCGGCCGGCGACGGGGTGAGGCCAGTGAGGACAAGGCCGTTCAAGGAGGTTGTTTTCAATGGCAAGCAAGACCGTAAAGTACGCCAAAGGATTGCTGACTGCCGGGCTTCTGGTCGGTACATTCGTGACCACTCCGGCTCTAGCCGGTTGGGGCGGGCCGGCCATCAAGACGGCTGCCACCGGAGCGGGTTCCACCGCCGTGACCCAAGCAGGCCCGGATAGCTCGGAGCGGGGTAATACTTATGGCAGACGGGGTGGTATGTGGGCCGGCTGCCAGGGCGGCCCGATGGGTGGTATGCGTGGTGGCATGTGGGGCGGAAGGCGCGGCCCGGGGCTCGGTATTGACCGGCTGGATGCCGAGATGCTGCAGGAGCGTCTCCAGTTCGTAGAACAACGGTTGGCCGTCTGGCAGGATCCGAAAACGGCC
>Ga0134094_1002817_pt1 | contig 13863 bp, 1 predicted proteins | sample 5_1taG_FD_94458 | JGI IMG/M metagenome (GOLD analysis project Ga0134094, IMG submission 94458) | Switchgrass degrading microbial communities from high solid loading bioreactors in New Hampshire, USA - 5_19_20_110_A1 metaG | ecosystem: Engineered > Bioreactor > Semi-continuous > Anaerobic >... | reverse complement strand
TGTAATCCTGCAGTTTTGCTTTGTGTTCCTGAATAAGTTTTTCATATGAAGATTTTGATTTTAGCAATTGCTCTCTCGTCTGATTGCTTAGATTACTCCCCTGTCCAGTACTACTCGTTCCCTCTGAATTTCCTCCTCTTTTGCTTGATGCAAACAAAACATTTAAGTTTTCAGCAGCCTCTTTAAGACCCGATATAGCTATTGAGCCTCCATGTGCGATAAGAACTTCTCCTCCTGCTACAGCTCCTACTCCACCAGTTCCTACTGTATATGTAATACCTGCTCCTGCTTCTCCTACTCCCATTAATCCTGTTGCAACATTTCCAACTATTTTCCCCAATTGATATGCTGTTTCATTATATCGAGCATAGTATCCATCATATTTCCGTGATTCTCCATATGTCATTGTTTCTAAACTTCCAGCTCCAACACCTTGGATAAAGCTACCTGCAATTAAACCTATTTCATTTACGGTATTCCATAGCTTACTCCATAGGGATGTTTCACTTTCCGCATATCCGTTTCCGATTTGCGAAACTCCATTCACACCACTTATTGTTGTGGGTGTTGGCGCCTGTGGTACTGTTGTTTTTTGGGGGCTGGTTACTGTTCCAGACGTTGATTTTGTCGTATTTGTTGTTCCAGATGTTGATTTAGGCTGCATTGTCGCCACAGATGTCACTTTCGATGTATCCTTTATATACCCAGTTGCCGTCTGTTTAGCGCTTGCAATCGCTTGTTCCTGAACATAGGAAGGTGCGTTCTTTACACTTACGGCTGTCTGTAATACCGTCAGCGTCTGATTGCCAACTATTCCATCTACCTTAATACCATAATCCTTCTGGAACTGCAATACCGCCGCCTCTGTCTTCTTGCCAAATATTCCGTCGGCTCCACTCGACCCAAGATCATATCCAAGTTCCATTAATAATTTTTGAACTGCCTTTACTTCTTCTCCTTTTGAACCCTTCTCCAATAATAATGCAGCATGCCCTGTAGGATCTATATATTTAATCGGATTGTTATAACAATAAGTATACAAATTCAAACTCAACGGGTCATATATATTCCCCCTGTACGTATCCTCAGTAAGGAAACGGGCTATCTTGCTGTCATAATACCGGGCATTGAGATAATACAGACCTGTTTCTGTATCATAATGATATCCGGCATACCTGTATGGATTCTCTACTCCTTCTCCTTCGTCTGCTTCCACAATATTCCCAAACGCATCATAGTAATACGTTGCCAATATATTTCCTTCTTCATCTATCAGCGCTGTTACATCGCCATGAGCATTATACATATAGTATGCAGTATCTTCTTCCATTTTCCGGCTTATAAGATTCGTCCCGTATACATTCCATGCTGTCTGGTTTCCTTCTCCGTCTGTTTCCAGTACTACCTTGTCAGCTTCATACATATATTTAGTTGTCACACCGGCAACAGTCTTTTCTACTCTGTAACCTTCTGCATTATATTTGTAAGTCGATATTTTCCCGCCTTCTGTTACCCTTATAAGCTGATTCCATACGTCATACGCATAGAAAGTGACATCCTTTGATGTCTTTCCAAGTTCAAAGGAAGCTGTTGATCCTTCTTCGGCCTTCCTTGTTACTGTCTTCGTCCTGCTCAGGGTATTTCCGTTATTGTCATAGACATAGCTGACTGTCTCAGTTGTACTATCATAACGGGTCTCGGTGGAAAGCAACCTGTTCTGCTCGTTGTATACGTAGGATGTGTATATGTTCTTCCCCCCGTATGTAATTGTCTCTAAAATCCTGTTCCCTGCTTTGTCGTAGGTGTATGTGGTTGTCTTGCCACTTGGTTCGGATACCTTCGACAACCTGTTCAGGGCGTCATATGTATATGTAGCTGCACCCTTCTTATCAGTCTTCTTTGTCTGATTATGGGCTGCATCATACTCATAAGCATAACTGTCTATTATGCTGCCGTCTGCTTTTTTATTCACCAGCGTCTTTACAAGATTGTCCCTGTAATATGTATATTCCTCACTCGAACCGTCAGGATACACTACTTTCTTCCTGTTACCGTTGTCATCATAGGCATATGCCGTGGTCTTTCCTTCTGCTGTTACTGAAGAAAGACGTCCTGCCTTATCATATACCTTTATCGTTATATTGCCTTTCGGATCTGTTGATACCTCTGCATGATATCCTTCAGGATATCCTTCGGTTATGTCATAGGCAAAGGTCATGGTGCCAAATCCAGGCACTGTCTTTGTTACCACACGGTTTTCCTCATCATAGGTACGAACTGTGGTTCCGGTGGAATCCTTCATCGTGAGCAGGTTTCCGTTTTTGTCATATGTGTAGCTTATCATATCAGAACCTATTGCCTCTGAAAGCATACGTCCATGGATATCATAGATATATATGGTGGTCTTTCCGTTCCTGTCGGTCTTTGTCTTCAGATTTCCATCGGCATAATATGTGTATGTCTCTGTCCTTGACGGGTCTCCTGCTCCATTCGGATCTATCCTTTTAACAAGTTTATTGGCAACATTGTACACATATGTGGTGGTGTTTCCCTTGCCATCGGTCTGGCTAAGCATGTTTCCGTTCAAATCATAGGTATAGCTGGTCACTTCACCTCTCGCATTGGTTATCGATACAAGCCTGTTCAAAAAATCATATGTATATGTTGTTGCATAACCCCGCCCGTCTGTTTTTGTGACTACGTTCCCTACATTGTCATATTGCTGGCTGCTGGTATGACCTTCGGGATCAGTCGTCGATATCAGGCGGTTGTTTTTGTCATACTCGAAATATGTCACATTGTCATATGCGTCATATGCTTTTACCTGTACATTGTTATGGTTATATTCAAGTTTCTCGAAGGAAACATCGCATGCGTCTTTCTTTTCTATCAGCCTGTTAATGCCGTCATATACATAAGAGGAAGTATTGCCCTTCCAGTCGGTGACAGCAGTCAGGTTTCCGTTTGCATCATAGGAATATGATGTAATCTTTGGCACACCGCCAACAGTTACTTTTGTTGCAACCGGCCTGTTGAGGTCATCATAAACTGTTTCAACTACCGTGCCGTTGCCATCGGTCTCAAATCTCTTATTCCCTGCCTTGTCATACTTTATCGATATCTGTATGCTGTCAGTTCCGTCTGCTTTCTGCTCGGTTTGGGTAAGCAGTCTGTTTTGATTATCGTATGTACAAATATTTGTCCTTCCCATGCTGTCCTGCTGCCATGCGAGATTTCCCGATACATCGTACTGGTATATTATTGTGTTGGCAGGTATGGTACTGTCTCCTGGCAATATTTCCTTACTGACCTTATTGAACGCATTGTACTGATAATATGTGGTGTTGCCGTTTCCGTCCGTTACTGACGTCTGCCTGCCTGCCAGGTCATAGGTCATTGATCTTATTACCTGTCCGTTGACAGCTATCCTAAGGATATTCCCCTGATTATCATATGTATAGGTTGTTTCAACTCCGTTGGCATTTGTCTCCGAAACCACTCTTCCCAGTCCGTCATATTGTTTTCTCAGGGAATATGCAAGGCCATTATCCTTTGCAACTGGATCCAGGGTGGTTTCCATCTGTCCGGCAAGGTTATATGTATATTCTGTTCCATACCCGCTGCTTATCTTTTCATCAAGGGAAGAGCCTTGTCCGGCTTCGTATCCCAATGCGTCAAGTTCCTTGACAACATTGCCCAGACTGTCATATTTGTATGCCCTGATGACTACTTCAACCCAGTTGCTGTCCCACTCTTTACGGGCAGGATTGTAGGTTTCCTCCTGATACTTCAAAATCTTGGCTTTTACCCTGTCCATGAGATCATAAACATATTCTGTGCGCTCCATCTGTTCCAGAGGTTTGTTTTCATCGTAGTTTGCGGGTAATACTTCCGCTATTTTCCTTCCTCCAAGATCATAATACCATGCAGTAATCCCTTGCATCGGATCATTCATCTTCTCAAGGAAACCACGCTTATTGTAGACGTACACTGTAGTCCGGCCTAATGCATCGGTATTGGTAAGTACATTGCCTCTCCAATCATATGTTGTATAAGTCTCAATCGTCACATCGTTTCCATATTCATCTTTTCCGGGCTGGCTTGTTTTGATTTTCCTGTCAAGGACGTCATAGCAGTAGGAGGTGACTACCCCATCAGGTGTCTTCATTGTTATTAAGTTCCCATTTTTGTCATATGTATATGTTGTGGTTAGAACGGCATAATCCGAATCATCATAATCATTCCCTGCCAGATCCCCTTTACGAACATATAGTTTTTGTTCCGCAATTTTGCCAAGATGGTTGTATTCAAATTCCTCAATCACTTTGTCTGTGAGGCTTGTATAGGTTTCTTTTCTCTTCACATTACCGTCGGCATCATAATACATGTCAGTCTTTCGCCCGTCAGCATCAGTAATGCTTTCCAGTTTACCACCGGGGGTATAGGAGTAGTATTTAGTTACATAAATCGCAGGGAGGTTATTTAACAGGACCAGTCCCTTGCCTGACGATTCCTGGATTTTATTGCCTGCCTTGTCATATTTATATTTTGTATAGCTATAAAATGTATCTCCGTCACTGATCGAAACCGGGCTCCATTGCTCACTCAGTCTGCCCATTCCGTCATATTGGTATTTTGTTATGGCACCATTTGCGGCAATAGTTTCATTGACCGTTCCATCCGGATTATAAAATGTTTTGGTTTTGGTTCCGTCAGGATTCTGTTTTTCCACTATGCGACCGGCGTAATCATAAACAGTAACGCTAACGGCTTTTTCGGTATCATTAAGATAACGGATTTGCGTTTCCTGGGTTTTCCCGTCATCCAAAATCCCGTAAGAATATTCATAAAGCAGAATTTGAGGGCTTGTTTCAGATTCTTTGAAATAATGCCTTTGAATCCTGTTCATGATGTCATAGGTATAGATGTTCATTGAACCATCAGGCATTTTCTCGCTAACCAGGTTCCCGTAAACATCATAGGTGTAATGGGTCGTATTTCCGGCCGCATCAGTAACGGTTTTCAGTTTCCCGCTGGGATAATAGGTGTACCTGGTACCATAATCACCATTATATGTTGTCACATCAATATCCAGTTCAGGATCGTACTGATTTGGCAAAATCTCCTGTATCTTCTGCCCTGCAGCATCATAAACTATTCGGGTTGTCTCCCCTCCATTCAGCCTGGTTCTTATCAGAAGTCCGTTATTATCATATTCATATTCTGTTCTGTATCCTTTGGGAGATATTTCTGCGGTTTTCCATCCAATGGCATTATATTCATATGTAGTTATATTTCCTTCCGGATCTTTAACTGTTTTGATATCCCCATATTCTGTATAGGTGTATTCTGTCATATTGCCTTCAGGATTAACAGTGGACCTGAGAAGCCCTGCAACATTGCAGCCAAACAGGGTTTGTGCCTCTGATTTTGTATAGTAGGAGTAGGTATGAATTGAGAAGTTTTCTGTATTGCTGACACCTTCTACATATTCATCCGTACCGTTGAGCGGCTGAACCTTCTTTATCAGGTTAATTTTGTCGCTGTCATAAATATAATATGTTTTTCTCCCGGCTTCGTCCACCTCGGATATGAGGTTGTTCTTTTCATCATATTCAAAGAGCCTGAAACTTCCATCGGGATTTATGATTCTGGTGACATTTCCCCTGCTGTCGATTTCATACCTGGTGGTATTTCCGTTTCTGTCAATTCTGGTTTTTACGTCTCCAAAGACATTCTTTCCATTTGTATGGTAATATTCGGTAATCTCATATCTTCCTTCAGGATCCTGGACTTTAACCGTATAGAATGATGTATCGAACCAATAGGTCCATTTCCGCTGATTTATATCTGTAATGGTAGTCTTGCGGTTGGTCATGTCATAGGAATATGAATATTTGTTACCAAATGCGTCCGTCACCTCGGTGACCTTGTGCAGGGCATCCCCCGACTTATGGGAGTAAGTAAGGCTTATAATGGTATTCAGATAATGGTCCTTAATACTGTTGAGATAACCCTCACTGTCATACCCGTAATTCATTGTACCGTTGACAGGATCAATAACCCTTACAAGACGGTTGTTGTTGTCATACTCATATCTTACCTGTCGGTTTAGCGGATCCTTTATACTTTCTATAAGCCCCCTGGAATTATAATTTACGGTAAATTTACGTCCCACAGTATCGACAATACTGATAATCTTTCCTTCTGAATCATGATTTATATAAATTGTATTTCCATTCCTGTCCTTCATCCATGAAAGCAGTCCCTTGCTGTTAAAACCATAGGAATACTGATCCTTTGTGGTCAAAACCGAAGTCCCGTCACTATTTCTGACAAAAGCAGCCCTGGTATCCTCGGGTTTATAATAACTTCCATCCTTTCTGAACCTATGACAGCTTCCATCGGGCAATATAACTTCAACAAGATCAGTACCTGTCGCGCTTCCCTCGAACCCGAAGCTCCACCCTCTGCCCATGGGCTTTATTTTCTCGTTCCTTGAATTGTACGTACGGCTGATGTTCACCTGGAAACCCGGGGCAGACAAACTCATATCGATACAGGTGAAAGAATAGTTACCTGAAGCAGGATTTATACCGGCTTCTCCATAATGCAGCCTCTCTTTTATCCTTGCCAGCTGATCCTGTGTATACCATGTATCCTCATCGCCTTCGCCGTCACTTAAAAGCAAGTCATCCCCTGCACCGGGACCGTTATACTCATCCAAAGGCTGCTGAGTATTGGTCAAGGCGCCAAATGCGTCTACCCGTCCGCCACTTGAAACCATGTATTGCAGTGCGGCACATGGACGTACATTATTGCAAATCCTTGCCTTGATATCCTCAATGGAAATCGTCGGAAGACTGCTTTTCAACAAAGCTGCTATACCTGTCACAATCGCAGCCGAAGAAGAAGTTCCGCTATAGTAGTCGTACCCGTTGTCAGGTGAGGTACTGAGAATATTGGTTCCGGGTGCAACCACATCGATCTTTGATCCGAAGTTAGAAAAGCCTGCAAGTACACCCATGGTATCCACTGAAGCTACAGAAATAATATTGGGCAAATCAAAACTGGCAGGATAAACCGGGAAATCATCACTGTTTCCGCCACGGTTACCGGCTGCGCAGATAAACAGAATGCCGCTGTTTTGCATTGCATCTTTCAGGGCCAGATTGTCATCAGTACCCCCAAAGCTGCAGTTAATAATCTTTATTCCCATCGCCATGGCATATTCAATGGCCTCAATGGCATCACAGGTATAACCTGTGGTTCCGTTTATGAATTTCAAAGGCATTATCTTTATATTTGGCGCTATACCTGCAATTCCCCCGTTATTATGCTTCGCGGCAATGATACCTGCCACATAAGTGCCATGAAGGTCCAGCTCCGCCGAATCGTACACTGACGCATCGTCGTTGGCAAAATCCCATCCGTAAACGTCGTCAATATACCCATTACCATCGTCATCTATACCGTTATCAGCAATTTCATTCGGATTTATATAAATACTACCGCTAAGTTCATGGTGATTAATGTCTATACCTGTATCAAGAATGCCTATGACAACTGAACTGTCACCCTGTGTAATATCCCAGGCCTGAACGGCATTAATATCAACACCGCTGCGCGCTTCCTTACCTTCTATCTCCTGCCCGTTATTAAGCAGTGCCCACTGTTTCAGTAAATTCTCATCGGATGGAACCGCTGCAGTTTCCAGCAAATAGTTAGGCTGAGCATACTCAACATCAGGATCATTTTGAAGCTCCCAGATGATTTCGTCAAGATTGCTGTCTTCATTGACTTCCAGCAGTTCTATTTTTTGTCTCTTGAATTTCTTCTTTGTCTCCAGCTTTTTTAGTTTGAGCTTGCCTTTTACCGAAGTCAATACCTTGGCAGATTTTTTGGTATCTTTCAACTTGACAATGATTTCTGTATTCTTTCTTGCCGCATAGCTTTCAGGAATCTTTTTCTCAACCTTATAGTCCTTATGTTGTTTTTCCTCATCTTTTTTTGCAAAGCTTGTTACCGGCAATACCGTGGACATCTGGGTTACTGCAAGTATCAATAATATCATTCTGTATATAATCCTTTTTAATTTTCTCATTTCATTTATCCTCCTTATTGAATGCTATAGGATACTGTGACCTGTCCGTTAAGCTTTGCCTTGAATTTCATGACATTAACCGTTCCGGTCCATACATTTCCGGGATCAATGTATTCAGACAAGGTAAATACAACCTTCCCTTCGCTTACGCTGACTATCCTGATATTTGTACCGGATATATTTCCGGCAGTCTTTTCCAATTCCGGTGTCAGACTGCACAAATCAATAAGCTCAAGTTCGGCAGGATCATACTCAATTGAAAATACACATTCTCTAAAGTCATCAATGTCGTTAGCGGATAAATATAGGTCAAATTCCTCACCTTCTGTGCATTCCAGGATAACCGGAATTCCCGGAGTGTTCTGGATGTATGTGTCGCTCCAATCGCTTACAGCAACCCCATTTCTGGCACGGACTGAAAATAGATGCTTTGTTCCCCTGGTAAGTGCGCCTGTCGTGTAGGATGTTCCGGTAATATTTTCAATTAATACACCATCAATCCTGATATCATACCCATTTGCTCCGGGCACGGGATCCCAGTAAAATGTAATTTGGTTTTCATTGACATGCGAATTAATATTTGAAGGAACATCAAGAAGTGTTGATACTGTCATTTGTCCGCTCCACGGTCCCGCTATACCCTCATTTACGGCTCTTACCCTCAATGTATGTATTGTTCCCGGAAGCAATTCATCAAAAATAACCGAGGTATGGCTTCCGACAGCTTCTATGACACCATCCATTTCAACTTCATATTCATCGGCATCTGTTACGGCCGACCAACTAAATTGAATAGCATTTCTGTATGCAGTTACAGTGAGGTTTATGGGAACTCCCGGAACACCTGTCAGAGTAAGTATCTCTTTTTCGGCGCTCCACAAACTTATTCCGCCTTCCCCAATCGCTCTTACCCGATATCTGTGCTGAGATTGCGCTGGAAGGCCATAATCAAGATAAGAGGTAGTCTGCCCAACCTGGACTATGACACCATCTGCTTCAACTTCATACGCTGTAGCGTTGGAAACGGCGGTCCAGGATATTGTCACAGACGAATCCGTAACCACTGTGTCTGTAATTTCCGGAGCGTCCGGGGGTTCCGGAAGCGTGAATGCTGAAAAAGCTTCGCTCCATTCGCTGAAGCCATCTTCTATTACGGAGCGAATTCTATATAAATGCTGTGTTCCTGGAAGCAGACCTTCGTGGACATAAACAGCTCCTTCGACGTCAACCATGGTTTCTCCGTCGATCTCAATTTGATATCCGCTTGCTCCGGCAACAATGTCCCAGGCAAGAATAATTTTGTCGGCTTCTGATGTTGCAAGAATGTTTGTCGGTTCGTAACTTATTTCTTTGAGAGTAGAAGCATGGATTTGCTGGCTATATGTACCACAACCCGAAAGGTTTCTTGCTTTCACCCTATAAACATGATCGGTTCCTGGTAACAGGTTTTCATGCAGGTAACGGTTTACAGCTCCTACATCTGTTTCTGTCCCATCAATCTCAACCACATAGCCGGTAGCGCCGTTTACTGCTTCCCAGGTAAGCAAAATGCTTCCCTTTGTAGCATTGACCTCAACATTATCTATATTTCCGGGCAATGTCTGTGCACTGACAATTGTGCTCCATTGGCCGGTTTCTTCTTCAAACAGGGGACGAACACGGTAGTGATGCAACGTTCCTGCTTCAAGCCCGGTATGAACACTGGATGTCTGATTTTCCATTACTGTGACCACACCGTCGGTTTCCAGTTCATACCCGATTGCCCCCTCTATTTCATTCCATGAGATTTCAATGGAATTCTCCGTAATTTCCCCGATTATAATTACCGGCGCGCCTGAAAGGATCTCCTGCGTGGCTGCTTCATACATTATGGACCAGTCACTTTCTCCTCCGGCATTTACTGCCTTAACCCTATAATAGTGGGCAGTTCCCGGAGCGAGACCCGAATGCACATAGGCAGTATCTGTCAGGCCGTAGATTTTCACCCCGTCGGCTTCCAAAATATACGATTGAGCACCTTCTACTCCGTCCCATGATATGGTTATTGAAGTATCGGTAGATGTTGTACTGATATTACCAGGCACCAGGGGCGGATTTGGTATAGTGCTTACACTCACCAATTGGCTCCATGGGCTTTTTCCAGCTTCATTCCTTGCACGGACCCTGTAATAGTGGATACTGCCTGGTGTTAAACCGTTATGTACATATTGTGTCGAGGCACCTGCATTCACTATCTGGCCATCAACTTCAATATCATAACCAGTGGCTAAAGTGATTGCATCCCATGTAACTATGATTGAAGTGCTTCCGGCTGATGTAGAGATGTTTGCCGGTGTATCAGGCAAAGGAGGTAATGTTGTTTTCTGAATTATGCTGCTCCATTCGCTGTTTCCACCTGCATTTTTTGCTCTGATCCTATACTGGTATGTTGTTTCAGGGACAAGTCCGGTATGGGTAAAAGATGTTTCAGCAATATCTGATGCAATTATTGCCCCATTTAGTTCCACATCATAGCTCTCTGCTCCATCAACCTCATTCCATCTGAGTATGATGCCTGTATCGCGTGAGACGGCAGTTATTCCCACCGGAACATCCGGAGGATTTGGAAGAGTTTCCGCATTTCCTACCAGTAACCATTCGGTTTCTGCATTCTCACTGTTTATCGCTTTAATCTTTATATAATAATTTGTGGAAGGTGTCAGTCCTGTTAATACCGAAAACAGGTCATATGACGGTTGTGTTTCTTTAACCAGTACGTCTTGTTCATCAAACGCTCCTATTTTGTATTTTACTGAGGATGGATTGCCATTTGCTACCCAGGCAACCTGGATACTTGTATTGGTTACACTTTCAATACTGGCGTTAACAGGCAGGTTGGGAAGTGAATATCTGATAAACTCTTCGCTCAGAGGACCTGTTCCGCCTGTATTTTTCCCCAGGATCTGATAGGTGTACTGGGTATCCGGCAATAAGTTTTTATGTTCATACACAGGACTTGTGACAGTTGCAACATAACTGCCATTGATATAGACATCATAGCTGGTGGCATCCGGTAATTCGTTCCATGTAATTCTGGTAGTTCCTGGTGAAAGTTGGGCAGATAAGCCGGTTGGCGCACCTGGCGGGTATGGCAAAGTGCTTACAGTGATTGTTTCGCTCCATTCACCATATCCACCCGCATTTTCTGCCCTTATACGATATTGGTATGATTTGTTTGCCATAAGGTTTACATCGGTAAATGGCCTGGATACCCCAAAAAACATTTTTGAACCTGACTGGGGATCTATCCTTTCTATATCGTAGGAAAGTGCTCCCACAACCGGTGTCCAGTTAAGGGTAATAGATGTTTGAGTAGCAGACTGCATTGAAAAATCTGCAGGTGCTGAAGGTGGTAACGGCAAAGTTGTGGCCGTTATTGCGGAACTGTAATTTGTTATAGCAGAATGTCCATTTCTTGCCCTGGCTTTAACAACATATGACGTGTCAGGGCTTAAGCCTGTAACTGTTATTTTTTTATTATTCAAAGTAATCCATGTTTCATAATTTACCAAGGAACCGGATTGTGTTACATATTTATCACCAACAACAATCTGATAATTGGTGCCGGTCGGGTTATTGTCAGCAATTGTCACTTCCACAGATGTCTGTGTGCGGGAAGTTATCGTAATATTCGGAACTTCCGCCATTGTGTAAAAACCTGTTACATATACAGCAGTGTGTTTTGCAGCTGTAGCATCACGCGCTTCAAATTTTATATCGTAATACGTATTTGGTGTCAGCCCTGAACATGTATATGTATTTGAACTTATCCATTCGGTTGTTTTATTCCCAATAGTAAACCGATACGGTAATGAATCAAGCCCTGCTCCGCTGTCTGTAGCAGAACCTGCTACCGTAATGCTGTTAGAGGAAGAACTGATTGTTACCGTACCCAAAGTAGGTTTAGACTTATCCACTTTAAATGTAATGCTGGCTGTGCCAACAGGAGCTATCGAATCTTTCACCTCAACCCTTAACGTATGCGTACCGTCGCTCAGCAATGAGGCATCAAATCCGGAAGTAAATGTTACGGTTTTCGTCGATGATGTACCGGTTACTGTTTCAGTCCCTCTTGGAGAAGTTTCTGAATCGATATAATATTTACATGTACAAACCTGTTGAAGTGCATGTAGGATTTATTATTACCCTCCAATTTTCCCATGAGTGATTATAAGGATCTATAGGGATTTCCTTGCTCTCAGTATGTGAAGAATTGCGATTGCATGTTCTTTTCATCGTACCTTTTGAAGCACATGTAGCAGCTTTTATTGTAATCCAACTACCCCATGAATGGCCTACACAGGTACAGCAATTGCTGCTGGTTGTATTTCTTGTTTCCTTGCTGCCGCACGAGCAACTTCTCGTTTGGGTATGTGGATGTGCATCAGGAGCAGGATTCGGGGTCCATGCGCCATAAGAATGGACATGGCATGCCGAACAACCGCTCAATTTGTCATATATGTTTGTCCCATAAACACAAGTGTATGTATGTATCGATCTGCAGGATGCAAGTCCGCAGTAATATACTCTTCTGTGTCCGCCATAAGTATAATTGTGCTCTGCATAATTATAGTAGGTGCTTCCTTGAAAACAGCCTGTACAAGGGCAACCTGTCTGCGCAAATATTATTCCGTCCTCACCAATCCCGATATGACCGGGTATTATATTTTCCTCACCGTTTTCATCTATAATGGGAATATAGTACTGTCCAGTGCAAAGATTTTCGTATGATTTATAGGCATTGACCAATCCGTTCCCGAATATTTCAGTTTCACCTAATACATAAGCGTTGTAGTACAGGAGAAATTTGATCTGCCCATTGGTGAGACTTCTATCTGCCCCTAATAATAATGCTGCCGCACCTGCAGCATGCTGAACAGACGCAGAAGTGCCATCTACATATATGTTCGTGTTATCCAACCTGAGGGTTTCTATAGAAACACCCGGTGCAACCAGGTCCATTTCTTCTCCATAGTTTGAGAAAGGTGCGATATCGTTATTGCTGTCTGTAGAACCTACGCACACAACCTGTGAAAAGGCCGCCGGATAATATATTTCATTGCTACCTGCATTGCCTGCAGCCGCAAATATAAGGATATTATTATCTGAAGCTTTTTTTATTGCCTCAGCAAGAATTTGTGAGTACTGACTTCCTCCAAAACTCATGGTGATTATATCAATATCATTTTCTATGGCCCAATCTACAGCCTGTAAAACACTGCTGTATCTTCCCATGCCATTGCTGTCAAGAACTTTGACTGCATATAGATCTATATCGGGAGCAACTCCAACCAGACCACTTCCATTAAGTTTTGCTGCCAAAATGCTCGCCATGGCTGTTCCATGCCCGTTGTCATCGTCATAACTGGTTACTCCTTCGACAAAAGAAATGCCACCGGCAACATATAAATCCGGATTGTCAAGGTCAATGCCTGTATCAAAAACTGCAACTTTTACACCGGCGCCGGTTATTCCCAATTCATGCAATTTATCTGCATGAATTCTTGTTATATTCCAAGGCAATTTATCTCCTGAAAAATTGTATTTTCCTGTAGTTCCTGTTTCAAGTTCCATTCCTTCCGTTACACCTGATCCGGCTTCTGCAGTTTCCTCTGATGTATCAATTGTTCCCGGATCATCAAGAACTTCATAACTATCAGTTTCAGCTCCTGTCCCATAATGATTATCTGCACAGGATACACAGTTACAATCTTCTTCGC
>Ga0134094_1002814_pt1 | contig 13883 bp, 9 predicted proteins | sample 5_1taG_FD_94458 | JGI IMG/M metagenome (GOLD analysis project Ga0134094, IMG submission 94458) | Switchgrass degrading microbial communities from high solid loading bioreactors in New Hampshire, USA - 5_19_20_110_A1 metaG | ecosystem: Engineered > Bioreactor > Semi-continuous > Anaerobic >... | reverse complement strand
TGGCAATCGAGACCAAAGTGGGCGCTTACGTCGCAGGGCAGGGCGTCTTGGTTCTGGTGATAGGCGTGCTGACGCTGATCGCTTACCTGATCATCGGGCTGCCATATGTGCTCGTCCTGGCGCTGATCGCGGGCATTATGGAGGTCGTGCCGATTATCGGTCCGATCCTGGGGGCGGTACCGGCATCGCTAGTAGCGCTCACGATTGCACCGGATAAGCTGATCTGGGTGATCGTCGCGACAGTGATTATTCAGCAGCTTGAGAACAACTTGTTGGTGCCGCGTGTTATGCGCAGAGCAGTGGGAGTGAACCCCTTTGTCTCTCTGCTGGCACTGTTTGCGTTTAGCTCGTTGCTTGGCGTTCCTGGGGCGTTAATGGCTGTACCGGCTGCCGCAATTATTCAGCTCTTACTCGATCATTTTATCTTTCGCGCTCGAGCGCTTCGCCCGGAATTTTCATCCGGGCGCGATTATGTCAGCCAGCTGCGCTACGAGGCGCAAGATCTGATCCAGGACTTGCGGAAACAGGCGCGGCTCCAAACCGATGGCATAGATGACGAAACGCAGGCGGTGCACCAGGCGATGGATGATCTTGAGGTCTTGACCACGGAACTGGACATGCAGCTTTCGAATATGTCAGAAGCGGAAGGCAGGCTGGGAGGGAAACCATGACCCGCCATCTCATTCGGATTGGTGTGGTGGTGATGGTTACGCTGTTGGGGCTGTGGGTGCTCTGGTTGCTGCGCAGCGTGATCCTTTACGTATTAATCTCCTTGGCTCTGGCTGCGGCAGTAGCGCCTCTATTCATGAAATTAAGTCGGGTGAAGCTGCTGGCTCGCCTGGGAATGATCCTTTTCTACCTGCTGGTACTGGCCGGTTTGATCTTATTCATGATTGAGGTAGGCGGAGCCGCTGCACGTGACGCCCAGGCGCTGGTTGACGCATTATCAGAGCAGGATGTCTGGCAGCAGCCCGATTGGGTGCAGGGTGTGGCAGTCGAACAATTTCTCAACGAACGGCTTCCGCCGCCCAGTCTACTGGTAGCCGCAATCGCTGGGGAGCGCGGCCAGGGACTTTTGTCAATCTTCCTGGGGTTTACCCAGGGGGTTTTCGGTCTTATCAGCGGCACGCTGGTGATCTTATTCCTTGGCCTATACTGGAGTTCTAACCGAACTCACTTCCAACAGCTTTGGCTCTCGCTGCTGCCCCCTAAAGCGCGCAAATATGCCCGTGATATTCTCCAAACCGTGGAGCGTGATTTCGGGCGGTATATCAGGTCTGAATTGGTGCTGAGCTTACTGACCGGTGTGCTTTTGGGAATTGGCTATTGGACCCTTGGTTCACCCTACCCCACACTGCTGGCAGTAATTGCCGCACTGGCAAGCCTCATTCCAGTGGTGGGGGTAATTGTCGCCATTCTCATGCCGCTGCTCATTGGCCTGTTGAGTACGCTTCAGATAAGCCTATTCACAACGCTCTTGACTCTGGTGGTTCTGTCTTTCGTCAAGCTGTGGCTCCAGCGGCGTTTGTATCCTGGTATGAAGCAAAATCCTATCCTGACCATCTTCCTGCTGGTGGTCCTGGCAGATGCATTTGGGCTGTTGGGAATGATTGCTGCGCCACCGTTGGCTGCAACTATTCAAATCTTATGGAATCTGTGGGTGGCCGAGCGGACAAGCGCAGGGACCGTTAATCAGGTTATCAACCTAAAGGAACGCCAGGCACGCCTTTTGGCAAAGATTGAGGCGATCCACCAACCCCCGCCGATCCTCTCCAGCAGTATGGAGCGCCTGAATGCCCTGATCGAGCGATCAGAGCCGGTGCTGCGTGAAAAGGCCAAAGGGATGAGTGGTCAAGACAGGTAGGTTCGCTGTATTGAACTGGCCAGACGCGTTTGTGGGGAGATCTAGTCTGCGCTGCAGCTGGTCAATATCGCAGCGGCAATTGCTTATAAGGTGACAACGGGGCGACCCTCGTACGATCCGATCAAATGGTACAAACACATCCCGCCTTTACGAAAAAGGTCTCCTAAATGATAAAAAGAGGAAAAATAAAATCCCTTCGACAGTCGAAGCCAGTACAGGGGGCAAAAAAAATATACCGGCTATTTTTTGAGTTTACCCAACTGGCAGCTTCAGGTGGAAAAGTTCTAATGGCAGCAGCCATTATTGCTTTGGTATGGGCAAACTCACCCTGGTCTGCGCAATATTTTGCTTTCTGGCATACTCAGATTCGTCTTGGTTTTGGGGAATGGATGATTACCGAGGATCTACATTGGTGGATCAATGACGCGCTCATGGTCGTGTTTTTTTTCGTGGTCGGTCTTGAGATAAAAAGAGAAATATTGGTTGGTGAGCTGGCATCGGTTCGTCAGGCGGCGCTGCCGATCGCTGCCGCGGCTGGTGGAATGCTCCTACCAGCCCTGTTCTATATGTCCCTAAATACCAGTGGACAAGGAACTTCCGGTTGGGGCGTGCCGATGGCCACAGATATCGCTTTTGCATTAGGCGTGATGGCCCTATTGGGTTCGCGCGTTCCATTGGCTTTGAAGGTGTTCCTGACAGCCCTGGCAATCGTAGATGATATTGGAGCGGTCCTGGTGATCGCGTTGTTTTATACCAGCAGTATTTCCTGGTTGTTCCTGGCAGTTGCTGCTGGCATCTTGTTCCTGCTCTTCGCAGTGAATGTTCTGGGCATTCGGAACCTGATGGTCTATTTTATCCTGGGCGTTTGCCTATGGCTGGCGATCCTCAGCTCAGGGCTGCATGCTACTTTGGCTGGCGTCCTATTGGCGATGGCAATCCCTGCCAGCCGGAAAATTAATCGTGCCGACTTTCTCCAAAAAGCCCACGATGATATCTACGCCTTTGAGAATGCCGGGGAGAGTAATCAACGTCTCCTATCTGCCAGCCAGCAGGAAGCCCTAATTTCACTCGAAACGACCGTCGAGAATATGGAAGCACCTTTGCAAAAAATGGAACACATACTACACCCATGGGTAGTTTACGTCATCATTCCGTTGTTCGCTTTAGCCAATACAGGTGTTGTGATAGGTGAAAATTTTTCGGCACTCCTGTTGGACCGGGTAAGCCTTGGTATTATTGCTGGCCTTGTATTGGGTAAGCAAATCGGCGTTACCACGGCAGCCTGGATTGCGGTGAAATTGGGTTTCGCAGAATTACCGGCTGGCATTACCTGGCGTGACATCTATGCGGTAGGATGGTTGGCGGGAATTGGCTTTACCATGTCATTATTTATCTCAGAACTGGCATTTGCCAATGATGCGGAATTGAACAGCGCTAAAGTTGGTATTTTGTGCGCGTCCCTTTTTGCCGGTTTAATTGGTTACGCTCTGTTGCGGCAGTTCGTTCGAAAAGATAGAAATTCTGACAATACTGGCGGAGAAAACACTTTAATTTCGCCTGAGGTAAGCGAACAGAATGTGAAAGGCTTGTAATTGTGAAGGAAAAAACGGTCGAAAATAGCGTGCAGAATGATATTTTGGAAAAGAATTGGGATGCTGTTCGAGAAAATGTCTCCGGTATACCTGTTCCTGATCTGGTTGATCTGCTGGTCGGCCTTCAAAAATCGGAACAGATCCTGCTGTTTCGTGTTCTCTCTCGCGAACAGATGCGAGATGTCTTTTCTAGTCTGGAGTCAAACGACAAAGCTGTATTACTAGCTGAGCTAACCGATGAAGAAACGCGCCAGTTGATAACCGACTTACCTTCGGACGTGCAAACGAAAATGTTCGTTGAGCTACCCGGTCATGTGACCCTCAGGCTGATTAATTTGTTCGATCCTGAAGACTTGAGTGAGGTCCGGCAGTTGCTTGATTATCCGGAGGAGAGTGTCGGGCGGTTGATGAATGCGGAGTATATTGCAGTGCGCCCGGACTGGTTTATCAGTGAAGCGCTGGCTCATATTCGCAAAATGGGAAAGGATATTAAGAATATAGAGATTATTTATGTTACGGATAGCACCTGGCATTTGATCGATGCACTCGAACTGAAGCATTTTATCCTGGCAGAGGTGGATGATCGAGTAGAGAAGATTATGGATCATCCATTTCAAAGCCTTGAAGCAAACGAGGACCGCGAGGTAGCCGTTCGGAGGATGGAGCGATATGACTTACCTGCCTTGCCAGTTGTGAACAACAATGGCGTTTTACTAGGGATTGTGACGTTCGATGATGTTTTTGATGTCGCACGTGAGGAGGCTACTGAGGATTTTCAAAAAACGGCGGCTGTATCTCCTCTCAGGCGCAGTTACCGAAACAGTAGCATCTGGAATCTTTATACAAAAAGGATCGGTTGGCTGTTCGCGTTGATCCTTGTCAACCTTGTTTCATCAGGAATCATAGCTTCTTACGAAGGAATCCTTTCAAGTGCGATTTCCCTGGCGTTTTTTATTCCGTTATTGATTGGGTCAGGTGGCAACACAGGGGTGCAATCGGCCAGTCTGATGATTCGATCCCTGGCCACAGAAGAGATTCAGCTTAATCAATGGTTCAAAATTCTTATTAAAGAGTCAGGAGAGGGATTGCTATTATGCACCACTATGGGAGTCTCGGCATGGGTCCTTGGGTATTTTCGCGGAGGGGTCGAAGTTGGATTTGTTGTTGGATTAACAATGATTGTTTTGGTCTTCACGGCAAACCTTGTAGGTGTCATACTACCATTCATCCTGATACGCCTTCGGCTTGACCCAGCTGTTGCAAGTAGTCCTTTGATCACCACCCTAGTAGATGCTTTAGGACTACTGATGTATTTTGCGTTTGCCGCGTGGATATTAAATTAATTTCAGGCCCATCCACAACCGGAGACCTTGTTCGTAAAAGCAAGCGTATAGGTTTGATCAATAGAAGAAGTAAAAGGTAATCAAACTGTAGATAGCACACTTTTTGAAAACCAGGGCTTTCCTACCGTGGGAGCGAAATTATGATTGTCGATCCTTAATCAAATAGCGGCGATGGCGGCCGGGCTGACGAATCGAAGATAGACGGCAAGAGAAACGATCAGTTACCCCTTGCTGTGAATTGGGAAGCGGCAGACGGGCATAAGCCAGTATCGGCACGGATAAGCGAATTCGTGTATGGACAGACGATCACGCACCAATGACGGAGACGGATCGCCGAGGCTGAAAGGCGTGTCTTATGAGGCGAATTGAAGCAGTATTGGGAACGCGTCAAGAAAGCCGGACTGTGCGGCAGGAATAATACTGCATTTGTTGAAAGAATTTACTTAGCCCTCCGGCAGTGCATTCCTAAACTGTCTTGTCGTACCTGGGGACCGGCAAAGTTCAGCCCGGAGCTAGACGTTTGCTTTGCGAACGCGAACACTTGGAATGGTTTCGCAGTTACTACCATTTTACGGCCACAGTTGGACACTATGAATAAAGGGTGAACCTCAATTCAATAACGGAACACGACAGCGAGGAGGGCTTGATCGGGCACTTTTCCTTGTTCAACGGCATAGACCGTTCCCCCGTTCAAGATAGATTGAATTGCTACCAAGTCAAGGAGATCTTCGTCACCGGGTTCATGCTCCTGGTGTACGGTAACCACATCTGTTTCTGGCTCGTACTTACCCCAAACCTGCACGCCAAGAGCAACAAATACGATATCCACGCGCCCGTGGTGCGCCGCCTGCACCGCCGCGATCACATCGGTTGTTGTTTGTTCAATACCAGCCAGCTGGCTGTATTGCGCGACCGCTTTTTCTTGGGCTTGCAGAAAGGTTGGCTGCACGAGAGGCCAGGCTCGGGCGTGTAACTCATCTGGCTTCAGTTCCTCTGGGTTGCCCGGAATTCCCTGGTCAAGTAGATAAGCATACGAGTTAGCCTCATGGTATAGTGGAAAAAGGTATTCGACACCGGCCAGCACCACCGGTGATTGCCCAATCGAGAGGAGCTTGGGTAGCTCATCGTCAATCTTATGGAACCAACGCAAAATTTTGCTTTTATCTTCGTCACTAACATCATGGCCATGAAATATCGCCGCACGCTTTCCCGTTCCAGAGGACGTGCCGGTATGGAACTGCAGCTCTTTATCAAAGCGTTCATATTGCAGCGCTTCCGCCATACTTGCCGGCAAGGTTTCCAGGTCAATTTCATCCACGGTATGGCGAGTGCCTTCTAGCAACCTGATCTGATTCTGGCTCAGGGCCAGGATATAAAAATGGCCGTCACTGGTGAATAGTGGAAGTAGCGGTTTAAGATGAAACCGGTTGGAGATCACCACCAATTCTTCAAAGGGAAGAGGAAGTCGATAGGAATTAAACGTTTCACGGGTAAATAAGACTGCCAACCCATCGCTCTGGTGCGGCCAAAAGCCTTGATCTTGCAGCAGACAATGCGCGGGCTCCAGGATCTCCCGAACTTCTGGAGAGCGCAGGCCCTTGGCCAACAAGCGCTCTTCTACCTCACGAAGCAAATTCTTATAGCGGATTGGATTCTGTTCCGTATCTCGACCCGTTCGATGCGTGGGCATATACAGCGAAACCTACCAACCAGAGGATGGTTTCATCATCGCCTTTACTTCTTCTATCGTTAAGATATCCACGTCAATAATCTCCTTTTCTGCCCCTGGAAAGAAATCGGATCCCGCATTCCACAAACGTAGCAGCCAGATCTTATTTTGTCATTAGAGAACTCCATAAAGTTACCCCTGGTTCCTGCCATCTTGGCCTGCTTCCTGTGTGTGCCTTGCTAGCGGTTGAAGCAGGTTGATCAGTTCAACGGGTACGACAAACTTTGTTGCTTCGCTCGCACCAAGTTTTTGCAGGGTTTCCAAATACTGCAGGCTCATCGTGTTGCTGTCCACCCCACGCGCAGTCGAATGGATCCGATCCAGCGCATTCGCGAAACCTTCTGCGCGCAGGAGGGCTGCCTCTCGCTGTCCATTGGCTACCTGGATCTCAGCCTCCCGTTGGCCTTGTGACTCCAGGATGCGTGACTGTTTATCGGCTTCCGCGCGTAAAATCCGCGCCTGTCGTTCCCCCTCCGCAATGATAACCGCAGATTCACGGTTGCCTTCCGCATCTGTCACTGTCGCACGGCGCAGCCGTTCTGCTGACATTTGTCGGCTCATCGCCTCCTGAATGTCGCGCGGTGGGATGATTTCCCGGATCTCTACCGCGGTGACCTTAATCCCCCAGCGGTCGGTAACAGCGTCCATTTTTCCCTGGAGCATCTCGTTCAACTGGTCACGTCGTGAAAGCACATCATCCAATATCATGTCCCCCACCAACGCGCGCAAGGTGGTGATGGCAATCCCGCGTGAAGCTCCGGTAAAATCCTCGACTTCGATAACCGATGGTAATGCGTCAATGACTTTCATATACACCAGAAAGTCGATTGACAGTGGGGCATTATCCTTGGTAATCGTTGTTTGCGGTTCGACATCAAAAAAACGCTCGCGCAAGTCCACGCGCACGCCTCGATCAACGAAGGGGATCAACAAGATTAAACCAGGGCCTTTTGCCCCCAGGGCCCTGCCCAATCGGAACACTACCAGGCGTTGATATTCGGGGACAACGCGCACAGCCGCTGCCAGAACTATCATCAATAGCAGCAAAAATGCGCCGAGCAGAATCAAGCTCCCTAATTCCATGATCTTCTCCTTTTCATTTTTCTGTTCCCCCTACTTAATTCCGTCCCCCTGATCCTTTTCTTCTATTTCTCCCGCCATGAAGGGCTCAACGATCAAGGTTAATCTCTCGATCCCAATGATGCGGACTTTTTGACCTTCCCGGGCTGTTCGTGTTTGCCCAGAAACCAGCCTGGCATTCCAGGTCTGTCCTTCAAACCATACGCGCCCTTCAGGCTTCAAATCGCGGAAAACAACCGCTTCCTGCCCGATATATTGCTCCATTCCCGTTTTCAACGGCAGCCGGCGTGTGCGCATCACCTGGTTCGAAATAAGCAGCACCAGGGCGGCCATTGCGCCGGTTGTGCTCGCGATCACCCAAGGATCGATGCCGATCCGAGGGAGTATGGGCGAAACCGGGGTGAATGGGCGGAAGAGGATCAACGCTCCTAGCAGGAAGGCGACAACTGCTCCCGTTCCTAATACCCCTGTTCCATCTGTATTCAGTTCGGCGATAAAAAGGATCACTGCGAACACGATGAATGCCACGCCGGCCCAATTCGTAGGAAGATTGCCCAGCGAGAAAAAGGCCAGGATCAAGGCAATTGCGCCGGTGATTCCAGGAAACAGCGCGCCAGGGTTATACAATTCTGCCAGGATACCAATACTGCCAATCGAAAGCAGGATTAAGGCTATGTTTGGATCGCTGATGACGTGCAGGAGACGTTCCGGAAAGGTCATCGGCATTTCCATCACTGGCTTTCCAGCCAACGCTAACCTGACCTCACCCGCCGGTGTTTCCACAATGTGGCCGTCGATCTTTTGGAGGAGATCCTCCAGGTCGATTGCCACCTGGTCGATGACATTCATCTCCAGGGCTTCTTCCGCCGTAATGGAAACACTCTCGCGAACGGCAAGTTCGGCCCATTCCGCATTCCGCCCGCGCTCAATTGCTAAAGCACGGATGGTGGCCGCGGCATCGTTGACCGCTTTTGCGTTCGTAACCTCATCTGTATCTCCGCCGAGGCCGACTGGGTGGGCTGCCCCGGTATTTGTCCCTGGCGCCATTACGGCAATATGGGAAGCCATTAGGATGAACAGTCCCGCAGAAGCTGCCCGGCTGCCCGCGGGATGAATGAAAACTGCGACAGGTACCGGCGAAGCCAGGATTTGCTGGTTGATGTTGCGCATGGCACTTTCCAGGCCTCCAGGTGTGTCCAGCAGCACCACCACCAGGCTGGCACGCTCAAGGGCAGCTTCATCTAACGCGCGCCCGATATAATCGGAAACCGGAGGATTGATCACACCGCGAACTTCGATCACGTGCACTGCCCCCCTTGCGCTTGCCTGACCAGACGCGATCTGGTTTCCCCCTAGAAAAGCGGCAAACACCCACACGATGAGGATTACCAAGAAGATATAAATGCGCTTCCTGTTTATGACCTGTCCGGTGTCTCCCATGTGTATATTATAGATCAAAATATATAATAACACAACGACAGCTTCGCATAGATGAATGTGGGAAACTGTGTGATTTTTGATCACGTTTTGGTGCATCCAGAATACGTAGTAAATAACTCGATCACCGTGGAAAGGTGATCGAATTTGGCCCTTTCAACACAAAGAATGGAGATATAAAGCGCGATCGGTTAAGGAACTGCTTGTAATCCCAGGGATCCTAATTGTACCGGTTGAAATCTATCCATTCGTCCGGCATCGTTGTCTTCGCCACCTTTTGGAAAAGAAGAAAAAAGAAAAGCGAACAGACAAACCGCCCGTTTTACGACCCAAAAGTGATTGGGATTGCAGGTTTTGTCGGGAGGAGAAAGGGGATCTCGTTGTTGCCTGCGATGTAGCCATCCCGTGTCTTTTGTCCATCCCGAATTCAAACCCGCTTGAAACGAACTTCTTCGCGGTACACGCGACGCAGGGCAATCTCGATCACATCACTTTCGTTGCGACCCATCGATTGGGCCATCGACTGCAGCTAGTAGGTCTCTTCTTGGCTTAACCGAATAGAACGAACCGGCTGGTTTGAGATCCATGGCATCTGAGTATATGAAAGATGTATGAACAGAAGATAAGTACGCTTATTGAGCAGCAGGTCTTTCCTAACGGGGGAGCGTAATCGTAAATGTCGAGCCCTGATCCAATGTACTGGAGACGGAAACCATCCCATTATGTCGCTCGATAATTTTTTTACAAATGGCCAGTCCCATCCCCGAACCATCATACTCCGCCTTTCCGCTTAATCGAGAAAAGGGCTCGAAGATATAATTTGCATACTGCATATCCATCCCGATTCCGTTATCCTGCACGATAATCTCGATCCTACGGTTCTCGACCGGGCGGCTGGTGATGCTCACCCGCGGCGGCACATCCGGTCGATGATATTTTAATGCATTGGCAATAAGATTTTGGAAAAGCTGTCGCATCTGCATTGGATCGGCCTGGATGGTCGGTAATTCACCCACCTCCACCTTCCCGCCGGTTTCCATGAGGCGCGTCTCCAGGTCAGAAAGAACCTCCGTGGCGATCTTGTTTAAATTGACTTCGGCAAATGGCACAGCCTGGGTGGTTACCCGGGAATAGGCCAGAAGTCCCCGCAGCAAACTCTCCATGCGAGCCGCAGCCGACATCATCCGAGTGAGATAACTTTTCCCTTCGTCGCCCAAAGCTTCACCGAAATTCGCGAGGAGCATCCCGCCAAAAGTTTTTACTTTCCGAAGCGGCTCCTGGAGATCATGCGAGGCGATGAACGAAAAATCATTTAAAGCCTTGTTGGACCGTTCCAGTTCCTGGGTGTAGTGGGCTAACGCTTTTTCCGCCTGCTTTCGTTCTGAGATATCACTGAGAATGACCCGGATCCTGGTTGGATCTTTTTGATCCAGCACACTCTCCAAGCGAACCACGATGCTCTCTCCGGTGTGCTTCATCATTTGAAGATCGACCACCTGACGCTGAGACTCCTCAAAAGTGTGCTGGTGATGCAGATAGTATGCATCCTGATCTTCGCGGTCCACAAAATCGGATAGTTTCTTGTGGAGCAGCTCCTCCTGCTTGACACCTAAAAGGAGCGCCAATGTTTGATTCACTTCTAAAATCCGCCCTTTTCTATCAAGCGTGCAATATCCGACTGGGGCAAAGTTGTAGAGACTTGAAAACTGATCGCGAGCAGTTTCTAATTCTAGCTGGATACGACGCAGCTCTTCATTTTGTAGGGTGAGTTCGATCTGATGAACCTGCAATTCATGTACGAGTTTCTGGATATCTTCTATCGGCAGGCCAGCCAGATCGACCGGTTTTCCACGCAGTGCATCTTCCGCTCGCTGGCGTAGGCGGCTGGCCGGATCCTGTTCACCTTCTGGAATACCCAATTCATTCTACCTTTCTGACGGGTTCCAAGGGGAGGATCGCCACCACGCTGGTTCCTTCTCCTAGGTTGGATTGGATCTCAAGCTGGCCGCCCAGCGCTTCGGCTCGCTCTCGCATTCCCACCAGCCCGAGATGTCCCTCGCAAACCAGATCCATCCACTGTTCGGGCACTGTGAACCCTGGCCCATTGTCCTGGATTTCCAGCCGAACCTGATTCTCATCTTTCTCCAGCCGTACATATACCTGAGCATCTAGGCGTTGGAGATGTTTCACGATGTTCATCAATGCTTCCTGGTAAATGCGATACAGCGCCAGTCTGGTCGTTTCCGCCAATAGCGCCCCGGTTTGGTTCATCTCCAGTTGAATAGAAATACCCGGATGTTTATTCTGAAAGGTCTCCGCGTGCGTGCGAATGGTCTGCTCTAACCCGAACTTTGAAAGCATGGGCGGGCGAATCTCCATCGCGTAGGCGCGCAGCGCAGCGATTTCTTCTATCAAGTCCGTCTGGATGGACTCCAGGCGTGGAGCAAGGGCTGGGTTCAGATTATCCAATAGAATTTCATGGATGGCGTAGGTGAGTGCGATCAGGCCCTGCATGGGTCCATCATGTAGATCACGCACGAACTGTTGGCGTTCCTGCTCGCGCTGGTCGTTCATGCGTTTCTGTAACTCACGCAGCCCCGCGGCTTCTTGTGCTTCTTTCTCGTTTCGATGCTGTTCGGTGATGTCGCTGAGCATGACCCACAATTTGTTTTCATCTTCGTGGGCGACCAGGCTCTCCAGGCGGATAACGATTTTTTCCCCGCTTCCCTTCACCATGCGGATGTTGCTGACCTGACGTTGATGATCTTCGAAGGCGCGCTGGCGAAGAAGATAGTATTCGTCCTGATCGGCGCGATCGACAAAATGAGAAAGCGACTGAAGGATCAATTCTTCTCGCTTGACCCCCAACAGAACTGCCAGGGTCTGATTTGCCTCCAGAATGGTATCTTTTCGGCTGAGCGTGCAGTACCCTGCCGGGGCAAAGTTGAAGAGATCGGAGTACAGGTCTCGGGCGGTTTCCAGGTCCAGTTGAACCCGCCGCAGTTCCTCATTCTGGAGGGACAATTCGGCCTGGTGGACTTGCAGCTCGTGCAGCAGAAATTGGAAATCTTCAGGGGGCAAGTCAGTCACCGCCACGGGTTTCCCGCGCAGCGCGTCTTCCGCTCGCCGGCGAAGATCTTGTAAATGGTCGAGGTTTCCCTGGTCTGCCTCGGATAGGCTCACATTGGCTCCCTTATACTTGCGTCACTGGCGATACAGGTACCGTTACCCGCAGGCTGGTGCCCATGCCTGTTTTCGCGTTGATTTCCAAGGTTCCCCCCACCGCTTCGGCCCGTTCCTGCATGCTGAGCAATCCCAGGTGCCCCTGCTGGGCCAGATCGAGTAAATTGGCGGGTGGCTCAAATCCTCTTCCATTGTCCCATATTTCGAGGCTGACACGTTGCTCATTAACCATTAACTGCACCTGAATGATGCTGGCCTGGGCGTGTTTTAGTACGTTGATCAGGCTTTCCTGGTAAATCCGGAAGAGCACCAGACTGGTCGCTTCAGACAGCATGGCGCCGTTTTTCGGCAGCTTGAGTTTGAGACGAATATCAGGATGGTTTTTCTCGAACATTTCCGCGTGCGAGCGGATGGCTCTTTCCAGCCCGAACTTTGTCAGCGCTGTTGGGCGCAGTTGGCCCATGAAGGTACGAAGCTGTATGACCTGATCCTGAATGTTCTGGCGGACTGCCATCAATTGAGCGATGGTTTCGGCATCGGTGCTGTCCAGCAGCAGTCCTTGCAGCGCAAAAATGGCCGCAGCCAGATCCTGAACAGGCCCGTCATGCAGATCGTGCGCCAGTTTCTGGCGCTCTTGTTCGACCCTGTCGATCAGGCGATGCTGCACTTCCTGCTGGATGGCTCGTTCCTGAGCCTGTTTTTCCAGCCGGCGCTGTTCGGTAATATCGCGGATCATGATCCACATCTGGTCTTTACTGCCCGGCGCACGCACGCTTTCCATCTTCACATCGATCCGTTCACCAGTCTGCCGAACCATGCGCATTTCACTAACCTGGCCGTGATGATCAATCCCTGGGGAATGTGTCTTCTCTTCAGGATGGTCTCCCTCCAGCCGATATAGACGATCCGCTGGAGGACTTACGAAGGTACGTTGGCGGAGGAAGTAAAATTCGTCCTGGCTGTGATGATCGATAAAACGCACGAAAGGTTTTTGGAGCAGATGATCCCGCTCGATGCCCAACAGCGCTGCCAGGGTCTGGTTGGCCTCCACAATGCGATCTTTGTCATCCAATGTGCAATACCCGGCCGGGGCAAAATTGTAGAGATCGGCAAACCGGTCGAGAGCAGTTTCTAGCTCCTGCCTGATCTTGCGCAGTTCTTCGTTCTGCAAGGTCAATTCCACCTGGTGGACCTGCAGTTCGTGCAGCAAGTACTGGATATCTTCAACGGGCAGGTTGTTTATATCTACCAGTTGGCCGCTCAGGATGGCTTCCGCTTTCTGGCGCAGATAGTTTTTTCCGTCGTGGTCTTTCTCGGTCAGATCTTTATTCATTATTTCATGCTAACATTTCTGGTTCGTGTGCCGGTGGATCCAGCGTCTGGGCAACGTTTTTAGATAACGATTCCAGCAGCTCAACCTCCTGTGCTTCGAACGATTCTGGTTCCGTGGCATAGATGACCATTACTCCCAAAGGGGCTTTCTCATGTACCGGTTCATTTTCTAAGGATAATGGCAGCACAATCATCGATCCATAGTGGTGTTCGCGCGCGTCCGAGCGCCATGCTTCCTGGTCGGGGTGGGTGGGAATGCAGCGCACCACCACCGCTTGACCGCTGCCAAGGGCGCTGTCGACCGGTCCACGGACGACCTCCGG
>Ga0134094_1002810_pt1 | contig 13902 bp, 8 predicted proteins | sample 5_1taG_FD_94458 | JGI IMG/M metagenome (GOLD analysis project Ga0134094, IMG submission 94458) | Switchgrass degrading microbial communities from high solid loading bioreactors in New Hampshire, USA - 5_19_20_110_A1 metaG | ecosystem: Engineered > Bioreactor > Semi-continuous > Anaerobic >... | reverse complement strand
CGCCATAGCCAAGTGGTAAGGCAGAGGTCTGCAAAACCTTTATTCCCCAGTTCAAATCTGGGTGGCGCCTCCAAATAAGTACTCCAACTTTGATACAATTTTTTCAAAGTTGGAGTTTTTACATTATGCCTTGAAAACCGCTTGAAATAAGGCTTTTCAGGACTTCGGCAAAAATGAACCAACCCCGGAATTGAGAAATACACCTCTCAATTTCGGGGTTTTGTATTAAATCTGCACATAACTTCAAAAGCTATCGTTTGACTTTTGGGGTAATCGTTTGCTTTTTGGGGCTATCGTTGAACCGTACCCCGAAAAATGGACACATGACTTTTGCAGAAACCCATGATGTGGACACAGAAATGGTTTATAATTAAAATAACCATTTTTGAGGAGGCAACACTATGGCGAACTGGAAAACATTCACGCCGGAAGAACTGAAAATAATACGTGAGAACCCATATGTCAAAAGTGCAACATCAAAGATGATACGTTTTACTGCTGAATTCAAAGAGGAATTTTGGCGACAATACAGCGAAGAACATAAGTCACCACAGCAAATTATGAAGGATCTGGGCTTTGATGTGGAAGTGCTTGGCGCAAATAGAATTAATGGCATTTTGATACATATTAGGGAGCAAGCACGTAGTGGCGAAGGATTTGGGATGTAAGAAAAGTATATAACGATAATGAAAGACCATTACCACCTTCAAAGGCGATACTTAAGCTGCAACATGAATTGGAGTATTTGAAACAAGAGGTGGAGTTTATTAAAAAAAATATACTTTTGGACAGAGAGGCGAAGCGGAAAAGATGATTAAAGCTAAGCCGGAAGCAAAATATGAATTAATTCGAGAAATGACTTTGCGAGACAATAATTTACTAAATATAAAATGGTTATGTGAAATCGCAGGGATTTCCCGCTCTGGATATTATCGTTGGCTTAAAGCAGAACCTGAAAGAATTGCTCGTAACGAGCGCGACAAAGAAGATTTTGACCTGATTTTATCAGCGTATAAATATCGCGGGTATGCAAAAGGCGCTCGTGGAATACATATGAGATTGCTTCATCAAAATCCGCCAATAAAAATGAATATCAAAAAAATTAGGCGGTTAATGAAGAAATTCGGCCTTACTTGCCCAATACGTCAAGCAAATCCTTATAGGCGTATGTTACGGGCAATGCAAACCAATAAGATTGCAGACAACCTGGTAAACAGAGAATTCCGTGAGCATGGCGCAAGAAAAATACTATTGACTGACATTACATATATTCGTAGACAGGATGGCAACTTCAGTTATCTTTCGGTTATTATTGACGCATATACCCGTCAGGTGTTAGCCTATTCCCTTAGTGAGTCCCTTGAAGTAGATTTTGTACTTGATACGGTCAATATGTTGATAAAGCAGCATGGTATTTCTCTTAGCAGTGAAACACTTATTCATTCTGACCAAGGTTGTCACTATACAAGCTATGCATTTATGAATATCGTGAATGATAGCGAGCTCCGAAGGTCAATGTCAAGAAAGGCAAACTGTTGGGATAATGCTCCGCAGGAAAGCTTCTTTGGGCATATGAAGGATGAAATTGACTTAAGCAAATGCTTTACACATCACCAGCTCTGTGATATCATTTGTGATTGGATAGACTATTACAACAACGATCGTTATCAGTGGGATTTGGCTAAATTATCTCCGAACGAGTTTTTTCGGTACATAAGTACAGGAATTTACCCCCTCGGTAGCTCTGCCCCCGAACCCCCGGAGTTTAGCGCTTTTGTTTCTAAGGAAGACAGGAAAAAAGACGGTAACTGAGAGCACCGTCTTCCTTACAAATCCGTGTGCCGCTCAGGTCGCACTCCTGCGTTGCCCTATCCTGCACATCGGCAAAGCATTTGCATTATATCAAACTTCAGATGGAAAATCAATTAGTAACAATTAAACCTTTTCTATTGTCCACAATATGGGGAGCGCTTCACGTTGGATTTTTGATTTTTACAAATTGTAAGAAGTTATCTGGAGGTGTTGCTATGAACACATCAACCCAGTTGAAGGCACTGATTCGAAATTTATTTAAGGACCAATTTCGGGGTTTTGCATCAAAACTGTACACAACTTCAAAAGCTTAAATTATGTGTATTATTATTTTTGATTTAACTTTATTTTTTGATAAAATACCTTTACAAACAAAGAATAATTTGATATTATTAAAGCATCAGAACAATTTGCTTTTTTACTGGAGAAAAAACCTTTAAAATAAAAGAAATTATAGCTTAATTTAAAGGGGGGGTTTAATGGTAGGATATGCCGAGCTCGCAAAATTAAATACTTTTACTATGGATGATGTATTTAAACTTGTTGGAAACAAAAAGACTGCATCTTCCCTTGTTCTGCGTCTATCAAAAAAAGGTTTAGTGAAGAAGATCAGAAACAACCTTTATACATGTATTAATATAGCTGATGGACAGCCTGTGGCATCTAAATACCAGATAGCTTGTGCGGTCAATAATAGTGCATATCTTTCACACCATTCAGCTTTTGAGTATATGGGTATATCAAATCAGGTATTTTACGAGATTTATGTTTCTTCAGAAAAACGCTTTGACGATTTTGAATTTAATGGGATAACCTACAGATATATCTCGTCGAAAATGTCGGTTGGAGTTATAAAACCTAAGAACACACAGGGAATTCGTGTTACCACATTGGAACGTACGGTAGTCGATAGTATAAAAGACTTTGAAAAAATCGGTGGACTTGAAGAATTATTAAATTGCATAGAAGCTACACCATACTTAAAAGAAGATGAATTAATAAAGTGTTTGGATGAATATAATCTGCAATTTTTATATCAAAAGACAGGTTTCATACTGAATAATTATAAAAGCCAATTTCAGTTATCAGATGAGTTTATATCCTATTGCAAAAATAAAATGGGGAAAAGTACGCGTTACCTTACGAAGGATAGTACAAAATATCTGAAGGAATGGAGATTGGTGGTACCTGAATATCTTTTTCAAGTAAATGAGCAAGGAGGACCCCCCCTTGTTTAGTTATGATAAAAACTATATTTCAAAAAGAGCCTCTGAACTCGGCTTTGTACGTGATACTTTGGAAAAGGTGTATCGCTTGGCGGATATTCTTGAATATCTCAATACAGAACCAAAACTTAAAGACAAATTAGGACTAAAAGGTGGAACCGCAATAAATTTAACAATTTTTAACCTCCCACGGTTATCTGTAGATATTGACCTTGATTATTTAGTAAATAATAGCAGAGAAGAAATGCTTCATGACAGAGAAATTATAAATGCGACGCTTGAGAGTTTTATGGAGTTCAGCGGCTATAGACTGAGCCCAAAAACAAAGAAACCGCATAGTCTTGATTCGTGGGTTTACGAATATGTGAATTTGGGTGGAAACAAGGATAACATTAAAATTGAGATTAATTATTCCTTGCGTGCGCATGTTCTGCCTGCTCGAGAAGTGCGTATAGTTACTGAACATTTTGAAAGCGAATACAAATTGAATTGCCTTAATGCCATTGAGATATTTGGAAGTAAGATTAATGCGCTGCTGAACCGTTCCGCTGCCAGAGATTTATATGATACATATAACATGATAAAGTTTAGATTATTTGATGAGACGGAAGAACAGCTTCTTAGAAAATGTGTAGTGTTTTATGCGGCAATATCTACGAATAACATCAATAAAACCTTCAATACGACTGCTATTGATAGCCTAACGAAACATAAAATAAAAACTGACTTGATTCCGGTTTTAACAAGGCAGGAGTCATTTGATTTAGGAACAGCGAAAAAGGTAGTAATGAATTATATTGCTGATTTAATGGTGTTAACGCCTTCGGAGAAGGAATTCCTTGACCGTTTTGAAAAGAAAGTATATGAGCCTCAGTTAATATTTGATGATTTAGAAATTATCAAACGAATAGAATACCATCCTATGGCGTTATGGAAAATTAGGAATTAATCTTAAATTGCTAGAGAGTTATGTGATTAAGTTTTAAATAATAAGCGAGGAATAATGATGTGCGTCAAGGAACAAAGCGTCTTTTAATATGTGGGCATTACCGAATTGTGCTTAGAAACCGAAAGATAAGAGGTATATTCATAAAAATGTAGAGAATAAATAGTTTGGAAATTGCATTTGGGATGGGGGAGATTTTATTTGTTCACACCTTATCATTCAAAGTATTATGCAACTCAGCTGACATTAAAGCGCCCAAGCAATAGTATAGAGAAAATTGCCTCGTCTTTATCGGGTGCGAAAGTAGATCTGAATCCACATCAAATTGATGCGGCATTGTTTGCACTTCGTTCGCCGTTGTCTCATGGTGTTTTATTAGCGGATGAGGTTGGTTTGGGAAAGACTATTGAGGCTGCCATGGTAATTGCCCAATACTGGGCTGAACGTAAACGGCGGATATTGCTTATTGTCCCTGCTTCCCTTCGTAATCAATGGTTATCAGAGCTTGATGAAAAGTTTTACATAAAATCCGTTATATTAGAGAGTAAGAATTATAATCAGATGAAGCGTTCTGGTTGTATTCGTCCGTTTGAAGTAAAGAATAAAGCAGTGATCTGTTCCTATCACTTTGCAGCAAGAATGGCAGATGAAATTTCATCGATTCCATGGGATTTAGTGGTTATTGATGAGGCGCACCGGTTACGCAATGTGTATAAATCGTCCAATGTTATCGGCAACACGCTAAAAATTGCCTTAGCCAACAGGAAAAAACTGTTGCTTACGGCTACACCGCTTCAAAACTCGCTTATGGAATTATATGGATTGGTTAGTATTATTGATGAACACGTTTTCGGAGATGTGAAAACTTTTCGTGATATGTATATAAATGCTGATAATGAGGAAATTAGAAATATTTTCCTCCGTCAAAGGCTGCAGCCGTTTTGCAAACGGACGCTCCGGAAACAAGTGACTGAATATATCAGATATACAAAACGCATTTCAATTTTGCAGGAATACGCACCAACTAAAGAAGAGGAACTGCTATACAATAAGGTTTCGGAATACCTTTTAACCCCAAAGCTCTATGCCTTGCCGGCCAGCCAACGCAAACTTATGACGCTTATACTTCGCAAGCTTTTGGCATCATCGTCCTTTGCCATATCCGGAACTTTGCAGTCACTTATATTTCGCCTCCAAAAAATGTTGGACGGATATGATTCGGAATTGAATATAGATGATTATGATATAATTCCTGAAATGTTCGAAGAATGGGATGATGAAGAAAACGGAGACTTTGCCGAATTGATAAAGAACAGGCAAGAAATATACGAGGAACTGCAAAGGCTCGCCCAGTATCTTGAACTTGCTGAAAGCATCAAAATTAATGCCAAGGGTGAAAACCTGCTGACAGCGCTTCAGAAAGGATTTGAAAAAGCAACAGAGCTTGGAGCGCAAAGAAAGGCGGTTATATTCACTGAATCAAAGCGTACTCAAGATTATCTGGTGAATTTGTTAACCAATAATGGATATGAAGGTCAGGTTGTGGTGTTAAATGGTTACAACAATGACCCTAATTCGAAGCAAATATATAGTGAATGGCTGGCTCGACACCGAGGTGAAGATATTATTTCCGGTTCCAAACAAGCCGACATGAAAGCGGCAATTGTTGAAGAATTTAGAGACCGGGCAAGTGTTTTAATCGGTACCGAGGCCGCAGCGGAAGGAATTAACCTGCAATTTTGTTCACTGGTTGTAAACTATGACCTGCCTTGGAATCCGCAGCGCATAGAGCAGCGTATTGGCCGCTGCCACAGATACGGACAAAAAAACGATGTTGTTGTAATAAACTTTTTAAATATTGCCAATGAGGCGGACAAGCGCGTTTATCAATTGCTTGATGAAAAATTTCGCTTATTTGACGGCATATTCGGTGCTTCTGATGAAGTGCTTGGCGCCGTTGAATCGGGCATAGATTTTGAAAAACGCATTGCCGAAATCTACCAAACATGCCGCACAAGTGAGGAGATACAAGCGGCATTTGATGAAATACAGCATGAGCTTGACGAGAAAATCCAGTCAAATATGGAGCAGGCGCGCCGGGTTCTGCTGGAAAACTTTGACGAGGAAGTTGCTAAACGTTTGAAGTCATGTGAGAGTGCCGCCAAAGAGTCCCTCTCGTTATACGAAAAATGGCTGTATTGCCTTGCTCTATCAGAATTGCATGAAGACATAAATCCTTGCCCCGGTGAACCCAGATTCTATTATAAAGGAGACCTTGCAGACAAGGGATATTATAATCTGAATTGGAAAAAAGCTGAACAGTTTAAAGACCATTTTTTGCGCAAAGATCACCTGCTCGCAGAAAAAATTATACAGCGGGCTCTTGCAAGAGAATTGCCTTCTGCCAAGATAATCTTTGACTACTCAAACTCAGGTCATAAAATAACTTTTTTTGAGGAAATGGCAACAAAATCCGGTTGGTTGGCTGCAGATAAGCTAATAAGTGAGGCTTTTGAGGTACAGGAGCACTTGCTGTTAGCATGTGTAGCTGATGACGGTACAGTAATAGATGACGAGCTTGCAGCTAAACTTATTGAGTTGCCGGCAAAAGACAGTTTAGAATTAAAAATTGCGGAACCTATACAGGAATTGCAGAATCAGCGATTGAGGATAAAAGAAGAAACACTCGCAAGAATAAGAAAAAATGATCTGGAATATTTCCATGAAGAATGTGAAAAGCTCGACGCTTGGGCTGATGACTTAAAACAGGGCCTGGAGCGGGAAATAAAGCAGATTGACCGAGAAATCTCCCGGCTTCGCAAAGAGGAGCGTACCGCGGCAACCCTTGAACAGACCTTGGAGATAAGAAAGCAGATTAACGCATTGGAAAAGAAACGCCGGGAAAAAATACGGGATTTATATAAAGAGCAAGACAAAATCGATGAAAAACGCGAAGAACTTCAAGCCAAAATTGAGCGCCAGCTAAAAGGAAAAAATTTTACCGAAGAACTATTTATAATACGCTGGTGTTTGGAATAAGGGAGGAAACAAAAATGGACAGAAAGCAAAAACTGGAACTTACTTGGATAGGGAAATACGATGAAATAAAGTTGGAACCAAGAATACTTTTGGAGGACAAGTCCAAAGGCTACGGAGACCCGAATAGCGAAAATATGCTTATCCACGGAGACAACCTGCTTGCCCTGAAGGCTCTTGAGCAGGATTTTGCCGGGAAAATCAAGTGTATATACATAGACCCGCCGTACAATACGGGGAATGCCTTTGAACAATATGATGATAATTTGGAACATTCAATTTGGCTTAATCTGATGAAGCCAAGATTAGAGATCATTTTTAATCTTCTTGCAGATGACGGCAGTTTATGGATATCTATTGACGATGACGAGTGTCATTATCTTAAAGTGCTTTGTGATGAGATTTTTGGTAGGAAAAATTTTGTGGCAAATGTCATCTGGGAAAAAAAGTTTTCTCCCCAAAACGATGCAAAATGGTTGTCAGATAGCCATGACCATATTTTGCTTTACGCTAAAGACAAAGATAATTGGCGTCCTAACCTATTGCCAAGAACTGCTGAAATGGATGAAAGGTATAAGAATCCCGATAATGACCCGAGGGGTCCTTGGACATCTGGAGATTTGTCGGTAAAAACACCTAATCCACGCGATATCTATCCGATTACTACACCCAGTGGAAGGATAATTATGCCACCTGAAAGTAGAAGTTGGGTTGTATCAAAAGAACGTTTTGAAGAATTGCTTAAGGATAACAGAATTTGGTTTGGGAAAGATGGCAATAATGTTCCGAGAATCAAGAGATTTTTATCGGAAGTTCAGGGTGGGATGGTATCAAAGACCATATGGTTTAGAACTGAAGTCGGAGACAATCAGGAGGCAAAACGAGAGGTAAAAGCATTTAATAATGATGACGTTTTTGCAACCCCTAAACCGGAACGCCTTATCCAACGCATTCTAACCTTAGCGTCCAACCCCGGTGACCTCGTCCTTGACTCCTTCCTCGGCTCCGGCACCACTGCGGCTGTTGCCCATAAAATGGGGAGGCGATGGATAGGCATAGAGCTTGGCGACCACTGTTACACCCACTGTTTACCTCGCCTAAAGGCAGTTGTAGACGGAGAACAGAGCGGCATATCCAAGGTCGTGAACTGGCAGGGCGGCGGGGGATTCCGCTTCTTTGAGCTGGCTCCGTCACTGCTCAAAAAAGATAAATACGGCAACTGGGTTATTGATGAGCGCTACAATGCCGATATGCTTGCGGCTGCCATGGCCAAACATCAGGGTTTTACATATGCGCCTGACAGCGAAGTTTTCTGGAAGCAGGGTTATTCTTTCGAGAAGGATTACATATTCACAACCACGCAGTTTGTCACCCTGGAATACCTTGATCTCATTCACCAAGAGATGTCGGAAGACGAGTCGCTGCTCATTTGCTGTATGGCGTTTCAGGATGGAGCCGATAAGCGCTATGAAAATATCAATGTTAAGAAAATCCCTCAGGTTATTTTAAACAAATGTGATTTCGGAGTGGAAAGCTATAGCTTGAACATCGTCAATCTCCCTGAAATAGACGAGGAGGCGGATGACAATGAATAAAAACACCCGTTACATTACAAATCGTTTAAAACTACGTGAACCTCAAGCCGAAAGTCTGGAGCTGTTTGAGAAGATATGCGGCGCACTGGATCTAAAGAAAGATGTAAATCTTGATGCCAAGGCACAAAAGGTGCGCTTACTTTGCCCTACCTTCAAAAACTTTGAGCGCGATTTCCCCTCAATTTGCTTTTCCCTTGCCACCGGTGTGGGCAAAACAAGGCTTATGGGCGCATTTATTGCTTGGCTGTATTACGAAAAAGGGATTAAAAATTTCTTTGTTATGGCGCCAAACCTTACAATTTACAATAAACTTATTAAAGATTTCGGGGATATTAACAACCCTAAGTATGTTTTCCGCGGGCTTGATGCTTTTGTTACGCCTCCCAGAATCATTCACGGCGAGAACTATGAGAATTTCCGTCAGCCGCAGGAATTGGGCACAAGTGGGATAATAATTAATGTCTTCAATATATCCAAACTCAATGCCGAAACACGAGGCGGCAAAGAACCGCGTATGAAGCGCCTTAATGAAGTGCTGGGAGATTCATACTTTAACTATCTGGTAGAATTGCCCGACCTTGTGCTGCTGATGGACGAGTCCCACCATTACCGTGCCGACCGGGGCATGGCGGTTATTAATGAATTAAAGCCGATACTTGGTATAGAAGTTACCGCAACTCCACAAGTTGAAAGGGGCGGCAAGAGTATTAAGTTCCAGAATGTAGTGTATGAATACTCTCTTGCCCATGCTCTTGAGGATGGGAAGTACGTTAAAGTACCGGCGGTTGCAACACGCAAGAACTTCGATCCACAACAGTATTCGGATGATGAGCTTGACCGTATTAAGCTGATTGACGGAGTGAGAATACATATTGAAACCCAGGCTGAGCTTGAAAAATATGCCCGTGAAAACGGCAAGAAAATAATTAAGCCTTTTGTATTGGTAGTTGCCAAGGATACTAACCATTCGGGAAAGCTTAAGGATTTTATTTGTTCGGATGCTTTTTTCAGAGGATATTATAAAGATAAAGTGTTGGAGATCCATTCCAACCAGACAGGATCAGAAAAAGATGAGAATATAGAACAGTTGCTTTCACTGGAAGAGCCTGATAACAAAATTGAAATAGTTATTCATGTTAATATGCTGAAAGAGGGCTGGGACGTAACTAACCTGTACACTATTATTCCTTTGCGCCGCTCTGCTTCAGAGACCTTAACCGAGCAGACTATCGGAAGAGGTTTGCGTCTTCCATACGGTGAGCGTACTGGTGTTGAAGCGGTGGATCGTCTGAATATTGTGCATCATGACAAGTATGACGCCATTATAAATGCTGCAAATGATCCTAATTCCATTATCCGAAAAATGAACATTATTGAAATGGATGATTCGCCGATTCAAGATCGTAAGACGATTGTCGAAATGCCGTCAAGGGTAGAGGAAACCATAGCAGATTATTCATTTGTAGAACAGATAAAACTATCTCTTCCCGACAATATGCCATCGACAGATGAGAAAAAAAGCGATATAGCCAAGTCTATTGCCCAAAATGCTTACAAAACGGTAATGGAACTGAATAAGCATATTAAAACCTTTGATGATGTTAAAAAACCGGAGTATCAAAAATTAATAGTGTCTTCTGTTGTGCAAAAAACAAGAGAGGCATTTCCGGCAGTTGATATTAATGAAGAAGTAAAAAAATGCATTGAGAAAGCTGTCGAGGAGGTTTCTCAGATAGTGACCAATACTGTCATACCTGTACCGCGAGCTACAATCCAGCAGGTGCTTGAGATTAAAGAGGGGTATTATGACTTCGACCTTGACACTAAAAACTTAAATTACCGTCCTGCTGATGACACAATTATAATAAAAGATTTGAAGGATGGCAAGATTGCTGTAATTAATTCTGATGGGAGCATAGGAGAAGAGGATACGCCGGAAAATCTGATCGTGCAGGAAATCGTTATGACAAAATCTGATGTTGATTACGAAAAAAATGCTGATTTGTTATTCAAACTGGTAGAACAGGCGAAAGCAAAGTTTGCTACATATTTGAATCCGGAAGAGATAAAAAAGGTTATGGTAACAAGAAAACGCGATATAGCTGAGTTTATTTACGTGCAGATGAGGGAGCATTTCTATAAAGAAGAAACCAGGTTTGAAGCATCTGACATGTTACCGTTTACCAAAATTGAAGTTGGTTTTGGAGAAAAATACTCTGCGGATGAACTGTACGATTTTAGAACCTTTGTGCCTGCGGGAGAAATTAGAAGCAAAGTATTTAAAGGGTTTAAGAAGAGTTGTCATTCCCTCTATAAGTTTGATAGCAGCACTGAAAAACAATTTTCTGTTATATTGGAAGACGATAAGGCAGTTTTAAAGTGGATGCGTCCGGCAAAGAGACAATTCAATATATGGTGGGATAAATATAGCCGTCAGCAGTATGAACCTGATTTTGTAGTTGAAACCACGGATTTTATTTATATGGTGGAAATTAAAATGAGTGGTGAAATTCAAAGTACAGAAGTTCAGTTAAAAGCTCAAGCTGGCAAAAGATACTGTGATGCGGCAACAGAATTCAACGCTGAACATGGAGGAAAGCCATGGAAATACTTACTTATTCCTCATGATGTAGTTAAAGAGGGCGTCTTTTTTGACTGGTTAGCCAAGCAGTTTGAAGTGTAACACATTAAAAGTGGACAGGCATTGGGGAGAACTACTCAATGCCTGTCCCAAGAAATCTTGGTGTTAGAAGGGTGTTGATAAATAATGTTGAGTGGATATTTTGAAAACTGTTACGGGATAAAGAGGTTTTCTTTACCTGAAATAAATTTTAAAGAATGTAACAAAGCTATAATTTATGCGCCTAACGGCGTAATGAAGACTTCTTTGGCAAAGGTTTTTGAAGATATTTCTAAAGGAACAGCAACATCCGATCGTATTTATAAGAATGCCGAGACTCGCTATTCTATTACATATTATGCTTCGCACTATGAATATTCGTCATCAAGTGGAAAAGATATTCCACAGTCGAATAACATCTATGTGATAAATTCTTTTGCAGATAAGTTTGAATTCAGTAAAGAAACAGTCGGCACACTTCTTGCTGATGAAGGAACTAGAAATCAATATAATGTCCTTATGGGGAAATTGAATGACATAATTTCCGAGATTTTAAACAAGCTGAGAGAAATTACTGGTTTAACAAAGCCTCAAATAAAGGTAAAACTGATCGAAGATCTTGGTTTGAAAGACACAGCCGATTGGCCAGATATTATGGAAGCTATTAGACAGATAGAAAATAAGAATTATGAATTTCTTAATGAAATTTTCTATTCAGAACTATTCAATGACAAAACTATGGCCATCTATGAAAATGCTGATTTTAAACGTCATATTACAGAATATATTGATAGTCTTGAAAGCCTACTTCGACAGAGTTCATTATTAAATACACATTTTACAGAACGAAGTGCAGAAGAATTAAGTAAAAGTTTTACAAATTACAATCTATTTGAGGCTCAACATAAGATTCTTCTTAGAAATGGTAGGCAAGTGAATAATCTTGCAGAGTGGAAGGAAATTGTACAACAAGAGCTTGACCAATTATACCAAACACCTACATTAGCAAAAACATTTGAAAAACTAAAAAAAATATTCTCCAAAAATGCGGAATCTGCTAAAGTGCGTGAAATTATTGTTGCACACAGGGAGATTATTCCTTTGCTAAGAGATATAGCGTCATTAAAGAAACAAACATGGTGTAATTGTTTTAATCGCCTTGAAAAACCATTTATGGAATATTATGAGATAATCGCAGATTTCAAAGAAGAAGTTCATAATCTATATGAAAAAGCATCAGCACAATCTGAACGTTGGGTAGAGGTAGTGAATGAATTTAACCGAAGATTTCGTGTACCATTCACTGTAAAAATCACAAATAAGTCAAATTTTGTATTAAAAGATGAAGCTCCAAATATTGAGTTTGAATATACTCGCGGTACTGGTGACAGCAAGGAATCTACAGTTTTAAATAAAAACGATTTGATGGTCTCATTAAGTATGGGTGAGCGTAGAGCACTCTATTTACTTTATATATTATTTGATTTGGAGAGAATTAGAAAACAAGCTCGTGAAGGTGGTGGACAATACCTTATTATTGCAGATGATATTTCCGATTCCTTCGATTATAAAAACAAATATGCAATCATCGAGTACTTATGTGATCTTGCTGAAACAAAGGGAATTGATTTACTTATGCTTACACATAACTTTGATTTCTTTAGAACCGTTAAGTCTAGGTGTGGTATTTGCCGGAAAAACTGTTATATAGCCCAAAGAAATGACAATGGTATTATTAGTATAGCAGAATTTAAGTATCAGAAAGATTTCTTTAAAAATGTTATTCGTTCGTCCATTCAGAATGGTAATTTAGACAGTGACTTTAAGAAAAAATGTCTGATTGCTAGTATTCCTTTTTATCGTAATTTAGCAGAATATAGTGGAAGTACTGATGATTATGAAAAACTGACATGCTGTCTCCATTATAAAACGACACCACTTGATACTTCACGATTAATGGTGTCAGATATATGGCGCGTTATAAGCCAATTTCTCGGAAACAAGGATCTTGAGTCTAATGATGAGCCTTATTTACAATTACTTCAAAAGCTTGCAACGAATATACTTACAGATAATGATGAAGTTTCTTTAGAGAATAAACTTGTTCTTTCAATAGCATCAAGAATTGAGATTGAGAAATTTATGAAAGCCAAAATTATCGAGCACGAAGGGACTTGTCCTGACGCAAAAGATTATCAGACAAGAGTATGGTTTGATAAGTCGAAGCGTTATCTAACCAAATACGAAAAAGAGATAATTGAAGAAATTAACTTGATTACACCTGAGAACATACACCTGAATGCTTTTATGTATGAACCTTTGATTGACATTTCTTCATGGAGTTTAAAAGAACTATATAGAAAGGCTATTGCCTTACGAATATGTGGTCAAAATGGCTAGTATAAAACTATGTAGGATTTATAAATAATTAGAATTGCTATAAATAACATAATTATAGAACTTAAAATATAACAGCCTACTGTTTTTCCAAAACACCCGGATGGGTGTTTTTTGTATATGAAAATTTGATTCATCAATCCATCACAAGGAGGTGATGTCTATGCTTGTGCTAATGCAAACAATCGCACTCGAATAATACAAAGGGGGAACGAAAAATGATCGGTATTGAGCAATACCAAAAAATTCAGGAATATAAAGAGCTTGGTT
>Ga0134094_1002806_pt1 | contig 13907 bp, 12 predicted proteins | sample 5_1taG_FD_94458 | JGI IMG/M metagenome (GOLD analysis project Ga0134094, IMG submission 94458) | Switchgrass degrading microbial communities from high solid loading bioreactors in New Hampshire, USA - 5_19_20_110_A1 metaG | ecosystem: Engineered > Bioreactor > Semi-continuous > Anaerobic >... | reverse complement strand
TAGAAGTATATTCCCGGAAATATGGAGCATATAAGGTTATTGATGACTGGATAATATATTTCAGCCCATTTGGCTATTTGCGAAAGGATTTTTGAAATATACAGTTTAAAATTTAAGGAGGTTATCTCTATGAAAAAAGTTCTTATTTCAATTCTAATTCTTTCGTGCATCTTCTTTTTGCTCTCAGGTTGTGATGATGTGCAGCCGGAGAAGGTTGACAAAGAAACAAACGGAGAGCCCCATGCGAAAACAGAAACCTACAAAATCGGCGATCCCGTGAAGGCAGGAAACCTGATATTTACTGTAAATTCTACCAGAACGGATAAAGGTGGAGATATCATTAAACCAGGCGAAGGCAAAATCTATTACATAGTGGACGTGACAGTCGAAAATACTGGCGATAAATCCGAAAATGTCAGCTCCCTGCTGATGTTCAAGTTGTTTGATTCCGACGGCTACAACTATTCGGTCACTTTCGGGCCCGAAACCAAAGGTCAGATTGATGGCGAAATAGCCGTCGGCAGAAAGCTCCGTGGAGAACTTGTTTTTGAGATACCGGAAGACGCAATGGGGTTGGAACTTGAAATTGACCCGACGATTTTCGGTAGCGGAAAAATAATTGTTGAGTTGGACGGGTGATTTGAATTGAAAATCAGCAAACATGCCAGGGGAAACTACTATACCACATTCAAGGGGAAATTCATATACGGTGCCACACCCGAGGAAGTGGAGGAAAAATATATTGAGCTCAGATACAAAGCCCAGAGAGGTCATGAAATTAAGAAAAACCCTACTATGGAAGAATATATGATAAAATGGTACAATGCCTACAAAAAAGGCGAAGGCGCTTTAAAAACACAAGAAATGTACCGTTATTGCATTAACTACCATATTAATCCTGCATTAGGCAAGAAAAAAGTAAAAGAAATAACTTCAACAGACGTTCAGCTATTAATCAAAAGCATTACAAGCAGCAAGAGCCTTGCTCATAAAGTCCGGATAACGCTCAATCAAATCTTCAAGGCTGCGGTAGCTGATAAAATAATAGAATTCAATCCTGTTACGAATACAAAAATAATTGCGCCGGACAAGCCCAAACGAGAGTTTCTTTCAAATACACAAAGGGAGTTGTTACTCGAAATCCTCGAAGGGCATCGTATATACCCTCTTATTTTTACAATGCTTTATACTGGCATGCGCCGCGGCGAGGCACTGGCTTTGACGTGGAGCGATGTTGATTTTGAGAATAAATTAATAAATGTCTCCAAGGCTACGGAATATGAAAAGTCAAAACCGATACAAAAGACTCCAAAAACTGAAAATAGTTTTAGGGATATACCTATGTCAGAAGAATTGATAAACTTTCTCCTAGAATATAAAAAGAAAACAAAAAGCATCTATGTGTTTCCTGGTCATGCTGGCGGCCCAATGGGGCTTACGGAACTTAAAAATCAATGGAGAAAGGCAGAGAAAAAAATTGAAAAATGGTTTGAAGATAACCCTGATTCTGGTATTGAACCCATTACTCTTACCAGCCGTTTGTTACGTCATACATTCTGTACTGCCCTATATGATGCCGGAATTGATGAATTGACTGCGGCCAGAATTATGGGCCATGATGTCAGTACCATGAGGAAAATATATACTCACATTTCAGAAGAACGAGAAAAGATAACTGTCAAAAAAATAGATACGCTATACAAAGCTAAAAAACGTTCAAAAAAGCCTGTCTCTATTGTGAAATAATATTGTGAAATAGGAATCATTATTCTAATAAATCCAGTAATATCAAGCATTATAAAGCTTTTATCTGCCCTGACTCTTAATCAGGGTGTCCGGGGTTCGAGCCCCCGAGGGAGTACCAAGAAAAAAATGCCTCCGCAACGCGGAGGTATTTTTTTCTATATGACAAGAAAGGGATGCGCAACGTATATGGCCCAATCGTGTCCATCTACAGCTTCCTTTAATTTCTTCTCAATTTAGTTCAGGAGGTTATTTTTTTGTCCTGCTAAAATCCAAGTTAATAATTGACGATCTGCATGGTATATGGGTTATACTAGGAGATGAACCGTTGCAAGTGGTTCCAGTATTAAACAAAAGGGGAAACGATAATGAAAGATTTTTTAATTACATTTGCAATAGTCCTTATACTGTGTTTTGTTTTTCTTTTCTTTGGCGGGGCGCTTATTTTTGAGAACATCTGGGGCATTATTGTTTTTGTCTCGCTCGTCATCGCAGTTTTTATAACGCTGTATATTCGTCAAGAGAAAAAAATCGACGAACTGGAAGCGCGGATCAAAGCCCTTGAGTCTCAAAACGAGCCAAAATAGAAACGAGCCAAAAGAAAAGACGCGCACTTCGGAAAGTCCGGTAGACTTCGGGGAGTGCGCGATCTAAATAGTATGAAGGAGGAGGTTCATCCGGAAAATCTTCATTCCTTCCTACTCACTTTTATACATTCCTTTATATGTGGCAGATTTCGCCTCAACCATAATATGATTATTCAGATAATCGATCAATGCCTCATCCTTTTTAATGATGTATTCGAGGATCTTCGTATGCAATTCTACATAATCATGTCCGTGGGACGTTTTGTCCAGCACGGAGGAATTGATCTTGGCAAGAGTAATAAGGACAGGTTCTATCGTATTCCAGCATTGAATTAGCGCCCGGTTCTGGGACATTTCTACGAGAACCCTGTGAAATCTGGTGTTTGTTTCCAGGCGTCGGGCTTTCAGGACCTGCTCGTCCGGTTCCTCGGCAATCACATGGAATTCATGCACGGCCTTCGCAAGCTCTGAATAATCGACATAATCCATTCCCAATATGATTCTCCCTGCGGCACATTCCAGCATGCTGCGGACTTCGTAATAATTCTCGATGTCTTTGTCGGATACGCTTACGACAAATTTTCTTCCGTTTGGCATCGTGCCGATCAATCCGTCATTTTCCAGAACCTGAAGCGCCGTGCGAATGGATCCTCTTGAAACCCCATATTTTTCCGACAAATTATTTTCCGTCAAAACCTCATCCGGGCCATAGTTCCGGGTTATAATGTCGTAGCGCATTTGATCGACAATTGCCGTAATTCCGGCTGAACGTGAAATACTTTGGATCTTGTTCATTTACTTTTCCCCAATCTATATCAGAATTTGATTTTATTTTAGCCATAATACTAAAATACCGCTTTATCACCCTAATATCTGCGGCGCCGTTCCGGTTCCGTAACGCGCGACGGACCGCAGCTTCGACCGAAACATTATTTTCCAATCTATATATATAATACACCATAAGTCGGGTGGTCAAAAAGAGATAATACTCAATTCATATCTCTCTATAATAAAATAATATAATAGCCAAAAAATAATGTCAACAATATAATTTTTTTGTTGACATTATTTTTTCTCTGCTATATACTACGGGTATAAACGGATTTAGTGAACGTATTTCCCGAATACGTTCATAGCGAGTATTTGAAGCTTGTTAAATAGGTATAGGGTTAACCCTTTCCCCAGCACATGACAAACCCAGTGAAATTCACTGGGTTTTGTCTTTATTTTCTGTTTACAACCACCGAAACGCCGTCGGGAATCACCGTCAAGGAGGCGTCCTTCCCCTTAAGCCTGCGGGCCGTTTCCAACGCCGTTTCAACGTTCGGAGCATAGGTCATCTTCATATCCTCTATGATACTCTGGTTTTTCTTTTCTGTGACAAATATGACTTTATGCTTGATCAGTATCCTTGCGAGGATCTGGTATTCCCATTGATCCGGTCTGGTCTCGTCCTGGGCGATTCCCTGGATCTCCCGGTAAAGCGCTTCCGGCGAAGCGCACTGCTTGACCGGCAGATAAAAGCTGTCCCCGCCGGTTCCGTCCTCGATCGCAGCACAGATGATAATGACGGCTCCTTCCTTTGCCGCCGCTTCCGCCGCGGTCATCCCCTTGACGCACTGGTATATGTTCTGGTCCAAGGGAGCGCCGCCGTTGGTCGTAATCACGATGTCCGCCGGCTCAGCCTCGACGGTGCAGTATCCCGCCAGGAATTCACAGCCCGCTCTATGGGCGGACATATCCCCCGCGAAAGCCGCAACGGTTCTCTTATTTTCATCGAGAATCACATTTACGATATAGGAAAGTCTCGCCTGTCTTGCCGCGTCGAGGATATCGGTCTGGATCGGGTTATTGTCCAGCATGCCGGCCCTTGCATACGGGCTGTCGATAAAAGCGCTGCAATGGTTTCCAAGAACGCTCCTTTTCGCGCAGACCCCAGGCAGCACGCTTTTTCCTCCCCCCGAATAGCCTGCAAAGAAATGGGGCTCTATAAAGCCTTCCGATACAAGCAGGTCCGTTTCCGCAGCGATCCTGTTGATCAAAAGCTTTGCTCCGGAAGGAAGGGTTCCGATCTCCACGCAGTCGCTGTTGACACAATCGTGGACAACGATCCTCTCGGACGAGGCGATCTCTCTGCCGAGCTTAGCCTCCAACTCCGCCGCGGTGGTGCCCCGATGGCAGCCGGTGGCAACAAGGAGCGTAATGTCGATACCAGGGTTTTCGCTTCTCATTTCTTCCAGCATGGCGGGAATGATATCCCTGCTGGGAACCGGCCTCGTGTGATCGCTTATGAGAATCGCCGCGGTTCTTTTGCCGGCGGCGAGTTCCTTAAGCGTTTTCCCCCCGAAAGGATGCTTCATTGCCTCGCGCACGATTTCAGCCCCGTCCCCACGGTTTTTGAGTTCTCCGGTGCGCGAAGCCAGAAGTCTGAAGGATCCTTCGGGAAGCTCCAGCCTAATTTCCGTTTTCCCATAAGGCAATTTTACGACCCTGTTCATGACAGCGCTCCTCTTACACGAATGTGCTCACTGCCAGGGGGGCGGTTTGTCATCCGCCGCCGATCTCGTCGGAATCTCTGTAAACGCCGGGCACAAGGCAGTTTCCGTCCTTGTCTTTCTTCGGGCATTCATTTGGCTGACTGGTTTTAATTTGGTCTTTCAATGTCTTTTGTTCCGCCATACGTTCTGTCATTGTCTGATCCCTTTCATAATATTCTTTTTTCAGTAGTATAATTCGCTTCAGCCTTTTTCTTTCACGTCTGCCGAAAAAATTAAATCAGGGATCGCTATTTATTTCTTACCGCGTAGGTTTTAAAGGCCTCCAGCACCTCATTGATCTGCTCGTCCTTCAGAAGCACCGGCTCTCCCACCGCTTTTGCCCTGTAGTATAGTTCCGCCGCAAACTCGATCTGCTGCGCCACGTCGAAGGCATAGGGCAGGTCCTGTCCGCAGGTCAAAAGCCCATGGTTTCCCAAAAGAACGGCATACCGGTCGCCCATGGTGTTCAGGGCGACTTCCCCGAGTTCATAGGTTCCGAACTTGACATAGGGCGTGCATGGGACTTCCGTTCCCGCGTATCCGACCAGGTAATGAAGCGGCTCGATGGTCCATTGCAGGCAGGCCAGCGTTGTGGCGAAGGTGGAATGGGTGTGGACCACCGCCGTGATATCTTTACGCTTCTGATAAAAAATCCGGTGCATATGGTACTCGCTGGACGGCTTTCTGTCTCCGTCCACTTTCTCGCCGTCAAGATTCAGGACGACGATATCCTCGGGTTTTATTATGAAATAATCCATCCCGCTGGGGGTGATGGCCATCAGCTTTTCATCCGGGTTATATAAGCTCAGATTGCCGAAAGAACCCGACGTCAGACCGGTTTCCACCAGTTTTTTGCCGTATTCAACGAGCATTTCTCTTTCCTTTTGCAGAATCATTTCCTATTCCTCCGTCCGATTTGGTATTGCTCTTAAATATTATCACAATACTAATAAAGAATCTCCAATTTTGCAAAAAATATGAACCGGGGGGGCATGCGTTCCGGTAAACGATTGAAGCGGCAACCGGGGAACGCCAGGGCGAATGGCAAGCGGCAAACGAGACAATCCAGACGGCAACCGGACGCAAAGCGAATGGCAAAGGGCAACGGGAGAACGCCAGGCAGCAAATGGGATTGGAACGGCAACCGCAGCAAAAAAGGGAGCGCTCCGGCTGCAGACCCCCTTTTTGCTGTGCTTCGTCCTGAGTAGAATATATGAAATCTGAGGAGAAGATTTCATATTCAGGCCGATTTAACCCTTTATGCTTCCCAGCGTGATTCCCCTGATTATATACCTGGAAAGCAGCAGATATACGATGATGACGGGAACGATGGCGATGGTGATGAGCATATACACCTGCCCCATGTCGAACTTCAAAAAGTCCGCGTTCCTAAGCTGCGCGATCAAAAGCGGCACCGTCTTATTCTCGGTGGATTTCAGGATCAGGGACGGGATAAAGTAGTTGTTCCACGAGGAGACGAAGCTGAAGATCGCCTGGACGGCAATGGCCGGCTTCATGATGGGAAGCACGATGAAGTTGAAGGTCATAAACTCGTTGGAACCGTCTATCCGCGCAGCCTCTACGATTTCGAGGGGCAGCACCGCCTCCATATACTGTTTCATAAAGAAAAATACGATTGGCGAAGCTGCCGACGGAATGATGAGAGGAATAAACGTATCGATGAGGTTGAACGTGCCCATCAGCCTTACAAATCCCAGCGCCGTTACCTGGGACGGCACCATCATGATCATCATGATAAAGGCAAACGCCGCCTTCCTGAAGCGAAAATCGTATGCATGGATCGCATAAGCGGTCAGGGCCGAAAAGTAAGTGGTGACCACCGCAACCCCGGACGATATGAACAGGCTGTTGAAGATCGCCTTAACCACCGGAAGATTCTGGTTATTAAGCAGATTGTTCAGATTATACCAGAAAGACTTGCCCGGGAAAAATGAAAACCCCTTTTGAATATCCGGATGGGAGCGCGTGGAATTAATGATGAGCACATAAAAGGAAAACAGGCACATCAGCGAAATCAATACCAGCACAATGTAGCACACGGCTCTGGTAAGTTTAAGCTGCAGGCGCGCGGCTTCTCCCGGATTTCTGCTCATTGCACGGCGCCTCCCCTCTTAAGCTTCTGTTTCTCTTTACGCAGTTTCTGGTCCCTCCGCATCAATTTCTGCTCCTTCCGAAGTAGCCTCTGCTCCCGGGTCAGCGTATCGTACACAAGCAGGCTCAGCGCGGCGCTGATGAGGAGCAGGATCACGCTCAGCGCGCCGCCCAGCCCGTAATTCTTGCTGTAAAGATGGTTGTTGAGCAGCATGACCAGCGTCGTGCTGGTTCTGTCCGGGCTGCCGGTGCCGTTTGTCAGGATTTGCGGCACATCGAACAGCTGCAGGCCTCCGATCATCGAGGTGATGAGCACGTATATGAAAATCGGTTTTAGAAGCGGCATCGTGATGAGCCAAAACAGCTGCGCCGGTTTTGCGCCGTCGATCTCCGCGGCCTCGATGAGGGACGTGTCGATGCCCATGATTCCGGCCATGAGCAGGATCGTGGTATTGCCGAACCATAAGAGGAAGTTCATGGCGATAATCAGCCCCCGGGTCCCCGCGACTTCCGACTGAAAACGGTACGGTTCGTCGAGAATGCCCAGATGCAGCAGGATATCATTTATGGGGCCCGCGTCGGAGAACAGCACGTAAAAAAGAAGTGCAAAGGCTGACGCCATGATCAGGTTGGGGAGATAGATGATGGTTTTAAAAACGCCCGTGGCGCGAAGGCGCAGGCGCAGGTTGGTAAACCAGCTTGCAAGAAGCAGCGAGATAAGGATTTGCGGGATAAATCCGACGATCCAGATGAGCATCGTGTTGTAAAAATACTTTCCCAGGTCAGCCTCAAAAATCTTCCGGTAGTTGTCAAACCCCACAAAGTTCGGACCGATCTGGGTCAGGCCCGACATGTAGTTTTCAAAGAAACTGTTATAGAATACCGAAACAAGCGGTATCAGCGAAAAAATAAAATACACGAGAAAAAACGGAATCAGAAATATGTATCCCCACTTGCTGTACTTGACGGAACCCGACTTTTTACGGGCAGCTGCCGTCTGATTATGAACGGTATCCATTTTTCCACCCCTTGATCCGCAAGGTCCGGTGCCGGTATTCCGTACCGGGAATCCTGAAACAGAAGCTTTGAAATACGCGAACATGCGCACGATAAAGACGGCAAGTCCCTTATCGTGCGCGCCGAGCCGTTCAGGGCTTTTTTAATTGTTTTTTCAACGGTGACGGCTGTCAACGGGACAGCTCCGGATGTTTCTCGATCACCGCTGTGTAGAAGTTATTAAGCGCCTGCTCCACGGTTACTTTGCCGTCGAAATAATCCGCAAAGGCTTCCCTGAATTCCTCGGTGCAGGCCTGGTCATACGGAGAGGTGTTGCTCATATCGATCTTCGTCGCAGCTTCCGCAAAGAGCGCGATATGATTCTGCCCTCCCAGGAAATCGGACTTGTAATCGCTGTTGGCAAGCTCGTTCATTGCGGCTATGTTGTTGGTGTAATCCTGGGTGTCGATGGTGATTTGCTTCATCGTCTCCTTGTCGCAGGTCAAGGTGTACATGACGTCGCGGATCAGCTCGATATTGTCCGTTCCGGCCGCGGCGCAGATCCAGGTGCCGCCCCAGTAATAACTCTGCGGTCCCTGGCATACGGCCCAGTCGCCGTAAATGCCGTTGCCGACCTCTTCTTTTCCGCCCTCGGATACCGGCGTGGCGAGAGAATTGCCGAGCAGGGTGAAATTGATTCCCCATGTGGAGTAGAAAAATCCGAAGACCTTACCGTTGGGACCCTGATCGGCAGACCATTCGGGAGACCACAGGGTCGTCCTGTTGTTATATCCCTTTTCAGTGTAAAGCTTGGTCTGTTCTACCCAGCGCATGATATTCGGGTCTATGACGATCTTTTTATTTGCGTCCACCCAGGGCTGGGAAGTATTGTTTGCAAACGTGCGGAAGGAATCGTCGTAACCCGAGAGCATCTTGTAGCCCTTGGCGGCGGCTTTTGCAGCCACTGCGTCAAATTTATCCCAATCCGACAGCGCGGCCTGGACCTGTTCGGGATCGTCGGTGCCAAGCACATCCTTTGCAATGGAGCGCCGGTAAGCAAACAGTCCCGGAGTTGCCTGCCAGGAGGTGCCCTTCAATGCTCCGTTGCTGTCCGTCACGATTTGCTTGGTATACTCATACTGCTGGGAAAGATCGGCTTCCGTAAGGCCCACATCCTTGATTATATCCAGGGTATAGTCGCTGTTGGCATACTTCAGCGCATAGTCCGCCTCGATCAGGAACATGTCAACCCTGTCGTCGGGAGCGGCTTTTTCCTGATTGAGCAGCGCTTCATCCAGCGCGTTCTGATAGGCGTTGTCCTGATTCGGCGTAATGATGAAATTGACCTTGATTCCGTCCGGGACAAGACCCTTCTTTTCGAAATACTCGGTAAAGCGGGATTTGAACTCTTCGTTCCAGCAATAGATGTTGAAGACCTTTCCCTGTTCCTGGGCCGCGGCATCCCCGTCCTCGCCGCCGGTCCCGCTTGCCGGCTCGCTTCCGCCGCAGGCGGCCAATGAAACCAGCATCATCAGCGTCAGAAACAGGCCGAGCAATCTTTTCACCGTCATCCTTTTCATGATTCATCCTCCTCCTTAAAATAGCATCGTTATAACGCATTCATTGGAAATTTTCTTTAATTTTTCTTCTGGGAGAAAATTTCCTGCCGCTGTGCGTCCCGGGGGCGATCGATGCGGAAAGCCCCGCGAAAACGCTTCGTTATTAAAATGGATAGATACCCAATGATGCCATCTTTCCGGAGGAATTGAATGCCAGCCCCCGGTTATCCGGTGATTCGTCCGACAGATCTGCCGGGAATGAGCTGACCGTCGATGACGACCTGCTCGGCAACTGCCGTTTTTGGATTTTCAATGCTGTCTATGAGGCGGACGGCCGCCTCCCGCCCGATGCTCAGCGTATCCTGCCGGACCGTAGTGAGCGCGGGCTGAATGATCTGGGAAAGATAGATGCCGTCAAATCCGGCCACACTGATATCTTCAGGAATCCTCAAATTCAATTCATCAAGCACATTGCGCCCCCCGAGGAAGGAAAAGTCGTCCGGATACATGATGCAGGTGGGCGGATCCGGCAGCGAAAGCAATTCCCGGGTAGCCTGAGCGCTTGAAGCGGGATTGTGGTACAGCGCGCTTTTCACATACGCGTCGGGAACCGTGATGCCGAATTCCTGGCATGTGCGGTAAAAACCCGCAAGGCGCTTCTGCGTGACGGAGGTGTCCTCTCCGTGAATAAACGCGATCTTTCTGTGTCCCTGTTCTACGATATATGTCACCAGATCGCGGATACCTTTTAGATTGTTTGAGAGGATAGCCGTTTTTTCGTTAAACACGTGGTCGATGGTTACCACCGGTATCTCGCTCTGCACCAGCTCCACCACGTCGGGATCGTTGAAATCCGCGCAAACGATCACGACGCCGTCACAGGCCCGATAGCGGCAGTGTTCCAGGTAACTCATCGTGGACTGCCCGATATTGTTGCTGATAAACGTGACGTCATATCCCCTGAGCTCCGCTTCCGCCTTAAAGCTGTTGAGCAGGCCGGAAAAATATTCGTGCGTGAGGCCGCTCTGCATCTGATCGACATATAAAACGCCCAGGTTGTTCGTCCGGTTTGTCTTAAGAGCCCGCGCCGCGGCGTTCGGCAGATATCCCATCTCCTTTGCCACCTTGCGGATACGCTGCGCGGTTTTCTTGCCGACGTCGCTCCGTCCGCTCAGGGCTTTGCTTACCGTGGCGACGGAAACCCCGCACTTTATCGAAATATCCTTCATGGAAACCATAGGCAGTCCCTCCGTAATTTATAACAAATCGGCAAGTGAATTGAGCATGTTTATCTGAAGCGTCGATTTGGTTCCTATTATAGCCTATGGCGCCCAAAAGGACAAGCATTTCCTTAATCGATTTCGTAAATGAGTATATCTCATAATGGAAATAATTTCAACCCTTATTTTTAAAATTTTTGCGGAGCCAAAAAACGTTTATTTTTCAGCACATTTTTAATGTAATTTATTAAAAAAGTGCTTGTGTTTTTATTTTGCATAATATAAAATAAGCAGAGAACTTAAACGATTTCGGTAAGTCCGTTTCAAAACAGCTCATTTATAATGCTTGATTTTCCTATTGTTTCAGCCGACGAAAGCGCTCCATTGTCATGCATTAACGCCCCGCGGCAACGAAGAATCATTTTCCGCTTATAGGGATAAAGGAGAAAACAACATGCAGTACGGAACCTTTGATGATATCAACCGGGAATATGTCATCCACACCCCGCATACCCCCCTGCCATGGATCAATTATCTTGGGTGTGAAGGATTTTTCAGTCTGATTTCAAATACCGGCGGAGGCTATTCTTTTTATAAAGACGCCAAACTGAGGCGGATAACCCGGTATCGCTACAATGGCGTGCCCGCCGATATGGGCAGCCGTTTCTATTACATCGTAGACGGGCCCGAAATCTGGAGCCCCGGCTGGCTTCCCGCCACAACCGGGCTTGACAGCTACCGCTGCCGGCACGGGCTCGGATATACGGTGATCGAGGGCGAAAAAGCAGGGATCAGCTGCAGCATGACGTTTTTTGTTCCCCTGGGCGCAGACTGCGAGCTCAATCATATGACCATCATGAATAAAACGGCGCGGCAAAAGCGCATAACGGTATTCAGCGCCGTGGAATGGTGCCTCTGGAACGCCGTGGACGACGCGCAGAACTTTCAGCGCAATCTGTCCATCGGAGAGGTGGAGCGGGATGGCAGCACCCTCTATCATAAAACGGAATACCGGGAACGGCGCAATCATTACGCGCTCTTTCACGTCAACGCGGATATCGCGGGATTCGATACGGACCGGGACACATTTCTAGGCCCCGCGGGGGACTGGCGCCTGCCCCGGGCAGTCCGGGAAAACGAATGCCGCGGAAGCATGGCCTGTGGATGGGCTCCCATCGCCGCCCATGCGGTGGAGCTTACCCTCGAGCCCGGAGAAGTTCGGTCCCTGATTTACATTCTCGGTTACATTGAGAATGAACCGGAACAAAAATGGGAAAGTTTAAACTGTATCAACAAGGCAAAGGCCAGGGAGCTAATTTTTCGTTTTTCCTCCGACGCAGATGTTCTGGATGCGCTCGGCAAACTGAAGGCGCACTGGGATTCACTGCTGGCCCGTTTTTCCATCCAAAGCGGCGAAGAAAAACTGGACCGCATGATGAACATCTGGCATCCTTACCAGTGCATGGTGACTTTTTTGATGAGCCGCAGCGCAAGCTATTTTGAAAGCGGCACGGGACGCGGGATCGGATTCCGGGACAGTTGCCAGGATATCCTGGGCTTCGTCCATCTCGTTCCCGAATATGCGCGCCGGCGCATCCTGGATATCGCGTCCATCCAATTTGAAGACGGCAGCACCTACCATCAATACCAGCCGCTGACCAAACGCGGCAACGCGGATATCGGCGGCGGCTTCAACGACGATCCGCTCTGGCTTGTAGCCTGCACTGCCGCCTATATAAAGGAAACGGGAGACAGCTCCATCCTTTGGGAACCCGTGCCCTTTGACAACGTCAGGGGCAGCGAACGCCCCCTGTTTGAGCACCTGCGGCGCAGCATCCGATATACGAGGACCCATCTCGGGCCTCACGGGCTGCCTCTCATCGGGAGGGCGGACTGGAACGACTGCCTGAACCTGAACTGCTTCTCCACCGATCCCGGGGAGAGCTTCCAGACCTGCGCAAACTTCGAAAGCGGCACGGCGGAAAGCGTGCTGATCGCAGCCATGTTCGTCCTTTACGGCAGGGAATACGCCGAGCTTTGCAGGCGCTTCGGAGAGGAGTCGGAATCCGAGGAAGTGCTTCGGGATGTTCAAAACATGGAAGCGGCCGTGCTGAAGCACGGATGGGACGGCGAATGGTTCCTGCGGGCCTATGACGCATTCGGACGGCCGGTGGGCAGCAAGACCTGCGAGGAAGGGCAGATTTACATAGAACCCCAGGGCTATTGCGTCATGGCAGGGATCGGCGTAAAAGAAGGCTATGCCGCCGCCGCACTGAAGAGCGTCAGGGAACGCCTGGAATGCGAGCACGGCATTCAACTGCTCAACCCCTGCTATACGGTCTACCGCAAGGAACTGGGAGAAATCACAAGCTATCCTCCGGGTTACAAGGAAAACGGAGGCATATTCTGCCATAATAATCCCTGGATCAGCATTGCCCATACGGTGCTGGGCGACGGCAACGCGGCCTTTGACGCATACCGCCGGATCTGTCCGGCTTATACGGAGGAGAAAAGCGACATCCGCCGCACCGAACCTTATGTTTACAGTCAGATGATCGCGGGGCGCGAAGCGGCCCGCTACGGGGAAGCCAAAAACAGCTGGCTCACCGGCACGGCCTCCTGGGCGTATGTGAACATCAGCCAGCACATCCTGGGCATCCGCCCCCATTACGACGGTCTGGAGATCCGGCCGTGCCTGCCGGATTTTATCGGTGAATTTACCGCGGAGCGGTTGTTCCGCGGCACGCGGTACTTCATTCATGCACGACGGGCGGAGCAAAGCCTGCCATCTCCCCGGATCCGGGTGAACGGCGAGCCCATTGAAGGTCTTCTCGTTCCCGCCGACGGACGCGGCGAACTGCATGTAGAAGTGGAATTTTAGGGAGGATTTCATGCCATTTCATAAAGATTTTCTCTGGGGAGCGGGCAGCTCCGCCTATCAGACAGAAGGCGCCTGGAACGAGGACGGAAAAGGAAAGAGCATCTGGGATGAATTCTGCCATACCCCGGGCAATATCAACAATGACGAGACCGGAGACGAAGCGGCGCTTGCTTACCGCTTATTCGAAACAGACCTCGAGCTGATCAGGAAGCTGGGCCTGCGCGCGTACAGGTTTTCGATCTCCTGGCCCCGTGTCATTCCGGAAGGACGCG
>Ga0134094_1002801_pt1 | contig 13917 bp, 17 predicted proteins | sample 5_1taG_FD_94458 | JGI IMG/M metagenome (GOLD analysis project Ga0134094, IMG submission 94458) | Switchgrass degrading microbial communities from high solid loading bioreactors in New Hampshire, USA - 5_19_20_110_A1 metaG | ecosystem: Engineered > Bioreactor > Semi-continuous > Anaerobic >... | reverse complement strand
CTTCCCACGCCTCCATCAGAGCCGCGCGGCTCGCGGAATATGAGGCATCGAACTCCTTAATCAGCACGTCATAAGGAATCTCCAGCGCCGCGCCCACGAGCTTGCAGATAGTCTTAGTGAAGTTCTCAAAGCTCGGCGTCGGGACGTTCGGATTGCCGAACACTACTTTTTCACCCGGCTTGAGGACGATTATCGTCCCCGGTCCCATCTCGTACTCGCTGTCACTCTGCGAAGCATTTTGCGGATCCGCCTCGCCGGCTGGCGTGTCGCCGATGCCGACTTCGTTCATCGGGATTTCCGACGTGTCCTCTTCTGTCTCAATCCATGCGGAGAAAAACGACTGGACAAGCGCGGCCATAAGCTCGGCCTCGGTGTAACGCCGAAGCTGGAGTAGCGGCTCGATGACTTGCGCAAGATAAGAAACGCCGCGGTACTGCTCCGGCCTTTCCGCGTCCATGATGTGGAGAATTTGCGGCAGGCCGGTCTTCGCGCCGTAAGCCTCAACGCGCTTCCATTCAGCCGTCAAGTCGGCTGACGTTTCATTCGGGTAAACATTGCAGATATGGTAAGCGACAATGTTTCCCTGAGCGTCAACCTCCACACCGTCATAAATCTTGTTCCCGTTACTCTTGTTTTCCCCCTCGACAAAGTTCGTCGCGGGCTTCATGGTTGCGTCGCGCGGAGTGCTGACGCGATCTGCTTCGATTAAATGGATGCGGAGGGAATAGGGATTTGTCGGCGTCGGGTCATACCGTTTGAAAAGGGCGAAAACATCGCCGCTCATAAGCCATGATTTAAGGGCCAGCTGCTGCAGGCCCTCGAAATTGTTGACGCCGGTTGCGTCGCAGTGCTCCTTTTTCGAGGCCCACATTCTAAATTCGGCCTCGGTTCGCCTCTGCCATTCCTTTGCCTGCTCGGAGCTCAGGCCGAGGATTTCCCTGTCTATCGCCGATTTGAGCGTCAGCCCGACGCCGATGACTTTTGTCCTGTTTGTGTTGATTGCGGCGGTCGCAACAGGCGACGACATATAGAGAAGGCGCCCGCGTTGACGGAGCGTCAGGTTATTCCAATCTATATCCTCACGCGGTGAGCCGCTGTTTGGAACGAAGTTTTTAAGCGCCCGCCGCGTAAAGCTCGCGCCGGCCTCGGCATATCCTTTTCCTATAGGCGAAATCATCTTCCTCAATCTATCGCCTCCTTCTTTCCTAAAATAGGGGCCACCCCGCGGCGAAAGGAGCAAACTCCGCAGGGCGGCCTATTGGCAAAGCCCGCTCATCCGCGGGCTTATACCCGTTACCAATTCGACGGCAGTATGCCGAATGCCTTGCGTGGCTTTTTGCCTTTCAGCATGGCCTCCAGCTTGTCAACCTGCCGCTCGGCCTCTTTGATTTCTTCCAAAAGCGTATCAAGGTCAAGGCGTGTCAGCGTTCGGTCGTCGATGGTATAGCTTTTCACGCCGCCTTCAATGAGTTTGAGATAAGCTTCGCGCTTTTTCGCGAGCGCGGCGCGCCAGAAAGCAAGCCGCGCCTGCAATTCTTCGCGGGATGCCATTTTATCACCTACCATGAATCGAAATATTTGTCGGGATTCACTCGGATGACAGACTTTTTCGCCGGCGCCTGCGTTTTTGGCGCGCTTGAAGTCTGCATATTTTCGCCATGCCCTTTTTGCGTCTGTTTAAGGCGCCTGTCAATGGCGTCGAGGTCGGGAGATAACGCTTTGAACGCAGCCATCGCGTAGTTTCTGCAGTCAAGCGCTTCGTTTCTCTCATGACCGGGTATGATTTCCCACACCCACGGGTTTTTCCTTCCTTGTTTGTACACAAGCCTTTCTGAGAGCAGGCTTGCGAAATACTGCACGCTGTAGTCGTCGCGCTTCGGAAAATGGCAGTATTTCGAGCCCGGCGTCTGAACCCGCAGGTTGTCCATGATAATCTGTTTTCCGGCATCGACGCCGATGGTGTACTGCCAGCATGTACCGACATATCGGCGGTTTAGGATGATTTTTACCTTCTTCGGCGGCGAAATATACGGGACATCCGTCCCGCCCTGTCCCTTGATGGCAAACACATTCTTTGCCTGCCGTTTCCGGCATTGGAGGCGGACTTCCATCGTAAAATGGCCGCCTTCATCGACGAACGTCGTCGAGACTTTTAGCCCGACACCGTTCTCGAATTGGTAAACATGATCGATGACATGATCGAGTTTTTCCCAAACCTCGTCCGAATCGGGCCGGCCCATGATGATGCCTTTTTTGATGCCCCATGTCTCGCCGAAATGCCCATGCCCGACGACTTCATATTCAAGCCGGTCGTCCTGAGTATCCACGCCGCAGGTCAGCACGAGCACACCGTCTGGCAGCTCTGCCTTATATTCTTCGCGGCGCGCGAGCAGAGAATCCTCATTTTCAAGGTCGCCGCGGTCTTCCCACAGCTCGCCGAAGCAGGTATTATAAACAACCTGAAGTTTCCTTGTATTCCCCTGCGCGTTCAGGTACTTTAGAATAATCGATTCCCAACTCGCCCATTGTGAAACAAAAGCATTCAGCCAAAATGACCGAATGCCGCGCGCAATAGCGTCAGGATTATCAGCCTCCCATCGGGCCGGCTGCCTTTTCATCGTGATTTCGTCTGAGATGCAGGCGCATCCAGGGCAGATGTAATAAATGCTTGTTATTCTATATGTTTTTTTGCCGGCGATTAGCCTGACTTCATGCTCATACCGAATATCAGAGAATTTTATTTCGTGGTATTCGCCGCAATGCGGGCATTGCGACTTCCATCGCTCCATCGTGCCTTCAGCAAAAGAGGCCTCGATGGCGCTTGCGCCTTTGATGGTCGGCGTAGAAACCTCAACGGCCTTCGCGTTGTAGAATGTGGTCTGCCGGGCCATCGCAAGCTCCCACGGATCGCCTTCATTTCCGGCGGACAGCGCCCAGCGGTCGCGCTCGTCGCCGAACACATAACGTATCGGCTTTGACGCCAGCGCGTGCGCTTCGGTGGATCCGCAAAGCGTCAGGACGCCGCCGGGATATGTTTTTTGCAAGATCGTGTTCCCGCTGTCCCTGCTTTTCGGCTCAGCCACCTTTTTTTTCAGAGATGGACAGTCGCGGATCATCGGCGCGATGCGCAGCTTTGAATATTCTTTAGCATCGATGGTTGTCGGATGCACGAACAGAATGGAACCCGGGTCTTCGTCGATTATGTAGCCAATGCAGTTATTGAGAAATTCCGATTTGCCCACCTGAGAAGCAGCAACCATGACTATCCGCCGCACCTTTGGGTCAGTGAAGGCATTCATCGGCTCACGGAGATATGGCGTGCGTTCCGTGCGCCAGGGACCAGGTTCAGCGCTGGCTTCAGAGGAAAGCCTCCTCTTTTTTTCAGCCCACTCAGTTACCGTTAGGCATTCTGGCGGGCGGAAAGCGGCCAACGGCTTTGATATTGCCTTATTCAGACGCTTTGCATCATCTGTAGCCGTCATCTGCGTCATCCTGCAGAATGTCAGTTTCCCAGTCCCTGCGTTCCCGGACCCTCTCCTCATATTTGGCAGGATCATATTTGTAATTCGACAGTTCTTCCATTACCAGATATACCTCTTTCCGGATAATATCTGCAGCTTCCGCAGCCGATTCTGCCGATGACACATCCATCGCAAGCCTCCCGGGTAAAGCAAGCAGCGCGGACCGGATAGCGTAAATCAAATCCTCCGTCATAGCCGCGACGTCCTCAGAGCGGTGCATCTTCCCCTGAAGTTCCTTAGCTTCCAGATCGGCGATGAGGGCCTTCGCTTTTTTTAATTTCGCTTCCGCTTCGAGCTTCTCAAGAATGGCTTCTTCTGCAATTGTGTCCTTGCTTTTATACTCAATATAGGCTTGTACGCACTCAGCCAAGTTGTATTTGCCGCGTCCCACCGGCTTAAAGATGCCGTCCTGTGCCAGCTGCTGCACGCGGCGAGCCGTTGTGCCGATTATCAAAGCCAGGCACGTTGCATTGACTTCCGTTTTCTCGTCAATAATCGCGTTTCCGACGGTCTTTTTCTCTCCAGATCCCATACTTTTCACCCTAAACGAAGCGAAATTGCCGAAATTCACCTCGGTAACTGCGCGTTTTTTGGGGTCGGCGAGCCCGCCGGCATTGTTTCCCCCTCTTCCCAGTACCTTTTTGGTTGACATAATGAAAACGCGGGCGGGGAATCGCACCCCTGACGGTCGGCGGCCAGTAAATCGCATGCTCATATATCTTGCCAACACGCCGCGGCTAAGCCCGCTCCTGCGTTTGAGATGCGACTATGCAATGTCCTCGTCTATATGCTTGCCTCTGACTCTGAGGCGTTCTCTTCGATTTCTTCTTTGTCCTCCTTGAACGTCGTGCTTTTCCATTCAAAGCGATATATGCAAACAGGGAAGGGACAGTATGGAATAGACACTTCCCGCTGCCTGAAAACGCATACTCGGCATTTGTATGTCACGTCCACCCACCGCCTTCCGCGCATAACAAAAAGCGCCCGGGTTTTTCCGGACGCTTTCTCAGCTTGCATTATAACAGTATGTCAATATGACATTCAATGACGCGGCGAAAAAATATTTATCTTTTCAAGCGCTTCGCCATGCAGTCGCACCGTATGCCGCCAGCTTTTATTCAGCTCAACCGCAATCTCTTCCCACGTCTTGCCGTCTATGTACTTCCGTTTCAACAGGAACCGCAGTGTAGGTTTATCAACCGTGTTTATGGCCGTTTCGATTTCCCCGCGCATGGCCGCATACTGATCGACCTTGCCGTTAATCTCATCCATCAGATCCGCAAGACAGGTATAAAGCTCCTCACGAGATGACGCCTTGCCTTTCGCCGAGATTGGGACCTCTGAAAGAGTCGACGTCATTTTTTGGCACATCGCTTTCAGCCGCTCCAGTTCTTCCAGCTGCCGATTGATTTCCTTGTCCAGCATGGTATATCTAAGCAGCCATCGTTTCTTTTCCTGATTAGTCATGCCGGCTCCCTCGCTTTCGTAATCCGCGCCTTAAGCGCCTGCATTAGTGCTTCCTGCCCGTCGCCTTTGGCGTGTAACGCCGCGACTACGTCCTCATCCATTCCGCCCTGCACTACCAAGTGGTGAATAATGACAGGGTGTGTCTGCCCCTGCCGGTGCAGCCGGGCGTTCGCTTGCTGGTACAGTTCCAAATTCCAGTTGGGATACCCGAACCATACGATGTGATGCCCGCCGGCCTGCAGGTTAAGCCCGTAAGCACAGCTGGCCGGATGCGCCAGCAGGACATCTACTTCGCCGGCATTCCACGCATCGGCGTCCGCGGCGTTCTGATACACCCTCACGCGCCGACCTGCGCCAGCCAGCCGATCGAGAAGCCGGCCGCGCTCGTGTTGGAACCAGTAGAAGACCAGCGCGTGCTCGCTACCCAGCTGCTCCAACAGCTCGTCGAAGGCCTCAAGCTTGCAGTTGTGGATGTATGCCGGATTCCCTTCCGTGTCGTATACCGCACCACTGCACAGCTGAAGGAGTTTGCCGTTTAAGACCGCCGCCGTTTGCGCGGTTATCGTGCTCTCATCGACCTCAAGAAGCATGTCACGCTCAAACCGCTTATACGCTTTCCGCGCCGGCTCATCCAGCATGACAGGGACATAGCTGTCGACGCGCTCCGGAAGCTGGAGATAGTCTTCCGATTTCAGGCTGACGCATATATCGCTTATCAGCCGCCGGATCTGCTCATCAGCTCCGGTCAAAGGCGAATATGTACGGTACGGCTGCCCCGGCCAGCTCGGGTCCTGATGGAAGAAAATCTTGCGGTACTCCGTCAGCGTCCGCCCAAGGCGCTGGCCTCCGTCGAGGAGGTAGATCTGCGCCCACAGGTCCTCCAGTCCGTTCGGCGCCGGCGTGCCCGTTAGCAGGACCACCCGGCGGATCCGGCTGCGCACCAGCTTCAAAGCTTTGAATCGTTTGGACTGTGAATTTTTGAAGCTGGTGCTTTCGTCCAGTACCACCATGTCAAACGGCCAGTCGTTGCGGTAATAATCCACCAGCCACGATACATTATCGCGCCCGATGACCCACACATCACCCGGTGTGTGTAGCGCCCGTATGCGCTGCGCCGCCGTGCCCATTACCGGGATCACCCGCAGATGCCGAAGTTCGTCCCACTTCTGCGCCTCGACGGACCACGTCGCCTCCGCGACTTTCTTCGGCGCGATCACCAGCACACGTGCCACCGACCAGCGGTTGTACTTCAGTTCGTTGATAGCCGCCAGAGTAATGGCCGTTTTGCCGAGGCCCATCTCGAGAAACAGTCCTATGCAGCTGTCGGACACGACGCGGTCAATACAGTACCGCTGGTAAGGAAGCGGGTTAAACCTCATTCGGCATCACCTCCTCAACGAAGGCATAGACGTCATCCAGCCCGCGGATCATTCGGACGTCGCAGCCGCGCCTCCGCATTTCTGAGATCTGCCACCGCTGGAGTTTCGACAGCCGGCCGTCTTTCTTTTTCAGCTCGACGAAGATGATGCGGCCGACCGGCGTAATCACGATGCGGTCCGGCACGCCTCGGTTGCCGGGTGAGACAAACTTATAGCACAGTCCGCCGCGCTCCCGCACCAACCGTGTGAGACGGTTTTCTATCTGCGACTCTTGTGTATTTTGCATAATGCCTCCCTTCGATTCGAGGAGTGAAGTGGAGTAGGTTTTCGTACCTTTTGTAAATAGAGGGATTAGGCGTATTAGAGGTATATACACATACCCTCTATTCTCTCTAATCTCTCAATTATTTAGTTTCTAGTAATTTACTCCACTTCTCCACTTCGCGTACTTCAAACTGTTGCGATATAAGGTTTTTTCGAAAGTGGAGTAAAAATTTCTACTCCACTTTTTACTCCACTTCTCCACTTTTTTAGGGAAGTGGAGTAAAAATCGATACAAAAGAGAGAAATCACATTTCGAATGGGTCTTTTGGCGGTGGGAGCATTGTCATTTCGACGAACTTTTGCATCGGTAAACGGTATAGCCTCCGCCCGTCAATTAAGCGTGCCGTTATACGGCCGTCCTCGTTTGCCAGCTTGGCAAGAACCCGCCCCAGTCTGTTCGCAGGCGGCCGCGCCGAAAGCCGCGCCGATAATTCCGCTGCAGAGAACTCGCCCCACTGCTCGACAGGGAGATCGTAATTCAGCATATCGCGCAGTTCCAATTCGAAGTCCAGCGCTTTCGTATACTGCAGATTTATCGCTTCAAGCGCTGCGCGGCTGATTCCGTCCAGACGGAATCCCTGCGGGTTTTGCTGATAAAGGACATACACCTGTGCCCACAGCTGCCGTTTCCATTCCGGCGTCAGGCTGAATAGCCGGTTAAGGTCCACCTGTGTAATTTGGACCGTCCAAAACCGGCGGTTGCCGGTATCGTCAATAAGGTATTCGCCGGGATTCACAGATCCGCAGAACGACGTGCGCCGCGGCCGCTGCACGGCTTTGCGGGCATACGGTGTCCGGTACTCGTCGAGGTCCTGCGTCAAAAACGCCTTAAGGCCGGCGCTGTCTCGTGCGGTTGTCCTGTCGAGCTCGCCCAGCTCGCAGATCCAGCACGCGAGCGCTTGGATGTATGTGTCCTTTTCCTTCATGTCCAATCTGGCGCCCTCTTTGAACATGCGCGGGAGTGGGACCAGCTCGCGCAGGGCGCTGGTCTTACCCACGCCCTGGGCCCCTTGGAGGACCAGTACACCGTCTGCTCCCTGCGGGTTCATTTCGTCGTTGCAGGCCATAGCAACGCACTGGATAAGCCATTTGCGGATCAACGTGCGCGCGAGCTGGTCGGTGACGCCCCAGATATCGTACAGCTCGTTAATGCGGTCTTGTCCGTCCCAGACTTCGGTGTTGAGCATGTCGAGCACGGGGTTATACCGGTGCTCCTCAGCGATCATGTCGAGGCAATCGCACACCGTACCCTTGGCCGCGCCTTTAACGCCGGCCAGGCGAAGGTGGTCGAGGAGCATCACCGGAAGAAGATTTTCGGCATTCGCCCGGGACCAAGATTTCGGGTATCCTTCGACTTCCACCTGCCAAGTAATCTCGTTCAGACGGATGTTGATGCCGATGAGATTCAGCAGCTGGCGGATGATGTCCGTCGTGAGGATTTCTCCCTTGAGCCCGCCTAAGAATTTGGCCAGCGCCTTATTCGATGCCGGGCCTTCTGCCGGGCTGGACGTCGAGAATGCGCGGAGGATTTCTTCGCCGCGTTCCCTGTCCAAGAGCTCCTTGACCGCCGTATCCGCCTCAGCCAACTCGCACATGGCGACGTAGGACGGCAACCGGTTGGTCGGCGTATCCGGCTTGATGCTCGGATCGTCGTCTTTTTCGCCGAACAGGTGCAGGCGCACGAGGTCGAACGAGTTGACCAGCTTTCCGCTGCATGGGTCCGTCGCGTGGTGCGAATAGAGGAATTTGCCGCCGTCATAAACCACGGCGCCGCCCGTCGTGGAGCCGCCGGTGTAGGTGTAACGGTCGGGCGTATCCGTGGGCGCGTAGATGCCGGGCAGGAACTTGTCCATCGCGTCGTATATGCTGTAGATGCGGCAGAACGCGCCCACGATGCCTGTTTTTTCTTCCGGATCGCCCTGCTTAGCCGCGAGCTTCGGCGCGTTCACCGCAGCGCCCGGAACCTGCGGCCATTGGCTGATATCCCGCCAGTCGATGTACTGCGCCAGCAGCCCATCTGCGGAGGCCATGGGCTTGTCCGCAAAGGTGAAGACATACTCCCCGTCGGCGCAGACTGACGGCCAGTACATCAGACGCGACGGCTCGAATGTCGTCGGGTCGGCGTACTCGATGCCGATATACTGCGCCATCTTGCGCGCGATCGGCTCGTACTCGTCCGCGGTGACGGTGCGGTCAAGCGGTATGATAACGCGCAGGCGCGGGGATGCTGGGTTGTGCTTGCGAGTGCTGTAGATGCAGTAGCCGCATCCGAGGCCGTCCACGCGTCGTAGGATATCCGGCGTGCCGCCGGCCGGGATGTTGTCAAAGTCAAGGGCGATGATATCCCGGCCGGCCACCGCCGAGCCTTTACGGCGCGGACCGCTTAACGGCCCGCCGACGAAGCCGCCGACGTCCTTGAGCTCGTCCTGCTGCGGCTTCTTGAGGTTTATGTATTCCTGGTACGTCTCCGTCCCGCGCGCCGGTACGCGGAGCTTTTCGTATAGCTCAGAGAGCATTAGGGTTTGATTGCGCCAGTTGGTCGCCTTGCGGCTGGCGCCGGTTGCGATGGTTATCGGTCTGTCGTTTATCATAAGGCGCGGGCTCCTTTACATTCGCTTATGGCCTCCCCGCGTGGTTTAGGACATCAGCGTAGACTATGTAATAGGCATACCGGTTACTTCTCTTTGTTTCTTTTTCGCCGTAAACAGCGATGTAGGCCTGAATCCATGTCTCGTAAGCGTGGAGGCGATTGAGGGAAATTTTTATCTCTGTGTGGCCATTTTTGAGAAGCCGCATTTCCATTTAGACCACCTTTTCCAAGATTACGCCTTTAAGTCGGGGTCTCCGCGATCCCACCGCGCAACAGGCGGGTTTTCCTCGCGAGCGGCCATTAAGGCGCAGATAAAGGCTATGTTGCAAGCCACATGTTTGTAGTGTGGGATACCGCTTTCTTCGTCGCAGCCGAACGGATCGTCGACGAAGGCTAGAACGTGCCTATAGAGGGCATCGATATAACGGACCAGCTTGACCTTGCGCCACCCGTCTGGATCGCCGTTGTATTTTCTGGTGCCATACTCCCGGACTTCGGCGATATCCCGGATAATCTGAGACGGGACAAGGCTTAGTTTCGGCTTTCCGGCGTCGGCTTTAATCGTTTGGTCGGTCATTTTGCATCCTTCTTTCGTGTTTTGCGCGTAAATAACTCATATTCCCACTTCCATAAATAGCCGTATTTCAAAAGTCTTTCCGCGCGTTGAATATCCATATCACCTTTGATTAAATGGGTTAAGGTGAATATGGGACTGCCAAATCGCTTTTTTATCTGCCGAATTAGACTCAGGCTTTTTACCCCTTCGGTTTCGCCCAAGAGCAGTAATCGGTGCGCTTATTCCATTGGCAATCGCCAAAGTGCATGGCGCAGTCGACGGTGCCGTTATAGGCGCAGTCTTTGCAACGAATTAACGGTTTTATCTCTATCGCCAGTTCCTCGAACATGCGCAAGGCGGTCGTTCTTTCGAGTCCGCCTATGCAGTACTCGGCGATTTCAAGGAAGGCGGATTCAGAGATCATTTTTGCCATTGTACGCCGACCTCCTAAAACAGACTCAGTTGTATGGGCTCTTTCCAGCCCAAGCTCGGGGCCTTATCCAGAAGCAGCATAATAACTTCTTCCACGGTCTCACCCGATCTAACAAATTCACTGTAATCGCGCCAATCCTCGCCAGAGATATAAATGTGGGGCGTGCCTGACGCTGTATAGATGCGGATTTGTAGGGCGATTTTGCACTTCTTCGCCAGTCCGACCCAAGCGCAATTCCGGTTTGCCCCGGCAATCGACGCCTTCTTCGAACCGAAAAGGCGAAACGGCTTCAATGGCTGCCTTGATTTGCTTGAGGGTCATTGATGCGCTCCCAGCCGTTTCCCGCACATCGGGCAGTAACTCGCCCCGCAGCGCTTATCCCAACCTCGGCAATACTCACACCCTCTGCTTCTCTCCGCCTGTTCGCGCAGGGCTTCGATAGCCATTGTGTTTACCGCTTTTGACCTAAGCGTGGATGGGTGGAAGTCCTGCGTAAAAATCATGTGCTCAAGATATTTAATAGCTTCTGCTATTGTTGGGTTTGCCGCTCTCTCTATTTCACTCATTTGGATCTACCTCCTTTGGAAACCTCATAAACGCCATCCAATGCGTGTTCATGTTTTTCCCGCTTCGGTGTCCAAAAAGCGGCTCTGCCTTAATTGCTTTTAGCACATCCCGAAGGGGTATCTGTACTTCACTCCACTTGAAAATCAATGTGCCGTAATCATCCAGTACCCGCATACACTCCCAAAAACCGTCATGTATCATCTGCGGCCAGTTTTCGTCGAGACAGCCATATTTTAAAGCCATCCATGATTTAGGCCCTGCCCAAGTCAAATGTGGAGGGTCAAAAACGACTAACTTAAAGGACTTGTCTTCAAACGGCAGGGCGGTAAAGTCACACACCGTGTCCGGCTTGATCTCTATGTACCGGTGCGGGTAATACTCGTGATATGGCACTTCCCGATTGTCACAAAACTCAACGCGCGGATTTTGCTTATCAAACCAAAACATTTTACTTCCGCAACAGACATCAAGGATAGGCTTCTTTATCTCATTCATGCTGTGCCTCCTTAAAAATGATACCTTGTAACCGCTATCGGGAACGGCTCAACTTCTGAACACCAAAGCGCCTGACCGCCCAACTCCTGCCAGATTTTCGGAAAACCGCCTATACCGTCAAAGAGCGACGCCTTAAGACTAATACCTGCCTATCAGGTCAAAATAATTACACCATTCCTGAATGCTTAAACTTTCCAGTTCTGTAATAGGGATATCAACTTCGCCCGCTTCAAATCGAGATGTCCACAGCTTTTTAAAAATCTTTAGTGCATCATCTGCGTTGTAGGCTACAACAATATGCCTACCAGGTGTGGCCTTTTTGCACTTGTACTCTAAAATGAAGCATTTCTTATCACTCATTTATTTTGTTCCCTCCTTTTATCGCCCCAAAAGCGAAGCCGTATTGCTTTTTAGGCATCTTTTATCCTTGGTTCCTCTTTTTCCCGCACATCGGGCAGAATTTGTAACCGCGCGCCGCCGCGCTCTTTTCGTACCGCAGCTTCTCTTTTAGGGTAGCAATGGCCACGTTTAGCGCGGCGATGTCGTCTTTGTAGATTTCGTCCGAGTCCTTGCCGACGAGGAATGATTCGCGGTCATCGAGCAAATCCTCAAGCTGTTTGATGGCCCAAATGGTTTTATCCATCGTGCACCTCCAATCTCCGCCCGCACATTTCATTTCAACTCAATTCCATAATCCGCTTGCAAAATATATTTGAAGTCCGCGATGCTGGCATAGCCCTGCATGACCGCTTCGGATCGGTTGTTAATCTCCCGCCACACGTCCTGTATGTGGTCCTGCGCGCCAAACTTGTCCAGCAGAACTGACAGCACAATGGCCAGCGTGGCTGTCGTGGCTTCCCGCACAGCCGCGTTTTTAGCCCGTTCTACATCGGCCTGCGTGGCCGGGCGGCGGCGGGGGTTGATGCGCTTTTTGCTCATGCGCAACCTCCTTACGCTATGTAATCCTCGAAGCGTTCGCAGCTTCTCCAGATGAACTTGTTGTTTACCCACCGCTGGAGCCGCCTTACCTCCTTAGGTGCATGTGGCTTGTCGTAAATCATCACATAGGGATCATATCCAAGCTCTCTAAGACGGTAAATGCGATACAGATTTTCCTCCATCGTCGTACCGTAGTTGGTGAGAACATACACCCGCAGTTTTCGATCGTCTTTTATTACTCCAAACTCTTTGTACAGTCTTAGCCCCTCCAAAACCGCATCACTTTGCTCCATTACATCCCATGCAAAATGAAGCATTTTGGTCTTGATACGATTGAGTGCCAGAATATTTTCCTCGTTCAGCAGGCGAGCATCGAGTCCTTGCGTAAAATCCACCCACGAGCAACTGTCTGCGAGTTGATTCAATAGGTCAAGGTGTTCTCGGCAAGCTAAGAGGTTCGGGTCGAGCAGCACAATGTGCTTCTGTCCGTTCCACCATTCCGTAAGATCAGCCACTTTTGTCGATTTCCGCCCTTCTTTCTCCGCGACAATACAGAACGGACAGGCGCGAGGACAACCGCGGGTAAGAAATCCGTATGCCGTGTTTTTAATCCCGTAAAGCGAGTAGTCCGGCATGATGTGTTCGATTTCTTCCGGTAGTTTGTTGTCCAACCCGTACCCCGTCCCGCCCCGGATGACCTCGTCGGCCTGTATGCAGAATTCAACGTCTTCCGAGTATGTAGCGTCGAACACCTTGCTCATGTAGACGCGGTCGTAATGCGTTAGGCCATTCCACCATTCCACGGTATCACCGCGAGCTTTGTGATACGCTGAAAGTTTCATTAAAGCAAGGTTTGGAAAGTTATGACTATCAACGTCGATTAGGCCGATCTTCACGTCCTTACACCCTCCCACACATCAGCCATTGCCGCCAGTTCCTGCGCCCACAGTCCGGGCAAAGTCTTATTTCACTCATACGCGCACCCCCTAATCCTTACGGTAATACTCGCCGATCCAGCCCTCGGCGCTAAGCGGCAATCCCGGCGCCCATGGAATCGGGCGGGACATGATCTCCGTAACGGCGTCCAAATCCGCCGAATCCGCCGGCGCTTCGATGACGACTTCGTCGTGGACGTCGAAGACGATCCGGAAGCCCGCAGCGTCCAGCGCCATGAGTGAGTGGAACAGGCAGTCACGGGCGACGGCCTGGGTGCAGTTATGTACGAGGACAGGGCCCACGTCGCTTAAGACTGTAAATCGGTGCCGCGGCCCTGCGTTTTGCAGGTCGTAAACCGGTTCGTAACGTCCGGTTTTGCGAACAACATATTTTCCGGGCAGCCGTGATCCAACCTGTAAAGCAGGGTTGTTTCTTGGATCCCCGTTTTTTCCGCGGCTTCGGCCACTGTCATTTTTCCTAAGGGCGTTTGAATAATTCGATTGCTGCGGCGATTGCGGTTTTGTGTCTTGGTGGGAACCCACCGGCAGTTTTCTGGGCAGTAATCGACCCATAGGGATTTCTTTCCGTCCGAGCCTGCATATCGGACTGCTGTGAGGTAATTTAGGTGTGTACCGGTTATGTCTCTTGCACGATGATGCACGAGCCCAACCTTCTTTCGTGAAAATATAGTGATCCGCTGTAAGGAGCAG
>Ga0134094_1002796_pt1 | contig 13932 bp, 10 predicted proteins | sample 5_1taG_FD_94458 | JGI IMG/M metagenome (GOLD analysis project Ga0134094, IMG submission 94458) | Switchgrass degrading microbial communities from high solid loading bioreactors in New Hampshire, USA - 5_19_20_110_A1 metaG | ecosystem: Engineered > Bioreactor > Semi-continuous > Anaerobic >... | reverse complement strand
CTTCATAAACCGGATCTAATATAAAGAAAGATACTATTAAGCTAAAAATTATAAAAACTAAAGTTACAATAGCTATAATCTTTTTACCTCTTAACAATATTTGAATAATTTCTATCAGACTTAATTCTTCCATTACATAACCTCCCACGACACTAATTAGGGACTTCTTATCATTTGTTCGAAATATAAACACATTAATTTTATATAATCACACTTACTATGTCAATTCAATATTTTACTACTTTTAACATAACTTAAACTTTAGCTACAATTTTAGAACCTCTTCATTTTTTACAATATGTCAATTGCAGCATAAACCTGCAATAAGCTAACGTACAAGTTTAGTTTATCTTGAGATAAAACTAATTATTTTAATTAATATTTCAGCTTTTATTTATCTACAACTTTATACTTTCACTATTCGAACCTCTAAAAGGCTCCATTGTAACAGATGTACCTGAACTAATGCCTTCACGCTTAAAAACTTTCTTAATTGTAAGAAAAATAATCTTCCAATCTCCTAAAAAACTAATATTATCCACATACTCAACATCCAGCTTGAATCTTGCTTCCCAGTCGATTGCATTACGACCATTCACTTGAGCTAATCCTGTCAATCCCGGTCTTACTTCATGCCTTCTTCTCTGATATTCATTATAAAGAGGGAGGTATTGAACTAATAACGGTCTTGGACCAACAATACTCATATCCCCACGAACTATATTAAATAATTCCGGTAGTTCGTCTAAACTTGTTGACCTCAAAAACATTCCGAATTTTGTAAGTCTTTCACTATCCGGCAATAACTCACCTTTCTCATCTCTTTCATCAGTCATTGTTCTAAATTTATATATTTCAAAAATCTTTTCATTTATTCCCACACGTCTTTGTTTGAATATTATAGGACTTCCAATCTTTATTCTTACAAGTATTGCTACAATAAGAAAAATAGGGCTCAATAATACAATACCTATTAAAGCCAGTATAAAATCATGAGGCCTCTTTAAAAACTTTTCATAAAATCCTTTTCTTGTTTTCATTTCTTCCACAACCTTTTTATAATTGTAACAACTCTATCCAAATCATCATCATTCATTTTGGTGTCCGACGGTAAACAAAGCCCATTTTCAAAAATTTTCTCTGAGACATTATCTCCAATATAATCGTATTGAGCAAAAAACGGTTGCAAATGCATCGGTTTCCATATAGGTCTTGATTCAATATTATTTTCATCAAGGGCGTTCATTATATCTAACGGCCTTATTTTACCGTTTAAAAAAATACAACTCAGCCAATAATTAGGTTTATTCCAGTTATTTACCGGCATAAAGCTTATGCCTTCCAATTCTCCAAGTTCTCTTTTGTAAAATTCAAAAATATACTTTTTCTTCTCAACCCTTTGTTCCAGTACTTTAAGCTGCCCTCTGCCAATACCCGCAATAATATTGCTCATGCGATAATTAAACCCTAACTCGCTGTGCTGATAATGTCTTGCAGCATCTCTTGATTGGCATGCCCAAAACCTGGCTTTGTCTATCATTTCTATATTATCGGACACAAGCATACCACCACTGGAAGCAGTTATAATTTTATTTCCATTGAAAGAAAATATACCAAATTCGCCAAATGTTCCTGCATGTTTTCCTTTATAATATGATCCCAATGCCTCGGCTGCATCTTCAATTATAGGAACATTATGTTTATTACAAATTTCAATAATCTTATCCATATCAGCACAAAATCCATAGAGATGCACAACTATTACTGCCTTAACATTAGGATATTTTTTGAAGGCAAGCTCTAGTGCATTAGGATCCATATTCCATGTTTTGTAATCACTATCAATAAAAACCGGTTTAGCGTATTGATATATAATTGGATTAGCTGAAGCAGCAAAAGTAAGTGATTGACAAAATACAATATCATCCTTCCCTACACCTACAGCTCTAAGAGCAAGATGAATAGCTGCTGTACCTGTTGTTAAAGCTACAGCGGCTTTTGACCCAACTTTTGCGGCTACTTCTTTTTCAAATTCATCAACATTTTTGCCCAGTGGAGCAATCCAATTTGTTTCAAATGCTTCTTTTATATACTCTAGTTCGTATCCCTCATCACTCATATGCGGCGATGCGAGGTAAATTCTCTTATGCATATCCTCACTCCTTATTTTAAACATTGTAGATCACTTAAGAATAATATTTTTACTTACATCCACCAGACAATAAAATGCTTAATATCACTTTTTGTCATAGTTTTTATTACTTTTCAAAATGAGTTTTCTTTTATGAACAATTTTCTGTAATACTCATTTAACAGTATATACGCTTTTATTATTTTTTTCAATTCTCCAAAATACTCCTCCAGGAATATCTCAAAATCAATCTTATTTTTTAGACTAATTTTTATACAAATGCCCCTTTTCAATATTTCAAGTTTTTATTTATAAAAAGAATTTCGATAAGATAATGATTTATTTTTTTCTGTACATGCTATTTTTAAAAACTATTTATTAATTCGCTATAACATTCTTTTCATATTTATTTCCAATATAATTTTAAAAAAAGCTGGTGGAGCTTTCCCCACCAGCATGTTTATATTTCAATCAACCGTTTCAGTGAAATTAAAGTCATCAAGTGCATTACCCGATTTGTCTACTATTGTGGCTTTAGATGCTCTATAGAATATTATTTGGACTTTATCTCCGCTGTAATTTCCTTCTATTATAATTTTAAACCTTGCATATGTTTCATCCACATCCGTGTTTTTATCGTCTTTGCTTTCTGCATCATAGTAATATATTTTAGCATCAACTGTTTTACCGTTCACTTTGACCCTGAATTGAGATGAGTCGTTTGCATTTAGCTGTTCTCCATCATTAAGTTTCAAATTCTCCGATAATCTTACATAAACAATGGTACCGACATTTTTTTCATAGTAAGCAGAATCTATTGTCTTTGCAACCGGTTTAAAATCTTCAGTTACTTTTATCGATGAAGATAACCTTAATTTTTGATTGAATATATTGACTGTATCTATATCGTCTTCATCTTCCAGGCTAAGATATATTGAATTTCCGTTAAAAGTACCATCTGACTCAATATCTGCATTTACTGTTAATATTATCTCGTTGTTATCAGCATCATATATTGCATCCCATGCTGTTATTACTATATCATTACCATATTTATCTCTACCCGCTGTTATATAGAAATCATCCGGTTCCAAAGTATTGGCATTTATTGATCCTTTAATTTTTACCACTATTGTATTCTTATCGGTTGCAGCAGCAGAAATAATCTCCGGTGCAGTTGTACTGTCAGATTTAAAATCTTTATTTGAAATACTTACCGCCGACATTTCATTTCCTTTTTTATCCCTAATTGCTTCAACCTGTATACGTGAAATTTTTTCTACCATTATAACTTCATCATCATCGTAATCTTCTTTGTCAGATGAGAATGTAATACATACCGTTTGATCATCAGACAATAATTCGATATCTACCGATCGTTTGTTAATTTTCCTAGCTATGCCATTAACTGTACACAAATAATTGGAATAGTCAGTTGCAGACCTCTCATCTACATCCTCATTGAATTTTATATATAATTTATTATCATCTTTATTAATATAAACTGTCGACACTGAAGGTGGAGTTCTATCTTCAACAGTAATCTTTACAGTTTTTTCAACCATTACGTTTTTCAAAGGATTTAGATCGGTAACTCCACTGATTGTCAGTTCATAATTTCCCGATTCAAATTCAACCCCTTCAATTCTTTTAAGGACAAGTTTATTTTTTATATATTTGCCATCTTCTGTATAATAAACCGGATCAGATAAAGGAATTGAATCTCCGTCGCTATCTGTAAGCTCAAACTCGCCATACTCTGAAAATACTTCTTCAGAAAACTCCAATACAATTTCTTTCTGATTCTTTATAACATATCCCACATACTCCGGCCTAGTAACGTCATAATCCGGTTTTATGTTAAGTTTAATATCGGTTGAATTTCCACTGAAGTCGGTAACATCTTCAATAATTAATTTACATCCAGCAACCGGCAATGCATTCTTTATGTCAAAATAAACCGTTAAAGTCTTATTGTCATCTGCCAGTTCAATATTCTCGATTGATGCCTTTGAATCTGTAATTATATTATCTTCATCAGGTTTTTCTATTTCCTCACTAAAAAGAATAACCACTTTTGTCTGAGTTGCACTTATAATTTTTGCTGTTGGTGCCGTATCATCTTTCTCAACTGTAAAAGATGTTTCATTGTCTTCAACGATATACCCTGCATAATCACTTACTTTATTTTTAACTGCCAATTTGTGAGTTCCTGACGATAACCGCTTTAACAGATAAAAACTGACTGTCTTTCCGTTGCTTGATAATGTTGTCTCAGATGCTCCGAAAAGTTTTCCGTTAATTGTGTAATTTGAAACTGTTGTGGCATTTTGAACTGGCTCACTAAAGGTCACCTTTACAAGGCCGTTTCCCACTGCTGTAACATCAACAATTTCAGGTTCTGTAATATCCTTAATATTATTAATTCTTAATTCTGCATCTTCGTCAAGTCCTACTTTTTTATCAACAATAATTTCAACATTAGACTGTTGCTTAAGAGCATTTTTAAGAAGAAGTGTCACTGTCATTTTGTCTTCGGAAAGTTCTGCATTTATAACACTGTTTCCTTCCACGTCATAATTGCGCTTATCCTTAGCTTCATCTTCATTCTCAACAGGCTTACTGAATTCAATAATTATTTCCTTGAGGTTCCCTGAGGAAACTGCATTTACACTTAATTTATCAGGGATAACAGTTACCTTTACTTTAGGTTTGAGTGATGTTCCACTAATTGTTCCATAAATTGTTTGCTCGCCAACTTTCGATGTATCAATATATGGCCAGCTAACGCTAACAGTCCCTTTAGTTCCGTCATCATATTCGACTCCTACGGATGTTGGCAATTTTGGTGCAACTCCTACACTAACTACGATATCTTCAATATCATCTACAGACACTATTTTAGTGTATTCAAACCCGGCCTCTTTTGCTATTTCTTCCGATACGATTCCCTTTTCAATCAATTTCTTAATTAGTTTTTCACCATCAGCCTTGTACTTTGCCTGCAGTGCTCCATAGGATATTCCAACCAAAGAATCTTTTATTAATGTTGTATCGCTGTTAAACAAATTTGCCTGTATAGTTGTTAACCCGCCTACTTCACTTAATTTTATTGCTGCTTTGTCATATTGGAAATCTCCGTCATATCCCAGCTGTTGAAGAATTAATGAACAATACGCTTTTCCGTTAAGTCCACTTGTAGGTCTGAAGGTTGAATCCTCGGAATATCCTTTTACATACCCTTTATCAACTGCATATGCCACTTGTCTTTTTGACCAGTCTGCAATTTTATCTGCATCTTTAAATTTTGTCAATATAGCGTTGGCTTTTTCATATGTGAGTAATTTTGCCTCTTCCTCTTGCCCAAATATTCTAAGAAGCATTACGACCCCCGTTTGTCTATCCAACGCAGTTCCTAAATCGGGATCAAACCTTGTCTCACTTATCCCTTTGTACAATCCAAGTTTATACAATATATTGGCTTCTTTCTCATATATATAAGTATTGGCTGAAACCGGTACAGTAGCTATAGAAGAAATTATAGAAGCTACAATTATTATTCCCACAAGTTTTTTTATAATTTTCATTATATTCAGCCTTCCTTCCTTATTATCCTATTTATTGCCATTCTTAACTTTATTATTAATTATACGTAAAAGTCTTATATTAAAAAACTGGCAGGAGATTTACTCCTACCAGTCTTTAACTCAGTAACTTTGATTTATTATTTTACTCTCTTTGATAAATCAAAGTCTTTAAGTGCATTATTATTGTAATCTTCTATTGTCTTGCCTTTGCTTTCCATATAAATTACCTGAACAGTCTTACCTTTGTAGTTGCCATCTATTACAATTTTGAATCTTGCTTTTGTTTCATCTTCATCAGTTGTATCATCGTCTTCATCTTCTGCTTCGAAGTAGTAAATCTTTGCATTTACAACCTTACCGTCAGCTTTTACTCTGAACAGTGAGATGTAATCGCTATCAATTTCACCATTTGCAAGATCCAAGTCTTCAGACAACTCGATAACTACTACAGTACCTTCTTTTGAGTTATATACAGCGGATGCAACTGAATCTGCTGCTGTAGGAGCATATCCATCTTTCACAACTGAAACAGAACCGCTTAATTTTTGATCAAAAGCATTTACTGTTTCAACATCTTCATCATCAACAAGTTTCAATGATAAAGTATTTCCGTTGTAAGTTGCATCAGCATTTAGATCTTTGTCTACTGTTAATACTATCTTGTCATCATCAGCTTTGTATTCTGCATCCCAAGCTGTAATTATAACGTCTTTACCGTTTTTCTTTCCAGCTGTGATTATAAAGTCACCAGGATTCAATGTCTTATCATTTATTGATCTTTCAATTGTAACTTCTATTGTATTCTTACCAGTTACAGCAGCATCTTTAATTACTGGTGCCAAACCTTCATTTACTTTTTCAAATTCGCTCTTCTCAAAAGCTCTTGTAGTCATCTTATTTCCGGATGTGTCAGTAACTGAGCTTATTTGCAGACGTTCAATTTTATCAACGTCTACTGCATCATCGTCAGTAGTATCAAATGTGATACGTACTGTCTTTCCGTCTGACAATAACTCAATATCAGCCAAGCTCTTGTCAACTTCAGTAGTTACCTTATTGTCAGTTAATACATAAGCATAATTGTCATAATCTGTTGCTGTTGATTCGTCTACTTCTTCGTTAAATTCTACATAAAGAGCATTTTCTGAGTCAAACTTATCAGGATCATCATTGCTCTTAATGTATACTTTCTTAACTTCTGGTGCTTTTTGGTCATCAATCTTAATATCAACTGTTGTCTTAATTATAGTGTTCTTCAACGGATTCAAGTCTGTAACATCTTCTATTGTCAATTTATAATTTCCAGAGTCGAATGCTGATCCGTTAGCTCTAGTAAGAACGAGCTTGCTCTTTATAGTCTTGTTGTTGTCATTGATATAGTATACAGCATCACCTAAATCGATTTCATTATCGTCTTCATCTACAAGAGTAAATGTTCCGTCTTCAAATACTTCTTCATTGAATTCGAGAATGATCTTTCTCTGCTTGTCATCTACAGTATAACCAACGTACTCAGGTCTTTCAACATCATAAGTTGGTGCTACTGCTATTTCAAAGTTAACTTTGTTACCGCTGTAGTCTGTAAGATTCTTGATAGTTATCTTACCACCAGCTGTTGGCAATGCTTTTTCAACGCTGAACTCAATTGTGAAAGTCATGTCATCATCGTCAAGACTAATGCTTTCAATTTCAGCACTTGTATTAGTATCTACATCATCTTCATCTGGTTTTTCAACCGGTTCACTGAATTTGATAACAACTTTTGTCTGAGTAGCTGATACTATTTCACCTGTTGGAGGAGTAGTATCTTCTACAACTGTAAATACAGTTTCATTATCTTCAATTGCAAATCCAGCATAGTCAACTACTTTATTCTTTACAACAAGTTTGTGTTCACCAGCAGCCAAACGTTTTGTTAACTTGAAGTTTACTGTCTTACCATTGGATGTTACAGTAGGTTGTGATGAAGTAATTACTTTACCATCTACAACAAAGTTTGAAATGGAAGTAACATTTAGAACTGGCTCACTGAATGTAACTTTTACAAGACCATTACCTACTGCATCTACAGAAACAACTTCAGGAGCTGCAGTATCTTTTATATTTTTAATTGTCAATTCAACATCTTCATCAAATCCAACTTCTTTTGCAACTGTAACAGTAGCATCAGACTGTTGTTCTAATTTTGAATCAAGAAGTAATGTTACAGTCATCTTGTCTTCTGAAAGTTCAGCATTTTTAACTGTTTTCTTCTTAACTTTATAGTTAGATGCATCTTTAGCTTCGTCTTCATCTGGAACAGGTCTGTTGAAGTTAAGAATTAACTCTACAAGGTTTCCGGAAGCTTTACCTTCAACTCTTAATTCTGCAGGTACAACGATAACTTTAACTTTAGCTGTTACATCAGTATCAGCTATTGTACCAATGATCTCTTGTTCACCAGCAACTGAAGTATCAACTGTTGGCCATGTAACTGCTACTTCAGCTGTAGTTCCATTATCGTAAGTTGCTACAACAGTAGCTGGAAGTTCAGGAGTTCCTCCGATATCTACTGTAATATCAGGAATTTCAGCTACTGATACTATATCAGCATAAGGAATTCCAGCTTCCTTAACTTTTTCTTCATCTACAACTCCACTTTCAATTAAGAACTTAATAAGTTTCTTTCCATCTGCTTTTCTCTTAGCTTGTAATGCTCCATAGGACATACCAACTAAAGCATCTTTGTTTAATTGAGCATCACTATTGAATACTGTAGCTTGAGAAGCTGTCAAACCACCAATTTGGCTCAATTTAATTGCTGCTTGATGGTAATCGAATTCTCCATCATAACCTAATTGCTGGAGAAGTAATGAAGCATAAGCTTTACCATTCAATCCAGCTGTTGGTCTGAATGTTGAATCTTCATAACCTTTTACAACACCCTTATCAACTGCATAAGCTACTTGCTTTTTAGCCCAGTCTGCTATTGTTCCAGCATCTGTAAACTTAGCAAGCAACGCATCTGCTTGTTCGTTTGTAAGCAATTTTGCTTCTTCTTCTTGACCGAAGATTCTAAGAAGCATAACAACACCTGTCTGTCTGTCAAGTGCTGTTCCTAAATCTGGGTCAAAAACATCTTCTCTTATTCCCAGATACAGTCCAACTTGATTGAGCTGTACTGCTTCTTTTTCGTAGCTAAATGCTTCAGCGAATGCTGGCACTATAGCCATAGACGCCATTAAAGCAACTACTAATAATGACGCCAAAACCTTTTTGAGATTCTTCATACTCTCAAATCCTCCTTGTATTGTTGTTTTTTTGGGAAGCAGGCTTAAAACTGAAAGCCAGGCTACGCCTTATCCCTTTGTTTTTAACCTGACTTATATTGCTTTTTGCTCAAGACCGGCGCACTTAACCTATCTTGAATTCACAACTTATTATATCATCGGCTTTTTGGTGAGTCAACATTTAGAATTTAAGTGTAAAGAAATTGTAATAGAATTGAAACAAACTGAAATACTATAAATTTTAAGCACATCTCAAATATTATAATATTATGATAGAATATAATAAATCTTTTTATTCATTATAATTCATTGAACATGAAAAATCAAACTAATAATTAATTTGCTTAGCGTTTATAGTCTTTTTTAAACAATGACTTAAGTCTATATTACTCATTTATCGTGAATTAAATAAAATGTTTTTAAGTGATAATTTTTTGATATAAATCACATGATAAATATAATAAAAAGCCGGATGAACCGGCTTTTGTCACGCATTAAGGCATTACAGGCTATTGTTGAGATTCCTTTCTGCCATTTCAATTGCTTTTTTTACAATATTTCCGCAATCTCTTGATGAAACAGAACCCCAACCTTCGTTCTTAACGATGTCGTATACTCCTAGCTCTTTTGCTATCTCAGCTTTCAGAGTTTCGGACATTATACCACCGCGTCTACCCATTGTTCATGCCTCCTTTTATATAAGTAGGAATCTACTTATATAATAATCTGCGTTCCTTCATATTATTTGCTTCTTTTATAATTATATTTCATGAAATTTTTAGATTCCAATTTAAAATTGCAAAATATAGGTTTCATTTTTTAATTTATGTTAATATAATACACTAACCTTATTTTTTGAAAGAAAGGTGACAGCATATGTCTTTTTCTTCAAGAGAGCTTTTGGCAAGATTAATTAAATGTGAAGCAGGTGGCGAAGGTTTAGACGGAATGAGAGCTGTTGCAACAGTTGTCATGAATCGAGTTCATGTCTCCTATGGAGAATACTTAAAATACGGGCAAGGTGACCTCCGCAGGGTTATATTTCAGCCTCGACAATTTACATGTGTCATGGATACGGTTTACGGCCAAGTAAATCCTCAAACTATTTGGTCTTGTCCACCTGAGGAAATTCATTATGAAGTTGCAGACTGGGCATTATCCGGAAATAAGCTTCCCGGGCTGGGCGAATGTTTATGGTATTATAATCCCTTTAGCCCGACTTGCAGCCAAATATTCCCTCCATCCGGCACAGGTAGGTTTGTAACAAGAGTGAATCAACATTGTTTCTATGCTCCTACGCCTTTATACGCACAAACATAAATTCTATAACATAGAGTCAGGAGGTCTATATGATAAGTTATTCAAATAAAAATTCAATTTTGCGGCAAATGAATGGTTATACATCTCCATGCTTGAATTATGCAAGTGCTTCATCTTCACCTTATACGCCCACTATACAATCTGTTTCTCAAATGCCCACTGGCATTCCTACCGGACCTGCGTATAGTAGTCCGATGCCCGTTCAGCAAACTCCTTCAACTGCGGTACCGCAAGTACCGATAACCAGCGATGGCGTAATTCCTGAAACACTTCTAAACACTGCATATACTCAAGGATATTTAAGAACACAAATCGGTAGAAAGGTAAAAGTAGAATTTTTAATCGGAACCAATATATTTGTCGACCGAGACGGAACGTTAGTGGACGTCGGTGCCAGTTACATTATATTACGTGAAGCAGAATCCGATGATTTACTTTTATGTGATATGTATTCAATAAAATTCGTAAAGTTTTATTATTAATTTTCTTAAACAAAAGTGCAGCGGATTTGTTGTTTTATTTCAACAACTCCGCTGCCAAATTTTATATCAACTACTTATATTCTGCAAATCTATTTTTTACTTTTAGAAATTTCGGTTAACGCCTCCGATGCTTCAGTATCAAATCTATAATCGGTTGCTATGTCTCCTAATGATAATATACCTACCAACTGATTGTTTTCAACAACAGGAACTCTTCTTATTTGCTGCTGTGCCATAATTTTTGAAACTTCTTCAACTTCCATATCAGGGGTTACTGTTGTAACCTGACTAGTCATAACATCCTGTACTTTTGTATCTTGAGGACTCTTACCATGAGCAACATTTCTTACAACTATATCTCTGTCAGTAACCATACCAACAACTTTATTGTGATCAAATACTGGAACCGATCCTACATTCAGCTTCTGCATAACCTGTGCTGCTTCTACAACCGTATTGGTTGGTTTTACATATTCAACATTTTTGGTCATTTTATCTCTTACTTTCATGAAGTCGCCCCCTTTATTTTGAATTCAATAATATTATCTACAATTATTATTTTGATAAACGCTGAATATAATGTTAATAAAATAAGTACAAACCTTGTAAGTATAAATTTGTTATTTTAAATTTTTATTACTTTTACTTAATATGTCTATAAAGATGATATAATTAAATTGTATTATTATTTAGACTGATTAAAAGAATTTCGAAAAAATCTTTCTTTTATGCAAAATTTTTTATATACTCAACCATTATATGTTCATAATTTAAACTCAATATTGTTTTTGTTTAAAACTACAATAAATTTTATGAATAGCATTTATATATAAATTTGACAATATTGGATATTAAAGGGCGGAATCTTATGCAACATAATATTAAACTTTTGCTTACATCAGTTTTTTTTTCACTGATTCTATTTTTATTATTTTTCTTCAAACCAATTTCAAATTATATCTATTATTTTATTTATAACAAAGAAAATTTAGTAATAAATATTTCTGCAGTTAATGGACCTATACACACTATTTGTGCCGAATCATCCAATAGATTTGTCCTAAAAGCCAGTGTAAAAAGTTCCGAAGGTAAGCCTTTGAAAAATGCGCCTGTAAAAATTTTCATTGAAAACGGTATAGGTAAACTTTCTTCTGAAGCAGGAACAACAAATGATTTTGGAGAGTTCCTTTTTTCATATACTCCACCAAATTTCTATGAATTGGATTCTCCTGAATCTACCCCCACTGTTAAAATAACAGCTCAGATGAAAAACTCGACCAAGTCTTCTTCCATTGCGATTAAGCTTATTCCAACTCCAATTATTATGATTTATGGTTTTCAGGAGTCTGCTGAAGTGTATTCTAATTTAGCTGAATTTTTATCTGAAAATAAATTTGAATGCAGTATCATGGATTATGATACAAAAGCCGGAGTCATTCAAGGTGCTAAAGTCCTTGAAAACTACCTGTTTCAAAAAAAGCAGGAATATATGAGCAAAGGAATTTTAGTTAATAAATTTACATTAATTACACACAGCATGGGAGGCTTGGTTGCCAGGTATTATACAACAACTGAGAACTATTTGAAAAATGAAGATGTAAATAAAATTATATTTACTTCTGTACCCCATAAAGGCTCATATATTGCAACTCTAGGTCAAACTTTTTATAGTGATCAATCTGTTAAAGACCTTGCCCCTGACAGCGATTTATTCACAAACATTTTTGAATCTGCAATTAATAAGGGACTTAATTCTTCAATACAAGTTGCCAATATTGCAAGCCAGTTTGATGAGGTTGTAACCGAAGAAAGTTCAAGCCTTGAGGAATGGAGGATAAACACTGAAATGTTTATCATTGGAGAAAATAGTTTTACTGTAGATAGTATATTAAGCGGTGACTTATTGAATGCTCCAAATCATAAAGGAATTTTGAATAACATGAAAGTCTTCCAAAGAATATTAGAAATGTTGAACAGTAATTTAAGTTATCCTGCTGAGTTGGATAATTAAAATTGTTATACTAAATTTTAATTTTATCGTTTAACAGAATTAATATTCGATAAAATTTTAAAGGAATATTTACTCTTTTTGCCCTTTTAGTAATCTCAATAATTATGTAATAGAGAAAAATACTGTAATATATTATATTTTTCATATCTACCTTTTTTCTTCTTTATTTCATTTTTTTTTAATTTATAATTATTTTAATTTTTAAACTTTTAACACTAATAGCTTTTTCTCTTTATCCAATACAGATATTCATGTTTACAAAAGTTTTTAAAATTTGTTTAATCAATTTTAAAATCTCAAATTATATGTCTCTTTTATATTTAGTATTACTTAAGCTGCTAGTTTTTTTAACTTTAACTTGGAATCAACATCTATTTTACAGTAATACACTAGTTTCAGTTACAAAATTATTTTTAATTACCTTTACCTTACTTTTACAGACAAATATAGTACAGCTTTACTTGGCGTATTTTAAAAAAAGAGGAAAGCAAATGCTTTCCTCTTTTTAAATTACTATTTATTTTCAAGTATTACATTTCTCTATTATTTTACAATGAAATTAGTCGGTTCTGCATTGTTTCCGCTATAGGAAATATTGAAACCAATTACTACTGAACCTCCTGGAGGTATAGTTCCATTGTAGTCTACATTCGAAATTGATACAGCATTACCATTTTGTGTATATGTGCAGTTCCATGCATTTGTTATTTTCTGGTTACCCGGGAAATCAAAGCTCAATGTCCATCCATTAGCTGCAGTAGAACCATTATTCTTTATTTCGATGCTAACTGTAGCACCTGTACCCCAGGAATTCTGAGTATATTTAACTGAGAAATTACCTGTTTGTGGCTGTGTAGTTGGTTGTGTAGTTGGCTGTGTTGTTGATTGTGTTGGAGCAGGTGTTGCCTGTGTTGATCCGTTGCCTACTGTTCCTGCTGTCAATGTTGCATTTATAGCTTTCAAACTTCTGTCTCCAAAGGTTGCCTTGCTTATTGTTACTGTTGATGAACCAGTTACTTTAAATGTGATGTTTGCAAATACTCCGTCCTGGCTTATATATTCATTCATTAATGTATCATCTAAGAACAATATTCTTATTATTCCGTCTTTCTCTTTGTTTATCGCAAAGTTT
>Ga0134094_1002791_pt1 | contig 13958 bp, 13 predicted proteins | sample 5_1taG_FD_94458 | JGI IMG/M metagenome (GOLD analysis project Ga0134094, IMG submission 94458) | Switchgrass degrading microbial communities from high solid loading bioreactors in New Hampshire, USA - 5_19_20_110_A1 metaG | ecosystem: Engineered > Bioreactor > Semi-continuous > Anaerobic >... | reverse complement strand
TTATATTTTATGGTAATATATTCTTGGATATATCAACTTGGTATGTTAATGGTTATTATTTTTATTTTTTTGCTTTTTGGAAGTCGAGTCCTGTAGGATTTATAAAAATATCTTAACATATATGTAATTTCATGTTATAATTTTAGTTGATTTGATAAGGAGGCCTTAGACATGATTTTTAGAAAAATCAAGGGTGTACATATACCTGGTCGTAAGGAAATGTCAATTACTAATGAAATATTGACGTTTACAAATCCAGAACATGTATATGTACCTTTAGTTGAACAAGGTGTCCCTGCTACTTGTCTTGTTAAAGTCGGGGACAAGGTTAAACTTGGACAGGTGATTGCGGAGAAGGGTGGAAGATTTCCTATTCCAATGCATGCACCAGTCAGTGGAGAAGTTGTTTCAATTAATCAAAAGATGTGGCATGCATCAGGGAGAATGGTTGAAACAGTTGTAATTAAAAACGATTTTCAAGAGACTAAACATGAGTCAATTAAACCAAATAATACTGACGCATTAACTCGTGAGCAAATTATCGAGATCGTTAAAAATTGCGGTATTGTTGGTTTAGGGGGAAGTTGCTTCCCAACTTATGTTAAATATCAAACCACATTACCAATTGATGTAGTTATTATTAATGCTGCTGAGTGTGAACCTTATATTACTGCTGACTATATGCTAATTAAAACAAGAGTAAATGAGTTAATTGGCGGAATCAAATTTATTATGCGGGCTACTAATGCCCCAAAGGCTGTAATCGCTATTAAAAAAACAAAAGAAGAATTAATTGAAATTTTAAATAACCATTTAGCAAATGAAGAAAACATTTCGGTCTTTTTATTACCGGATGTTTATCCAGCTGGATGGGAAAAATATATTGTCCAAAAAGTATGCAAAAAAACATATCGTGGATTACCTAGTGAAGCTGGAGCTGTTGTAAACAATGTTGGTACAGCAATTGCGATTTATCATGCAGTAACTAACAATATGCCACTTATTGAAAAAGTAGTTACATTTACTGGCGATGGATTTAATAATCCACAAAATGTCTATGTAAAAATCGGAACTGATATTCGTGAAGTATTAGCAAAAATAGGTGGATATAATAACGAAGTTACTGAAGCAAATTTAATCGCTGGTGGTCCAATGACTGGAAAAGCAGTTGCCTTTGATTCATTAGTTGTTCACCGTTCTTTGGGTAGTGTTATTGTTCAAAGTCGCAAAATTCGTTTAGTTAACCCTGAATGTATGGGATGTGGTAAATGTTGTGATATTTGTCCAGTTCGTTTATCACCAATTTTAATTAAACGTACTTTAGAAGACAAAGACTATGAATTACTTGCGGATTTTAAAGCTAATAATTGTATGGAATGTGGTTTATGCTCTTATGTTTGCCCATCAAGAATTGAATTAACAGATGCAGTTGTTCGTGCTAAAACTGCATTAGCTACTAGAAAGTAGGTGTAAAACATGACAGAACAAAGAAGATTTTCATTAGATAAAGCACCTTTTATTCGTCGCGCTGATAATTTAAAACCATTATCAGTTGGCTCAACATCCGTAATAATGCGTGATTTTATTATCTCTTTAGTTCCGTTAATTATTTTTGCGTGGGTTAAAAATGGATTATTACCATATTTGAATGATAATCCTGCATTACGACCATCATTTTTAGAGATGCTTTATCCGTTACTATTCATTTTAATTGGTGGATTTTTCTCTTATGCATTAGAAGCGTTATACTATTCGCTATTTTATAAATTACGTGGTGATGAATTACTAACTAAATTAAGTACATCATACGCCGTAATCCCTGGATTGTTACTTGGTATGATCCTTCCTCATAATACACCAATTTGGACATTATTTATTGGGTGTTTATTTGCGACTGTGATTGCTAAATTATTATTTGGAGGATTCGGTCATAACATTTTTAATCCTGCTTTAATCGGTTATTTATTTGTTATAGTTGCTTATTTAGGAGTTATTCAAGATCGTGGTGGGTTTTTGAATCTTGTAGAAGTGGATGGAGTAACTAGTGCTACACCACTTGGACATTTTGCAAGTAATCCTGGGGCTTCCATCGATGAGCTTATCGCTCCGTATGGCAGTATATGGAATTTATTTGTTGGTTTAAATCCAGGATCAGGGGCAGAAACTAGTGCACTATTATGTATCCTAGCTTTTGCATATTTAACAGTTCGAAAAGTAATTGACTGGAGAATTCCAGTTGTATATATCGGAACATTCTTTGTATTAGTATACATCATTGGTGCATTTAACGGGTATGCCTTAGACTTACGTTATGCGTTATTCCATCTATTTACTGGTGGATTATTCTTTGGAGCAGTCTTTATGGCTACTGAACCAGTAACTGGTCCAAAAACACCAAATGGTCGTATATTATATGCCATAAGTCTTGGTGTATTAACAGTTCTATTTAGATTTGTTGGGGCATTTCCAGAAGGCGTCGCCTCTGCAATCATCACAATGAACTTATTTGCAATATTACTTGATCGTATTTGTGCAAAATTACGTGTTAGTGATAATAGAACAAGAATCATCGTGACCTATGCCGTATTCGCCTTATTTATGGTGTTAATTTCTGTTTATTCAATTAGCAAATCAGTATTTAAAAATAATGATAAAGCCGCAATCGCGGAAATTGCGGAGGTGACAGTTTATGACAACAATTAAAAAACTAATGACACCAGTTACCTTTGCTATTGCAATAGTTGTTATCTTAGTTTTTGGAGTTTTATTTAGCATTCATTCAAACAAACAAAATCAAGTACGAACATTAATCAATGCATTAATCAATGCTTATCCAGAAGCAAGAAAATTTGTTGAAGTTGATGATTTTGAAAAAGATGTAATAGATGTTGAAGGAACTACAGTTACTATTGTAAAAGCATATGATGTTTTTTCCGGTAAAGATAAAGTTGGTGTAATTTATGTTGGCGAAACTGAAGGATATGGAGGACCACTTCAAATCGCTTTTGGTATTCGTTTTGAAAATGATTCTATTATCGGAATGAGTATTATTTCATCAAATGAAACTCCTGAACGAATTTCTGAGTTATTAGGTGATGCCAACTTCTTGCCGCAATTTAAAAACAAAAATTTAGCTGATGAAGATTTTGGTGTTGATGGTGTTAGTGGCGTTACTATTACTTCAAATGCAATCGATAAAATCTTACAAGCTGTAAGAATTAGATATGCTAAAGATACTGGTTTTGAAATTCCAGAAAGTTTAAAAGTCATTTCTAAAAAACAAAATTATCAAAACCTTAATGAATTTATTTATGTTTTAGAATTTAAAAATAAACAAGTAACTGTTAAAGTTAATCAACAATTCGAAATTATTTCCATTGATAATGAAGAATTTAATACTGATGAAATGAGAACTAAAATTGCTAATTTTATTAACAATAATAAAATAACAAACTACATTAAAGAAGTATCTGTCAATGATGAAACTAATGTTACGACTTTAACAATTCAAACAATTGGTTATGTAAAAAGCGCACCAATTATTACAACAGTTGAAATTGATAGTGAAGGTAGAATTATTAGTTTTACATCTAATACTAGTCGTGAAACATATAATGATGAATATAACAGTAGATGGGATATACCTAATGGTCATCCAAATGAGGTTATTCCGCCACGAATTATTGATGAACAAAATGCGGATGTTGATGGTGTAGCAGGGGCAACAGTTACCTCAGATGCTATTAAAGCCGCCGCTGCGATCGCTTTTGAATATGCGAAGGAGGTTATTAAATAATGAGTAAATTACCAAAACCCCTTCACTATAGTTTGCTTTTAATTATTTTGGGTATTATTGTTGGAGCACTATTATCGCTTGTAAATATGTTTACTGCTCCATATATTCGTGAAAATAAATTAAAAGTTGTTCGTCCAATGTTAGAAGAATTGGTAAGTAATGCTGATAAGTTTGAGGTTGTGACTGATCAATATAAAAACATCGATAAAAGCATTCAAGATGTATATGTGGCCTATGTTGGAGAAAATCAAACTGCAGTTTTACTATATGTTGTGACATCAAATCGATATGGTGATATTGAATCATTAATTGGTATCGATATTACTACAAATAAATTTATTAATATTAAATTCATAGCATCTAGCCAAACTAAAGACTTTGGAGATGTTGATACATTGAATAAACATGATTTCAAAATTCAAGGAGCAGATTTAGATGTTGAAATTGATGCCTATGCTAAAGCGAGTTTTTCATCCAAATCTGTTCAAGATGCAATAAATATCGCTGCTCAGTTTTATCGTAATAATTTTAAAACAGGCGAACAAGTTGATGAGTTTTTAGAAGAAATTAAAACTATTTTACCTGATGCTGTTAAATATCAATCTATTAAAGGCAATTTAACAATCGATAACAATCAAATCGTTGATATTTATGCAGTATATGATAAAGATAATAATTTACTAGGCGTTGTATATCACGGTACTGCAATCGGTTATGAAGATGGAACAGTCGAAACTTTAGTTGGTATTGACATTGAGAATGATAAATTTATCAGACTTCGTGTTTTCAAAACTGTTGGTCAAACTCGCTCTATCGGTGGTAAAGACGTATTAAATAATTTCTATAAAGACTTTGGTAATGTTGATGTTACTGAAAGTGTTGACACAAAAGCTGGTGCAACATATAGTAGCGGTGCAGTAAAAGAAGTAATTGATTTAGTCAGTGCCCATTACCAAGCTAATAAAGATGAAATTAAAGGATTAGAAGGTTAGGAGGAAAGATTATGAATCAAAGAGAAAACTTTACAAAAGGCCTTCTAAAAGAAAATCAAATTTTAGTTGCATTGTTAGGTCTATGTCCGACCTTGGCTATTACAACATCTTTAGAAAATGCGCTAGGTATGGGTATGGCAGTTATATTTTGCTTAACTGTTACTAACCTTATAATTTCATCAATTCGTAAAATAGTTCCTGATGAAATAAGGATTCCAATATATATTGTTGTGATTGCTACGGTAGTTACAATTATTGATATGGCAATGGCTGCATTCTTACCGGCAATTCACAAAAGTTTAGGTATTTTTATTCCATTAATTACTGTTAACTGTATTATTTTAGGTCGTGCAGAAGCTTTCGCTTCAAAAAATGGCCCATTATCATCAGTTGTTGATGCATTAGGTATGGGAATTGGTTATGCATCAGTTCATATAGTAATTTCAATTATCCGTGAAGTAATTGGCTCTGGAAAAATTACAGTATGGGGAAGTTTAGTTTTAGATATAAATAAATTATTTGGAAGCAATGAAACACTTCCGATATTTACAAACTTCTTTATCCAACCTGCTGGCGCATTTATTGTGTTAGGACTATTACTAGGAATATATTCGACTATTCGCACAAAAAGAATGAAAAAAACCGAGGTGAATAAAAAATGACATTAGGTGAAATCTTAACATTAGCCTTTTCAGCCATCCTTCTTCAAAACGTTGTGTTATCTAGATTCCTAGGTATTTGTCCTTTCATGGGGGTTTCAAGTAAACGCGATTCAGCAGTTGGTATGGGCCTTGCGGTTATCTTCGTTATAACTTTATCATCAGTAGTATCATGGGTTTTATATACATATATTTTAAAACCATTTGATATTGTTTATATGCGTACTATTGTCTTTATTTTAGTAATAGCTTCTTTAGTTCAAATTATCGAAATGTTTACTAAAAAAGTGTCTCCAACATTATATAAATCATTAGGTATCTACTTACCACTAATTACTACTAACTGTGCAGTTTTAGGTTTAGCGACTATCGTTGCTACTGATGAGTATACTTTTAAATCCATCCTATCTGCATTAATCTATTCATTTGCTTCAGCGGTTGGTTTCTTATTCGTCATGTACATCTTTTCTACATTACGCGAAAAAATGAAAAATGCTCCGATACCTGATGGATTTAAAGGTGTGCCAATTGCAATGATTACTGCTGGAATTATGGCAATGATTTTTGCTAGATTTGCAGGTGTGATTTAATATGAAAGAAATTTTAGTACCAATTATCTTATTAGTTGTTTTAGGTGGCTTCTTCGGAGCACTAATCGCATATCTTTCAAAAGTGTTATATGTAGAAGTTGATACTAGAGTACAAGATGTACTAGGTATGTTACCTGGTATTAACTGTGGTGCTTGTGGGCACCCAGGATGTGCTGGGCTTGCGGAAGCAATTGTTAGTGGTAAAGGAACTCCTGAACAATGTCGTCCAGGAAAACAAGAAATGCGTGATCGCATTAAAACTTATCTGGCTCAAGTTTCTAAAGAATTACAAGAAGAAAAAGCAAAATAATATATATATTGAGTGCGAATGCAATAATGCTTTCGCACTTTTTGTTTTCATATGTCAAAAAAGTAAACATTTACATTTTAATTTTATGAAAATAACATTGCAAAAAAAATAAATTATGGTATAATTATTATGTCTTAAAAACTATTATAAGGAGGAAGAAAAAACTATGCGAAAATTTTCACAAATTTTCTTATTGTTCTTAGTATTGGCACTTTTTATGTTTGCCGGTACTGCTTGTAAAAAACGTACATATGCAGCAGATGGTGTTTTCACAGCTTTCGAGACAAAAACAACAAAATCTGGTGGTCCAGAACTTGTTATTGTAGAAGTAACAATTGAAAATGACAAAATTACTAAATTTAACATTGACACAGTTCAAAGTTATCAAACTACTGGCCGTGGCGGATCTAAAGCTTGGGCTTTCAACACTGAAAGTAAAAAAGAAAAAGGTTACAAATACGGTATGCACAATAATAATCCAGATGCCGGATTTGATTTAAACACTCAAGAAGGTATTAATGATTACAAAAAGTATCTAAAAGATAATAACTTATTAGAATGGTTTGAACAAGCTGAATTAGTTGAAAAATTCTGGCTAGAAAAAGGCGTTGACGCTGTTAAAGTTGACGACCAAGGTTATTTTGACAATATTGCTAATGTAACTATTGTCGATAACTATACAAAAGTAGCTAAAAAAGCTATTGAAAATGCTAAAAAAGGTCTTGCTATTGCTTTAGCTATAAACGGTTCAGATGTTGTTTGGGCTGAAGCTAAAGTAGACAAAAATGGCAAATTTACATCATTAAAACTTGATACTCTTCAAGGTGATACAGATCAAGAAACTGGTAAATTCACATGGCATGCTAAAACTAAACAACAAAAACAATATGAATATGGTATGCACAATAATCTAGAAGGTGCTGGCTTTGATTTAAAAACTACTGAAGGTATTAATAACTATAAAAAATTCTTAAAAGATAACAAATTATTAGAATGGTTTGAACAAGCCAACATCATCTCTGATTTTGTATTGAAAAATGGTGTTAATAAACTTGAACCATTTATCAATAACAATGGTAAAATTGAAGCTAATGAAGGCGATGCTGTTGCTGCAGTAACAATTACAGTTTCTCATTATTTCAAAGCTTTAACTAAACTTTATGATAACTTTTCAAAATAATTAGTTATTTCTTGAAAAAGATAAAACCTGCTTACGCAGGTTTTATTTTTTGGCAATATTGTAAAATAATAAAAAATTAAAAATTTTTTTAAAAAAACGGAGAAAAAATGCGACTTAAACGTCTATATTTATGGAGACTATAATTAGCATTTTTCAATTTTTTTGTTATCTAAAATTGCTTTTTAGCAAAACTTGTTGCTTTACAAAATTGCTAAATTGTGCTATTATAATTTGTAATTGTAAAATGAGGAGATGAATTGTAAGTATGTCAAATAAAGAATTGACTATGGAAAAATTAGTGGCCTATTTAAAACATCATGGCTTTGTATATCAAGGAAGTGAAATATACGGTGGACTTGCTAACTCATGGGATTATGGTCCATTAGGTGTTGAGTTAAAAAATAATATAAAACAATTTTGGTGGAAAAAATTTGTGCAAGAAATTCCTAATAATGTTGGACTTGACAGTGGTATTTTACTAAATCCACAAGTGTGGCATGCCAGCGGACATGTTGCTGGATTTAGTGATCCGTTAATAGATTGTAAAAAATGTGGTGTTCGTTATCGTGCAGATAAATTTATTGAAGATTTAACTAATGGACAAGTTAAACCTGATGGGTGGACATACGATCAAATGAGCGCCTATATTAAAGAACACCATTTACAATGTCCTAGTTGCGGAAGTAGTGAATTTACTGACATTCGTAAGTTCAATTTAATGTTTAAAACTTATATGGGCGTTATTGAGAATCAACAAAACATTGTATACTTACGTCCTGAAACGGCACAAGGAATTTTTATCAACTTCAAAAATGTGCAACGAACTTCACGAAAAAAACTTCCGTTTGGAATTTGTCAAATAGGTAAAAGTTTTCGTAATGAGATTACTCCAGGAAACTTTATTTTTAGAACTCGCGAATTTGAACAAATGGAAATGCAATATTTCATTAAACCAGGAACAAATCAAGAATGGTTTGAATTTTGGAAAAAATATTGTGTGAACTTTTTACTAGAACTAGGTCTATCAAAAGACAATATTCGCTTACGTGACCATAGTAAAGAAGAACTAAGCCACTATTCTAATGCTACAACTGATATTGAGTATAAATATGTTTTCGGCTGGGGAGAACTATGGGGAATTGCCGATCGAACAAATTACGACTTAACAGTTCATCAAGAACATTCTAAAGAAGATTTAACATATTTTGATCCAGAAACAAACGAAAAATATATTCCTCATGTAATTGAACCATCAGTTGGTGTTGAACGTCTATTATTAGCTATTGTTAATGATGCTTATGATGTAGAAATTTTAGAAAACGGGGAAACTCGAGAAGTATTACGTTTAAAACCACGTTTAGCCCCTTATAAAGTAGCTGTTTTGCCATTAGTAAATAAACTTACTGAGAAAGCTAAAGAAGTATATCATGATTTAGCTAAACATTTTATGGCTGATTTTGATACTAGTGGCAATATCGGTCGCCGTTATCGTCGCCAAGATGCGATAGGGACACCTTTCTGTGTTACTATTGACTATGAAACTTTGGAAGATGGATGTGTAACAGTTCGCGATCGTGATACTATGGCTCAAGAAAGAATTAAAATCGAGGAGTTAGTAGCATATTTGAATCAAAAAATATAATAATATGGGGGTTTTAATTTGAAAGACTTCAAAACTCAAATCGATGAGATACTTCAAAAAGTAAGTATCATCGATGTTATCAATAACTATGTTGAATTAAAGAAAAGTGGTAAAAACTATTTTGGTTTATGCCCTTTTCATGATGATACAAACCCCTCAATGTCTGTTTCAGAAGATAAGAAGATTTTTAAGTGTTTTAGTTGTGGAGAGACGGGAAATGCAATAACTTTTGTGCAAAAAATTGAAAATATTTCCTTTATGCAAGCTTTGCAAAAAGTCGCTAAAACAGTTGGAATTGATATTAATGTTTCGGAAAACCCTCAAGAACAAGTTAACCGAAAATACTACCAAATTATGCATAAAGCGACTGAATTTTACAAATTTGTTCTTCATAACGCAAAAGATGGTCAAAATGCTTTAAAATATTTGTATGAGAGAAAATTAAATAACGATATAATAAATAGATTTAACATTGGCTTAAGTTTAAATGAAAACAATTTATTATATCAAGCATTAACAAAAGAAGGCTTTTTGCCTGTAGACTTAATCGAATTAGGTCTTATCAAAAGTAACAAAGATTCCTATTATGATGTATTTCGAAATCGAATAATGTTTCCGATTGAAGATTTGAATGGAAATGTTGTTGGATTTAGCGGAAGAATTTATCAAGATGGTGATCAACAGCATAAATATGTAAATTCTCCTGAATCAGTAATTTTCAAAAAAAGTCAAATTTTATATAACTATCATCGTGCCGCAACTGAAATTCGGAAGAAAGATTTAGTCTTCTTGTTTGAAGGATTTATGGATGTTATTGCAGCATACCGTGCTAATGTTACAAATGCTATTGCCTCAATGGGAACTGCCTTAACAATTGATCAAGCTAAGGCAATACAAAAATTAACTAAAAATGTGGTTATTTGTTATGACGGTGATGAAGCTGGAATTGAGGCAACTAAAAGAGCCATTGATATATTAGCATCAATTAACTTAAGTGTTAAAGTATGTACATTACCAGAGGGATTGGACCCTGATGATTATATTAACAAGTATGGTGCACAAAAACTAAATGAGTTTTTAAATAATAATCAAATTAGTAGTATTGATTTTTTGTATCTTATTGAGCAGCGAAGATTATCGCTAGATGATCCAACAAGTATTGAATTATTTAAGCGAAATGTGTTTAGATTTTTGAGTAAGCTAAACTCGAATGTCTTAATAGAAATTTATTTAAATAAAATGAGTACTGATTTAGGAGTAAGTTTTGAAAGTTTACAAAATGACTTTAAGAAGAATCGCATATATTTTCAACCAACTGAGCCATTTATTCCTAAACATACTCCTAAACGCTTTAAATTAAAAGAAAGAAATACAAAATATTTGCTTGCTGAGAAGTTTTTAATAATTATGGCATATCAAAACAAAGAAGCTTGTCGAGAAATAATTAATTCACTTGATAATCATTATGTTGATCGTAATCAACGGGATTTATTATTTAAGGTTAATGATTATTACTATAAATATGATATGATGGACCATGAAATTTTTAGTAAGATGCTTTCAGAAAGTCAATTAGAATTAATTACCGATATTTTAAAAAATGGTTTGGATGAAATATATAATTTAACTATTCCTGAACTAGTTTCTGAAGTTAAAGATTATAAAACCAAAAGACAAATTTATGAAGAGCATAAGCAAGCTTTAATTCAAGAAGATGACTTAGACGTACAAGATTTACTTCGCTTTAGTAAAATTAAAAGTAGTCTAATAAAAGTCGTAAAATCGGATCAAAATAAAAATTAATAAGGAGTGGTGAAATGGTTTACGAAAATGAAAAATTATTAGAATTATTAGAAGAAGGACGCAAAAAAGGATATATTGCAGTCAATAAAGTTATTGAAATTATTGATGAAGAAAGTGAAGATTTTGATGAATTTACAAAATTATTAGAAAACGAAGGAATCGACTTAGTTAAAGATAACGATATTGATGAATATATCATTCCTAGCGATGAAGTTGATATTGAAAAATTCGAAGAAGATGAATTCGAAGATTTTGATGAGGATGATAAAGAATTTAATGAGTTTTCACTTGATATTGAAAATGACTTAAGAAATAAAGATATAGATGAAATTGCCACTTATTCATCTTCATCGACTACAGATGATCCGATTAAAATGTATTTACGTGAAATTGGACAAATCCCACTTCTTAGTACAACCCGCGAGTTAGAACTTGCTCGTCAAGTCCAAGAAGGAATTAAAGCTGAAGAATATTTTAAACATTGTAAAGATAATAATATAGAACTAAGCTCTGAACAAATAGAACAATTACAAAATGCAATAGATGAAGGCCAAGAGGCACGTGAAATTCTAATTGAATCAAACCTTCGCTTAGTTGTTTCAATTGCAAAACGTTATTTAGGCCGTGGCCTACAATTCCAAGATTTGATACAAGAAGGAAATATGGGCTTAATGAAAGCTGTTAGCAAATTCGACCATACGCGTGGTTTTAAATTCTCTACATATGCTACATGGTGGATTCGTCAATCAATAACTCGTGCGATTGCTGATCAAGCTCGAACTATTCGCATACCAGTTCATATGGTTGAGACAATTAATAAATTAGTTCGTACTCAACGTAAATTAACGCAAGAATTACGTCGTGAGCCAACTCCTGAAGAAATTGCGGCTGAAATGAAAATTAGTGTCGAACGAGTTCAACAAATCCAAAAAATTGCCCAAGAACCAGTTTCTTTAGAAACACCTATTGGTGAAGAAGACGATTCTACATTAGGTGATTTTGTTCATGACTCTGAAACATTGAATCCATTAGATTATACAATAAATGAAAAATACAAAGAAGAAATTGATAATGTTCTAAAAACATTAACACCACGCGAAGAAAAAGTATTACGTCTTCGTTTTGGGTTATATGATGGACGAGCTCATACGTTAGAAGAAGTTGGCCGCGAATTTGGAGTAACCCGCGAACGTATTCGTCAAATTGAAGCAAAAGCAATTCGAAGATTACGTCATCCAACTCGTCAAAAACGTTTAAGTCAATATAAGCAATAAACTACATATTTTCCCCACAAAAGAAAATGTAAATAGAAAAACCTATTTACATTTTCTTTTTATTATCATTTTTATAAATAGACAAAAAACATTCATTATGATAAAATTAGTTAGGTGATGGATATGTTCTCAAAAAGGATTCAAACTCTAAGTTCATTTATAAAACCTTATAAGAAAATTGCCGATGTTGGTTGCGACCATGGATATTTAATTATTGATGCTTTTTTACGTCATAAAATTGAATTTGCTCAGGCAATTGATAATAAACAAGGGCCTTTAGAAAATGCTCGTCAAAACATCGCAAAATATGATTTCTATGACAAAGTGCAATTTAGTTTATCAGATGGAATAGAAGATTTAGATATTGGCGTTGAAGTTGTGATTATTGCCGGACTTGGGGGAAATGCGATAGTTGATATTTTAACAAAAGACATTGATAAATTACGAAATGTTAAACGCTTGATATTACAACCAAATCGAAATCAATATGATGTCCGAAAATGGGCTCAAGAATACAATTGGGCGATTGTTAATGAAGAAATTATTGAAGAAAATGAAGTGTTTTATGAAATAATCGCACTTGAGCGAGCCAAAGAAACCATTATTTATACTGAAGAAGAATTAACTTTTGGGCCATTGTTAATTCAAAAAAGAGGAGAAGTTTTCGTTAAAAAATGGCAACAAGAATATCAATATTTATCAAGTCTAATTAACCGTTTAGATCATAATTTAGAAAAAACACATCTACTAAAAAAAGAATCTTTGATGATTAAGGAGATAATACATGAAGGTAAAGAATGTCGTTAAATACTTAGAAGAATTATTTCCACTTCACTTAGCTAGCGATTTTGATTATACTAAAATTGGTCTTCAAATTGGAAATAGTGATTTAGAATTAACGGGTATTTTATTATCACTTGATTTAACAGAAGATGTCGTTCTTGAAGCTATAAACAAGAATGCTAATTTAATTGTCACTCATCATCCATTTATTTTTAACCCATTACAAAAAATCACATTTACCTCATCGGTTGGGAAAATATTAAATTTATTATTTAAATATCAAATTTCAGTATATGTTATGCATACAAATTTAGATGTGGGTTTAAATGGAGTAAATGATAGTTTAGCTAGACGGTTAGGATTTATTGATTATCAGCCAAAAGAAGAGGATGTAATTCCAGATAATTTTATACGATATGGATTAATTCAAGAGCAATGTCTGATAAGTTATGCTAATTTTGTAAAAAAAACCTTAAATTTGAGTGGGGTAAGAGTTGTCGGAAATTTTGATAAAATCATTCGAAAAGTTGCTGTGATTGGTGGAAGTGGTGGTAAAATTTCTGAAATAGACCGCGCAATTGCCCTAGGATGTGATTTATTAGTTACTGGTGAGGTTAGCCACCACAGCGCACATTACGCGATTACAAACGATTTTTCATTAATTGAAGTATCACATGGTGTTGAAAAATTTGTTTTCGATGATTTAATAGTCCAATTACAAAAGAAATTTTTAGAAATACCTATTTATTTAACGAATGTTAATACTGACCCATTTATCGTTATATAAAAATAAAAGAAGCGAATTAATTCGCTTCTTTTATATGTTATTTTTCAATTATTGCATCTGCTGGGCAAACTTCTTCACATGATCCACAATCAATACATAATTCAGGATCAATTACATAAATATCGCCTTCAGAAATACAATC
>Ga0134094_1002788_pt1 | contig 13963 bp, 11 predicted proteins | sample 5_1taG_FD_94458 | JGI IMG/M metagenome (GOLD analysis project Ga0134094, IMG submission 94458) | Switchgrass degrading microbial communities from high solid loading bioreactors in New Hampshire, USA - 5_19_20_110_A1 metaG | ecosystem: Engineered > Bioreactor > Semi-continuous > Anaerobic >... | reverse complement strand
TCCGAATTTGACCAGGATATCCGATACCGAATTCAGGGCATCAAACAGGTTGAAGCCATCTATACTTCTTGCGGAGCCCACTGCCTTATCGCCATCCACCGATATTACCACAGCAGGTTTGTGATAATAATCGACAAGTTTGGAAGCCACTATCCCGATAACTCCGTGATGAAAACCCTCGCCCCAGACGACGATTACCTTTTCATCCCTGTAACGCGTGTCTTCTTCTATGGTTTTCAGAACGCAATTGAAAATTTTATCCTGGATGTCTTTCCTGGCATTGTTGAACTCATTCAGAAGCAGGGCAATTTCTTCGGCTTTCGACATGTCTTCGGCAATAAAGAGTTCCACGGCATCCTTCGCGTGCCCCATGCGTCCTGCCGCGTTTACCCTGGGAGCAAGAATGAAGGAAAGGCCAAAAGTGTCGATATTCGTGGCCTGCGCCACCTTCATCAGCGCATTTATGCCAATGCAGGGGTTTTGGGCTATTCTTTCCATTCCGTATTTTGCAATGATCCTGTTTTCTCCCCTCAGGTCGACAATATCAGCAACTGTCGCAAGGGCGGCCACATCCAGGTACTCCATAAAGTGCCGGTCCATGCCCAGTTTTGAACAGACCGCCTGGACGAGTTTGAAAGCAATCCCGGCGCCGCATAAGTTCTTGAATGGATAATTACATCCGGGCATATGGGGATTTACCACGGCAAGTGCCCTGGGCATGAGGCTTTCATTGCACTGATGGTGGTCGGTTATGATGATGTCTATTTTTCTGCCTTTCTGTCCATAGCCTTCATATATGGCGCTGACCTGGTTCAGGGCGGTTATACCGCAGTCAACAGTAATAACCAGGTCATAATCATTTTCAACTATGTAACCGACAGCCATGTCCGAAATCCCGTATCCTTCATCGATCCGGTCAGGTATGTAATAATCGGCCTGAATATTAACTGATTTAAAGAAACGGACCAGTATGGATGTCGCCGCAACCCCGTCAACATCGTAATCACCATAGACAAGGATTTTTTCCTTGTTTTCTATGGCTCTGACAATCCTTTCAGCCGCAATATCCATTCCTTCCATCAGAAAAGGGTCATGCAGCAGTCCAAGATCCGGATTGAGGAAGGAAAAGGCTTCCTTTTCATCATTGATCTCTCTTTGCAGCAACAACTTATATATGAACTCAGGTATTTCCTTTGAATTTACTGGCTCTTTTGAGCTGTCAGCAAATATCCAGCGTTTTCCGTTACCTAAATAATAGTTTTCCATGAACCTTCCCCGTCAGATTTCATATTAAATAATTAAAGCCCGGTATTGTTCCGGGCTTGATGGTTCGCCGATTTCAGAGCATAACCATTCAAAAGATTAGTGTTTCAATCTTTTTGGTGCCTTATTATATTTTACTATCTTGATTTTCTTTTCCTCGCAGCCTCGGATTTCTTCTTGCGCCTTACACTCGGCTTGACGTAGTGCTCTCTCTTTCTGACTTCAGCGAGAACGCCTGCCTTGGCACACTGCCTCTTAAACCTCTTAAGCGCACTGTCAATGGTTTCGTTCTCCTTAACCTTTATCTCAGACACATTTATCCCTCCCCTCTGTTACGTACGTGCCAGGGGATTCATCCAACATGTGAATGATAAACCTTCTTATAGCACGTATTCTATTATATCTGCCCTTTGAAATACCGTCAATATATTAAAATCATAATATTTTTTCGTTCATTTTCGTGCCGCCCAGAACATGATAATGGAGATGGAAAACCGTTTGCCCCGCGTCTTTTCCGCAATTTACGATGACCCTGTACCCGTCCTTGTTAATTCCTGTTATTTCGGCAACTTTCTTGATACCCCTGTGAATATGGACAACACTTTCGATGTTTTCATCGCTGAGCTGCTCAAGGCTGTCTATATGGAGTTTTGGAACAACAAGAACATGTACGGGCGCCGCCGGGTTTATGTCCCTGAAGGCATAGACATATTCATCCTCATAAACCTTTGCCGACGGAATTTCGCCTTTGATAATCTTACAGAAAATGCAGCTGTCCATCTTATCACTCCTGAACTATTTATATAATTCGACAATCAATGAGCCTGTTTCAATACCTCAATGGCTTTTTCCCTGGCTATATCCAGAGCTTTTTCAATGCCTGAGGGATCCTTGCCTCCCGCCTGCGCCATATCGGGGCGGCCTCCTCCTCCGCCGCCGCAGGCAGAAGCTGCCTCTTTTATTATTTTACCACAATGTACACCGGAAGCTACAGCGTCTTTTGTGGCTGAAACTATAAGATTTACTTTTCCGTCTTTACCTGAAGCAAGTATTACCACTCCTGAGCCTATTCTGTTCCTCAAATCGTCCGAAGCATTCCTCAGGGCATCCATATCAAGCCCTTCGAGCCTTGCTGCAACAACTTTCATTCCGTTGACGCTCTCAGCCTTTTCGATAATTGTATCCATGGAACTCCTTACAAGTTTCGAATTCGCTGCGTCGAGCTCTTTTTTCAGGCTCCTGATCTCATCATACAGGCCTTCTATCTTTCTGACAATGTCATCAACAGAGCTTTTGGCAGCTTCTGAAGCTTTCTGGAGAAGCTTTTCCCTGCTGTCATAATACGCAATGGCATTAAACCCGGTCAAAGCTTCAATTCGCCTTACACCTGCAGATATGCCGCTTTCGCTCAAAATCTTGATCAGGCCTGCCTCACCGGTTGAATTCAGGTGAGTTCCGCCGCAGAGTTCCTTACTGTAATCCCCGGCGCTCACAACACGTACAACATCGCCGTACTTCTCGCCGAACAGAGCGGTCGCGCCCTCTTTACGGGCTTCCTCAAGCGACATTTCTTTCACATTAACCTGCAGGTTCTCCATAATCTTTGAATTGACCTCTGCTTCTATCTGCCGCAGCTGCTCAGGGGTAAGGGCCGAAAAATGGGTAAAGTCAAAGCGCAGACGTTCCGGGGTGACCAGGGAACCTGCCTGGTTCACATGGTCGCCAAGGACATTCTTAAGGGCTTTGTGCAGCAGGTGTGTTGCGGTATGGTTTCTGGCAGTGGCTTTCCGTTTTTCCAGGTCTATTTTTGCGATAACTTTGTCGCCGGGCTGAACACTGCCGCTTATAACCCTTCCAATGTGCAGATACTTCTCATCAGGGGTTTTCTGGCAGTCTTTTACCTCCATCTTGAATCTGTCATTGTAAATCAAACCTGTATCGCCCACCTGTCCGCCGCTTTCGGCATAGAAAGGCGTGACATCCAGTACCAGGGAAACTTCATCGTCCTGCTGTGCCCCGTCTTTTAGCTCATTGTCGCCAATGATATAGAGCACCCTGCTCTCAGTGGCATATTCGGTATAACCTACGAATTTTGTTTTTACGGATTTGTCGGCTCCTGCAAAAAGGCTCTTTTCCCATGCGGAACCCTCACGGCTTTTATGAGCCTCACGGGCTTTTTCCCTTTGGATTTGCATTTCCCTGTGGAAACCCTCTTCATCAATGGCGATATTGTTTTCGCCAGCGATTTCCCTTGTCAGGTCAAGGGGGAAACCATAGGTGTCGTGAAGCTTGAATACCATTTCGCCTGTCAGGCAGTTTGTGCCGTCTTCACGGACCTGCTTCATATAATCTTCAAGAATGGTCATTCCTTGGTCAATGGTTGAGTAGAATCGTTCTTCTTCCATGCTGATGACTTTTTTGATGTAGTCCTCTTTTTCCTTCAGGTTGGGATAGGCGTCCTTGAAACACGAAATGACGGCATCGGCCATTTCCGCAAGGAAAGGCCTGTCTATGCCGAGCAGCCTTCCGTGCCTTGCAGCCCTTCTAAGAAGCCTTCTCAGCACATAACCCCTGCCTTCATTGGAGGGCAGTATGCCATCTGAAACCATCATGGTAACGCTTCTCGAGTGATCGGTTATAACTCGGATGGATACGTCATCCTTGTATGCCTTTCCGTATTCCTTGCCGGCAATACGGCACACACAATCCAGAATAGTCCGGATTGCATCGACTTCGAAGATATTGTCAACGCCCTGCATTACGCAGGCAAGCCTTTCAAGTCCCATTCCCGTGTCGATGTTCTTGTTTTTGAGCGGTACATATGTCCCGTCCTCCTGGCGGTCAAACTGGGAAAACACGTTGTTCCAGACTTCAACGAATCTGTCGCAGTCACAGCCGGGCTGACAGTCAGGCCTGCCACATCCCTTGTCGGGACCGCGATCATAATAGATTTCAGAACAAGGCCCGCAGGGACCGACGCCATGTTCCCAGAAGTTGTCTTCCTTGCCCATGCGGAATATCTTGTTTTCGGGAAGACCAACTTCCTTATGCCATATATCATAAGCTTCGTCATCTTCTTCATATACAGAAACGAAAAGCTTTTCCTCGGGTATCCCAAGCACTTTCGTCATGAACTCCCATGCCCAGGTAATGGCTTCCTTTTTGAAATAATCGCCAAAAGAGAAGTTGCCGAGCATCTCGAAGAATGTCGCATGACGGCTTGTCTTGCCGACATTCTCTATGTCAGGAGTACGTATGCATTTCTGGCATGTGGTGATCCTTTTTCTCGGAGGAGTTTCGGCACCTGTAAAATAAGGCTTCAGAGGGGTCATTCCGGCGTTGATCAGAAGAACGCTCGGATCATTCTGCGGTACCAGTGAGAAACTGGGCAGGCGAAGATGTCCCTTACTTTCAAAGAACGACAGATACATCTCTCTGAGTTCATTCAATCCATACTTACGCATAGCGGTAATTCCAACCTCTCTTTTATCAATGAAGTAAATTGTTTTATCCCATATTTTCACACAACTAAAACAGAAAGTCACATTGCGTGACTTTCCGAGTATAACCATAGTTATAAGTATAACCAAACAGAAACTTCCGGGCAAGTCAAAATTAGCAGGTAATGAGAAAAACGAATCTTTTTATTTCATTATTGATGGTTTATTGCTCAGAAGTTTTGAGAAAAGCTGAAAATACAAGAATTAGCAAGCCTGTGATTCCTATTGAAACCATTCCTGCAAAGATGCCTGATAAATCCGAAAAAACCCCTGCTATGAAAGGCATCAGAATTCCGCCTATATTCCCGACTGTCAGGATTGTACTCAATGCCATCGGATACTTTTTCAGTATCCCGCCCGAGGCTGATATGATTGTCTGATATATGCCTCCCATAAATAATCCCAGTCCGGTTATCGCCACGGTTATCACCACCGGGTTTTTAGTGGCGATCATCAGCACAAAGAAGGCAATTGAACCCGAGCCTAAAGTAATCAGCATTGCTTTGCCTGAATAACGAGTACCGATTACAGCGCACGCAAATCTGCTTACCAGAATGCCTCCCCACAGAATGGATGCCGTAATCTGAACCAGATCTTTTTTTATTATCTCAGTCTCAACAAAATATTTGACCAGCCATCCGCTGACGCCCGATTCAAATGAATAGTAAAGGAAGAAGATGATCATGGACAGGATGAATTTCCTGTTCTTCAAAAAATCGTAGGACAATTGCTGCTTTCTGTTTCCATGCACGTCATTATGGGGAAGTTTCATTTTTGAAATGAGAAAAACTGATAAGGCAGCCAAAGCAATGATAACCAGGAGTGCCAGTCTCCATCCGTTATTGCCAGAAAGATTTCCGGCAAGAATGATAAACAGCGGGGCGATTATCGCGCCAATTGCAAAAGACCCATGGAGGAAACCGAGCGCCATCGGACTGGAATTGGATACCTCATTTACCACCGCATTGTTGAAGTTCGAAGCCCCGCCCCTGGTCAAACCCGCAAATGCAAAACCAAACAGCAGCAGATAAGGATTTCCCGTCAGGATTATTGTTGCAAGTCCGAACATCAGGCAGGCATAGAACAACATTATTGTGTTTTTCCTTCCAATATATATGGGAAGTATTCCTGCCAGTATCCCTGCTATGAAGTTTCCCGTTCTTGCCGCTGAGATCAGCATGCCGCTGAAGGTGTGACTGAGATTATACTCGATACTTAAAAGTGGCATTATGGTGTCCAAAGATATTACAAACAGTCCGCTGATTGAAAAAATAAAGTAGCAGACTTTTATTATGTACCTGCTGTCCCTGTCAAGCACCGAATAGAATGAATGTTTTCCCATTTCAGCCATCCCGAGAAGTTTTCTTAAGTTGAGAATTATCGACCAAATAATACAATATCATATTAATATAAGATTTGGTATGTATTATTATGTCGTAAAAATGTATTTATTTGATGAATATTATGTTTATTTTGTTGAAGATGGTCTTAAAAACGGAAATCCCTCCTGCCTTCCTCTATTTCTTTGAGCCTTTGTACCAGAAGGCTTCGGACCTTTGCATGGGGAACATTATTAATTTCCTTCGCTATTACATTTTCACCTTTCATTCTTGTGTCAGGCGAAGCGTAGTCTTCAAGGTATTCCTTCAAAGTCAGGAGCGCGTTGGGATGGCAGCAATTCTGGATCTGGCCTGTCTTTGCAAGCCTCATGAATCTGTCGCCCGTACGCCCTTCACGATAGCATGCGGTACAGAAACTCGGAACATGACCAAGTTCCAGGAGCCAGTTGATAACCTCATCCAGTGTCCTCCTGTCACTTACATCAAACTGGGCGGTATCCTCGTCTTCTTCAGGCTCAACATAGCCTCCCACGCTGGTCCTGGAACCGCCGCTTATCTGGGATACACCGAGTTCGAGGGCGCGCTCCCTCATTCTCCTGGATTCCCTTGTTGAAATGATCATTCCTGTATAAGGCACAGCAATACGTATTATCGCGATAATCTTCTCGAAAATATCGTCGGGAACGGCATTGGAAAAATCATCGGGACTAATCCCGTCACCGGCGGGACGCAGGCGCGGCAAGCTTATGGTGTGCGGGCCTACGCCATATACGGCTTCAAGGTGCTCGGCATGCATGAGCAGACCCACAAGATCATAGCGGTACAGGTTTAGTCCGAAAAGAACACCCAGTCCCACGTCATCTATACCGCCTTCCATTGCCCTGTCCATGGCCTCGGTATGATAATCATAGTCATGTTTCGGCCCTGTGGGATGAAGTTCCTCATAAACTTTTCTGTTATAGGTTTCCTGGAAAAGGATATATGTGCCTATACCTGCGTCTTTGAGCTTACGGTAGTTTTCAACGGTAGTTGCGGCGATATTGACGTTTACCCTGCGTATTGCCCCGTTTTTGTGCTTAATGCTGTAAATGGTATCAATGCTTTCAAGGATATACTCAATGGGATTGTTTACGGGATCTTCACCTGTTTCCAGGGCAAGACGCTTGTGCCCCATATCCTGGAGCGCTATTACTTCCCGCCTTATTTCTTCCTGGGTGAGCTTCTTACGCTTCATGGATTTGTTTTTATAATGATACGGGCAATATACGCATCCATTCACACAGTAATTTGACAGGTAAAGGGGAGCGAACAGTACGATACGGTTGCCGTAAATTCTTTGCTTGATGTCCCTTGCAAGCTGGTATATCCTTTCTTTCACATCCTCCTGCCCACATTCCAGCAAAACTGCGGCTTCCCTGTGTGTCAGGCCTTTCAGTTCCTCAGCTTTATCGAGGATATCGTTTATAAGTTCGCGGTTGTTTTTGTTTTTCTCCGCGTAATCAAGCGTTTCGATGATTTCATCGTGGTTGATAAACTTTGAAGCATGTTTCGACTTGACGTCATACATAATCAGGACCCCTTTCAGAAAACAATTTGCAGTAACCTGGCTGCAGCCGCATTCCTTTTTTGTATTGCAGCCTTGATCATATTCACTCAGACAGGACTAAACCTGGCAATAAGCTTCAATGGATTTGAAATCCCCCCTGTCCACAACCAGCTCATACCCTATCCTCTTCATTCTGTTTTGCAGGCACATCCTGCATTCCGCTGCCTCTTCCCCGGTACATATCTTGCCGTCATATAACAGGTATTTCTTCCGCACTTCAACCGGTGAGAGGTTTGGCATGACAACATTGGCCCCGGCAAGAATTCCAAGTTCCCTTCCTTTGGGATCAATTGTCCCGAGGGCCGTAGTGGCAGGTATCAGCGCATTGGGTATCATAAGCCTTAAAATCCCTATCAGAAACAAAGTCAGCTCAAGCTTGCCCGCTGGGAAATCCCTGAAGGGAGTATCCTTATGGGGAATGAACGGACCTATTCCTATCATGTGGGGTTTAAGTTCATGGATGAAAAGGAGATCCTCTGCTATGGTCTCACAGGTCTGATAGGGTGATCCGACCATAAAGCCTGTTCCTACCTGATAGCCTATTTTCTTGAGATTGTAAAGGCACTCTATCCGGTTTTGCAGGGACTGTTCCCTGGTGTGCAACATGTTGTAATGTTCGGTATTTGCGGTTTCATGTCTCAGGAGATACCGGTTTGCCCCGGCCCTGAAAAATTCAACATATTCCTCGTAAGTTTTTTCGCCAATTGAAAGTGTTATGGCACAGTCGGGATATTCACTCCTGATAGTGCTTATAATACCCACCATTTCATCGGTTTTATATTTCAAATCTTCCCCGCCCTGCAGTACAAAGGTACGAAAACCAAGTTCATACCCTTTTCCGCAGCAGTCAAGGATCTGTTCCCTGGTAAGCCTGTAACGGTCGACATTTTTGTTGCTCCTGCGGATTCCGCAGTAAAGACAGTCGTTCCTGCAGTAGTTGGTAAACTCTATGAGCCCGCGGACATAGATTTTGTTGCCAAAAAATCTTTGGGAGATTTTGCGGGCCTTTTCAAACAGGTACCGGCTGACATCGTCGTTGAAATTGCCCAACAGGTATACAAATTCATCCTTGCTCAAAACATTGTTCTTCTCCAGTTTGTCAATAAGCTGATACATATTCCCTTCCCCGGATTCATTATTCAAAAAATATTCCAAATTCTTTTCAGAGTATGATCTCATTCTGATTTTGCTGAAATCTTCGAATATACCGTTTTGGTGCTCACATGCGGAAGCATTCCGAGCTTGCCAGAAAGAGCGCTTATTACGTCCTGGGGCGCGTCCACAACAACGCTGATAATGGAAATCTTTCTTTTTTGATAGGGAAGCCCCATCCGGCCAATTATGTAGTCTCCGTATTCATGCAGGATAGCGTTTATTCTTTCGGCTGAATTCCTGTCCTCCACTATGATACCTATGAGAGCCACCCGGCTTTCCATCATCCATTACCTCCGACCCTGCTTTTTTCTTTACTCACCTTTTGCATCCGATTTCTGATATTCCCTCTGTATATTAATAAATCCCTGTACCTGAAAGGCACAGGGATGGATATTCCAATTGCATTCAAAGGTCAGTTGCCTTTGAAAAACACTCATTCTTTCTCCTTGCCAGTCGGGACGAACCCTCTTGCGCTCAGGTACAACCTTGCAATATTCATGATATATGTGAACGGTTTGCTGCAAGATAATGGATATCTCACAGCGCACCGTAACTTTGTTAATATTATAACATAGTCAGTGCCGATAAACAAGTGAAATATGCCGGATTATTTCATTGAATCAATGAGATATTTGTGCATCATAACTCAAAAGAAAAAGCTGAGCAATTCAGAATGGTCAGCCTTGTTCCTCGTCATCAATAAGCTGCGACACGAGCCAGTCCAGTTCAGACAATTTCTCACCGTCACGATGTTTGTCTTTGTCTTCTTTCTTCACCTCTTCATAACCTCTCTCTGATTCCTGGGCTGAATATTCGCCTTTGCCGGCTTCTTCAACCATTTTCACTGCCTGCATCTCTCCAGCCTCTGCGCCTGTTTCCATGGCCTGCTCCTGATCGGGTTCTTTTGCCTGGGGCGAACCGGTTTCTGTTGCCTGGTCCGTTTCTGCTTCCCTTGTCAGGTTCCCGCTTACTTTTTCCTCCGGCCAGGGCTCATGAAATTGAGTAAGGAAGGGATCAAATCCGGCAGGCTTCTTTGCCGTATCAGCCCTGTAAATGGTATACTTGTCCCTGACTTCATTGAGATATACCAGGTTGTTGATATCTATCCTCATGTTCTCCAGGATCTTGTTGATGGTAAGAAGGTTGGAAGCGGTATAGAGAGCGTCTATGCTCTTGCTTAGCTCGTTCAGTATGAAAGTCATCTGTTCCTTGATATTTGTCTTATCATAAACCATAAAAATCACTCCAGTCATGTTTGTTACTGGGTAATTTGCAGTTGCAAAAGTGAAAATGGAAAAAATGAGCGAGTAAATATTTACTCATATAAGGTTTATGACAAGAATCAGGAACCAATGATACCTATCTTAAAATTTGTATGTATTGACCGGGAAATATGTTTAAGCCGGCAATCACTAAAAGGAAGTCAGTTCATTGAACACCTCAATGGCAAAGCTGTCGGTCATGCTTGATATGAAATCAATAATGGCCTGAATGTAATCCTTTTCGCAGGACAAGTCATATATGGCAGAGTTTTTATACTTGCTGTCCCTGACGAACCCTCCGTAATCCCTGGAATATTTCTGCAGCCATTTTATGAAATATCTGCTCAGTGTCGGGAAGACCTCGCCATACTCCTTTTCTGCCGCGATTATCGTCCTGTAGCCGTCAAATACTTTTCTGAGGGTTTCGTATATTGTTTCAATTATCAGGCCGGCATATTTCTGATATGTCGCAAGCCGTTCATGCCTGTATATGTAATCCCTGCTGAACTCCCTCAATTTCTGCATCAATTCATAGTGTTTCCTTGACAGCCTGATACCCTGCTCAGGGCTGCTTGACCTGCATATGTCAATGATAAAGTTATGCATTATCAAAGTATTGTTGATGTCAGGTATTCCCGTATGCTCCTCCAGTTGCTTCTTGCTTATGATTTTCAAACTCAGCGCATCTTCTATGTCCCTTCCCAGATACGCTATTTTGTCCGCAATTTTGACTATACAGCCTTCCCAGGTATAAGGCGGGTATTGGCTGGGATGTTTGATGTCATCCAGATCCAGGTCCTCATTCCGCGGGAAAATCGCCCTTTCGTCCACTTCGCCGCAATGGGATATGATCCCGTCCCTGACTGCGTATGTAAGATTTAAATTATATTCTTCCCCGTCCGGTGACGGCAATGTTTCGATTTTATCCGTAAATCTCAGGCTGTTTCTCTCATGCCAGAAAGTGTCCCCCAGTTCCTTTTCGGCGATCTTTTTGAGTATGGTTTCCCCGAAATGCCCGAAAGGAGCGTGGCCTACATCATGCCCGGTGGCTATCGCCACTGCCAGTTCGGTGTTGAGCCCAAGGTATTTTGAAATCGTATAGCTTACCGAAGAGACATGATTGACATGTTCGATCCTGGTACATATATGATCATTCCTTGTGGCAAAAAAGACCTGGGTCTTATGTTTAAGCCTCCTGTATGCGTTGCAGTGTATAATCCTGTTGTAGTCCCTGGCAAAGGGGCTTCTTATGTCATCCTCCCTGTGATAAAGCATTTTCTGCCTTTGGATGCACTTCTCCCACTTCGGGTTTTCCTCGCTTATCGCCTCTTTTATAAACTGGTTGGCCATTGGACACATCACCCGCATTTAGATTAATTTATTAAATTTTATCATAATAAGTAATATACTGCCACGTACCCTTTCAAGGCAAAAATAAAAGGAGACGAAATTCCGCCTCCATGGTGCTTTTATTTTTCCTGGCTGTTAATTATATAAACCAAAAGATCAAAGCATGTGTCTTACCGACATATAGGCTCTGTTTATGCGTCTTCCAATGTTTCTGCCTGCCCTGTTGAGAGCGCGCATTGATCTGTCAAGCCTGAAATTCTCTTCTGCCAGTATGGAAAGTGCGGCACCCATCATTACACCCAAAATCATTCCGCCACCAAAACCTCTTCTCATGGCAATTAACCTCCCTATCTCATATTTTTCTTTTTTAGTATTCCAAAATATCTTAATTGAATACGCAGGAGCGTTTGACAGTTATTGCATGATGTTTTAAAATGAACGAAGGTTATAATTTGGAGGTAATTATGATAAACAGCGAGTTGAGGGAATCTTTGAAGAACAATCTCGGCATTGACATCTCTTCGGTATTGTTACCCAAAAAACACATTGACATGCGGAAATGGGCTGTTGTGGCATGCGATCAGTATACTTCAGAACCCGAATACTGGAAAGAAACAGAAGATTTTGTGGGTGATAATCCTTCAACATTGAGGCTCATTTATCCTGAAGCATACCTTGAAACCGAAAATGAAGAACAGAAATCAAAACGTATTTCAGATATCAACAACTGCATGAATGCATACCTTGAAAACAATATATTCCAGGAATACAGGGATACTATCGTCCTGGTGGAGCGGACATTCCGGAGCGGCGCAAAAAGACATGGTATTGTCCTTGCCGTGGATCTCGAGAAGTATGATTATTCAAAAGGTTCCCAAAGCCTGATCCGGGCCACTGAAGGCACCATTGTGGACCGGCTTCCGCCAAGGATAAGGATACGCGAAAATGCTTCCCTGGAGCTTCCCCATATCATGCTCCTCATTGACGACAGGGAAAGAACCGTAATTGAACCCCTTGTCAAAAGAGCCGATTCTTTTGAGCAGCTTTACTCATTTGAACTGATGAAAGACAGCGGATATATAAGAGGCTGGAAAATAACCGATGAGAAAGACATAGAAAACATGGCCGGTGCCCTCATGAAGCTGGCCGATCCTGACAATTTCAGAAAACGCTACAATGTGGACGAAGGCTATAATGTGCTCCTGTTTGCCGTTGGCGACGGGAATCACTCCCTGGCAACCGCAAAAGCATGCTGGGAAAATCTCAGGAAGACACTTGGGCCTGGGGAGATGGAAACACATCCTGCACGTTTTGCCCTTGTTGAAATTGTCAACCTTCATGATGAAGGCCTGGTATTTGAACCCATTCACAGAATCATGTTCAATGTTGACACGAAAGACCTTCTCAATGAATTCGTGGCATATTACAGGGAAAGAGGGGCATTTGTCTCAGCGGACAAAACCGGCACCAAAGGCCATATCATTAAATTTGTATCATCTTCAGAATCAGGCTGGCTCGTTGTTGAGAATCCTGATGCAAATCTTGATGTGGGAACACTGCAGAATTTCCTCGATTATTACATGAAGAAAAACCCGGAAACCGGAATAGACTATGTCCATGGCGAAAACATAGTCGAAAGGCTTGGCAGAAAACCTGGCAACATGGGCTTTTTCCTTTCCCCTATGGATAAGAATGAGCTGTTCAGGACAGTTATACTGGACGGGGCGCTCCCCAGGAAAACCTTTTCCATGGGAGAAGCTTCAGAAAAGAGATTTTACGTGGAAGCAAGAAAAATAAGGTAGAATAAATATCCGGGCAATAAAAAAAGAGTTTGCTGTGTCAGCCTTCCAGCTTGCTTTTCAGCATGCTCAGTATCTTCTTTTCCAGCCTTGATACCTGGACCTGCGAAATGCCCAGTTTTTTTGCGACGCTTTGCTGTGTCTGGCCCGAATAATAGCGCATCCAGATAAGCTTCCTTTCCCTTGCAGAAAGCTGGTTTAATGCGCTTATCAGGGACAGTTTCTCAACGGTGGCGTCCTCATTGTCATTCGCTTCGGTGATTATTCTGTCTATCAGGCAATTCTCCGAACCCTCATCATCCTCGAATTCCCTGAACAGGGATTCAGGCGTCCGGGAAGCTTCAAGCGCATGCACAACGTTTTCAGGCTCTTCATTCAAAGCCTCCGCAAGCTCATTGATTGTCGGCGGTCTGCCATACTTCTGTTCCAGCTTTTCACTGACGTCCTTTGCTTTAAGGGACAGTTCCTTCAGGCTCCGGCTAACCTTAATAGCGCCGTCATCCCTGAAATAGCGCCGTATTTCTCCCAAAATCATGGGTACGGCATAAGTCGAAAAGCGCACATTGAAGGACGGATCAAACTTGTCTACCGCTTTAATCAGGCCTATACAGCCGATCTGAAACAGATCTTCCATTTCCACGTTCCTGTTCTTGAATCGGCGGACGACGCTCCAAACCAGCCCGGTGTT
>Ga0134094_1002775_pt1 | contig 14035 bp, 10 predicted proteins | sample 5_1taG_FD_94458 | JGI IMG/M metagenome (GOLD analysis project Ga0134094, IMG submission 94458) | Switchgrass degrading microbial communities from high solid loading bioreactors in New Hampshire, USA - 5_19_20_110_A1 metaG | ecosystem: Engineered > Bioreactor > Semi-continuous > Anaerobic >... | reverse complement strand
CTGGATTGAAAACGATTCGATCCGCAGCGAGGGCAGCGACACCGACAGGTTCCGATGGCCAAACCGCTCGCTCACCCTCTGCACAAGCTCCGATATGTTGGTGTAATCGGATGAAGACAGCGACAGCAGGGCAATCTCTTCGTAACCGGTGTTTTTCAATGAGGCTTCAATTGCCTCGAGCACCTCTTCTACAGGCCGCTCGCGGACCGGGCGCATGATCATCCCTGCCTGGCAGAACCGGCAGCCGCGCGTGCAGCCGCGCATGATCTCGACCGCGACGCGGTTGTGAACCACGTCAATCGATGGCACCAGGAACTTCGTCACCGGTGGGGGCAGCTTGCTCACAATCCGCTTTATGACCGGCATCTGGGCCGCTTCGCTCAGCGGCGTAACGCGCTCAACCGTTCCGTCAGGGAAGTAATCGACCTTGTAAAGCGAAGGCACATACACTCCCTGGATGCCCGCCAGCGACTCCAGCAGATCCTTGCGCGGGCTTCCGCCTGCCTTCCATGCCTGAAAAACATCCACAACCTCGTGGATCACCTCTTCGCCTTCACCGATGACAAAGGCGTCGATGAAAGACGACATGGGTTCGGGGTTATAGGCGGCATGCCCGCCGGCAATCACCAGCGGCATATTGCGCTGGCCTTCGTCTGCCGCTTTCACGCGTTCTGTGGTGAACAGGGGCAGCCCGGCGAGATCGAGCATGTTGAGCACGTTGGTGTAGAGTGACTCATACGGCAGGCTGAAGCCGATGATGTCGTAGTCCGCCAGGGCATGTTTGCTCTCAAGGCCGTAGAGCGGGATGCCGTTCTCGCGCATGACCGCTTCCATGTCGGTCCACGGGGCGTAGACGCGTTCGGCCAGCGTATCCTGGCGTTTGTTTAACTGGTCGTAAAGGATCGCAATCCCCAGGTTGGGCAAACCGATATCGTAAACATCGGGAAAAGCCAGCGCTACCCGCGTTTTCACTTCGTTCCAGGGTTTTACAACCTGGTTTAATTCGCCGCCAACATAGCGGCCTGGCTTCTGGACGCGCAGCAGGACGCGTTCCAGGCGGCTTTCAATTTCAGATGGAGATAACATTATGACTATAAGGTTCCTTTATACATTCCACCGTCTACGGTGAGCATTACGCCGGTAATATAAGAGGCCGCCGGAGAGACCAGGAAGACCGCTGCATTGGCAAATTCTTCGGGGGTTCCCATTCGGCCCAGCGGGCTGTCCTGCGCCTGTTTCCGGATCTCTTCCTCGATGCTGGTGTTGTTGCGCCTGGCGCGCGATGTCATCAGATTGGTAATTCGTTCGGTCTCCGTCCAGGCGGGCAAGATTGAATTAAACCGGATGCCGTCTTTGCCCAGCTCTAAGGCCAACGTTTTGGTCAGGCCGACCGCCGCGGCGCGGATGCTGTTTGACAGCACCAGGTCAGGGATGGGCTGCTTGACGGAATAAGAAGTGATGGTGAGCACGCTCGCGCCGCCGTTCTCAGCGGCCGATTTTCGCAGGTGGGGCAGGGCGGCGCGGATCAGGCGGACGTGGCTCATCAGATTAAGGTTAAAGGCATCTTCCCACGCGGCGTCATCAAACCCTTCAAATGGCCCAGGCGGCGGGCCGCCCGCGTTCGAGACCAGCACATCTAACCGGCCCATCTGCGCAATTGTCTCGCTTACCAGTCGTTCCGGCGTTTCAGCGTCAGAGACATCCCCTGCCAGCCCGATGACGCGCGCCTGGGTCTCTGCGGCAATCTGCGCGGCGGCTTTGAGCGCGCTCTCTTCTTTCCGGCTGTTGACAACAACCTGCGCTCCTTCCTTTGCCAGTAAGAGCGCAGTGGCATAACCTAAACCCCGGCTGGAGCCGGTGACGAGGGCAACTTTGTCCTTTAAGCCAAGGTCCATTTTTTCTTCCTTAAATTGCTTTGCATCAGAATTTTTCTTAAAACGTGAAGTTCAGCCTTAGATCATCTCAATGCGGTGATCGATCAGCGGCAGGTCGGGCCAGTTTCGCTCGGTAAAAACAACGATCTGCTGCAGCAGGCGTTGATTTTGAATTGTATCATTGCTGATCGTTGTGCAGCCAATGATCGTATCCTGCCATACATCTTGAAGATCGATCTCAGCCGTGGCGACGTTAAATTCGCGGTGCAGCCTCGACAGTACCGGCTTGATTTTACCGCGCTTCTCCTTTAGAGATGAGCAGCCCGGCAGGTGCAAATGGAGGGTTAGGAGGCCAATGGACATCTTGTTTTATGACCGGTGAAAATTCTGATACGATGGATCAGGTTGGATCCCATAAGATTGATCCTTAATGTAATCGATAGCCGTACAGCCGTCAATCCTACAAATGTCATGGATCGTTGAACCGATTACACCCCTTTTCCGGGTCTTTAGACATTGCCCGGACTGAAATCAAGAGACCTGTTTTTCCTCTCTTGCACAAAGTGTATCCGGCGGGTACAATGACTTGTCACACTCATGATGACGCAAATTCGATTGTCCTGCCATTTTTTAGTTACCCTTCGCCCTGCGGGCGCTTTACAGGTGCTTGCTTGACGAATGGAAAATTAGAAACACTGGTATTAATAAAATGAACGAAGAAACGACCGCCTACCAGGAAGCCCTGAATTACATTTACAGCTTTGTCGATTACAGCCTGACCCGCAACCTTCAATTTTCTCCGGAGAAATTCGATCTAAATCGAATGGTTGTTTTTCTCGAACGGCTGGGAAATCCGCACAAGCAGTACCCGGTCATCCATGTCGCCGGAACAAAAGGGAAGGGATCGACGGCTGCGATGATTGCCAGCAGCCTCCGCACCTCAGGTTATCGCGTAGGGTTCTATTCATCACCGCACCTGTCCGTGTTTAACGAGCGCATTCAGGTGGATGGGACGCCAATTGATTCCGAGGTTTTGGTCGATCTTGTAGAAGAAGTGAAACCGGTCGTCGCGCAAATTGAACGGCTGACGACTTTTGAGATCACAACGGCCATAGGCTTTCTCTACTTTGCCCGCCAGAATATCGATGTCGCTGTCGTGGAGGTTGGCCTGGGCGGGCGCCTGGATGCGACAAACGTGGTTGACCCGCTGGTTTCCGTGATCACCGCTATCTCGCTGGATCACGTAGCGGTGTTAGGCGATACGATCGCAAAAATTGCCTATGAAAAGGCCGGAATTATCAAACCCGGGCGGCCTGTGGTGATGGCCCCGCAGCACGATGAGGCTCGCCAGGTGATTGAGCAGGTATCTCAAGAACGGGGCTGCCCGCTGATTGAAGTTCAGAAGGACTTCGCCTACCAGCCCGTTTCCCATTCTCTGGAGGGACAGGCCTTCAATCTGTCTAAAAACGGTGCATTGCAGGCGGAAGACTTCCATATTCCCCTTTTGGGGCTTCACCAGATTGAAAATGCCGCCACTGCTTATGCCGCCCTGCAGATCGCCCGCGATCAAGGGCTTAAGCAAATTTCAGCACAGGCAATTCGCAAAGGCTTTGCTGAAGTGCAGTGGCCCGGGCGTTTCGAAGTGCTCCGCCGCGATCCGCCGGTGATTGTCGATTCGGCCCACAATCGTGATTCCGCTCACCGGCTGGCCCAGGCGCTCGAAGATTACCTTCCGGGCAAGCCCGTCGTGCTTGTCTTTGGCGCATCAGAGGACAAAGATCTCGAGGGCATGTTTGCCGAGCTGCTTCCGCACGTTCGCTACCTTGTTGCCACCCAGTCTGTCCATCCGCGGGCAATGGATGTTGGGAAAATGATCGAACTCGCCCGTAATTATGGATGTCCCGGAGAAGCCGTTTTGCCGTTAGAAAACGCCCTGGCAGTCGCGTTGGAGAGAGCCGGTAAAGAAGCAGCGGTTGTTGCAGCCGGAAGCCTCTTCATCGCCGCAGCCGTTCGCGATACATGGCATAAATGGCAGGCAGAATCTGCTGCGCTCCCTGAGCAAAAGCAGGAATAAGAATCGATCGTTAAGGATTTAATTTGTTGCCGGGCGGCGAAGCCGCCTCAAAGCAACAAAGGCCTATTTTTCGCAGGAAATGATTTATGAAAGATGATTGGTCAAGATCGGATATACCGGAAGATTTCACAACCGGTTTGCACCAACGAACAGAGGAACTCTATCGAGTGCCTGACGCTGAACCAGACCGTGATGGGCTGATTGAGTGCCCGGTTTTTATCATGCGCGATATGGTCGTTTACCCGCGCATGATCTCCCCGGTCTTTATTGAGCCGGGGCAGAATCTTCTGGCTGTCCAAGAAGCGCAGATGGAAGAATCAACCATGATCGCGGTCGTTCTGTCGGACGGGGAGATTGAAGATCCTGTTCCAGAGGATTTTCTGCCCGTGGGCGTTGAGATCGCGGTTGGCCGCCTGATAAGCCTCTCAGATGGAAACAGTTCGGCGCTGATCCAGGGGCGCAGGCGGGTTGAGCTCGTCGAATTCACCCAGACAGAACCTTACTACCGCGCCAGAGTGCGCCCGATCTACGAGCCAACTGAAGTGGACCGCCAGACGGATGCCCTGATGCGCACAGCACGTGATTATTTTGAGCGCTGCGTGCAGCTCGACCGCAGCCTGCCTGATGAAGCGCATTTATTCTCAATCAATATTCAAGAGCCGGGCTGGCTTGTCGATATGATCGCTACAGCCATCTCGCTGCCTTTCAAAGAACGCCAGACGCTGCTCATGCTGCCTGACCCCACCGAGCGTCTCAAGCGGATCAACTGGCTGCTGGCGCAGGAGCTGGATGTGCTTGAGCTGGAAGATGAGATCCAGAATCAGGTGCAGAACGAGGTTGACCGCAGCCAGCGAGAGTTTTATCTGCGCGAACAAATGAAAGCCATCCAGACGGAATTGGGCGAAGGGGATATCTGGGTGCGTGAAGTGGCTGAACTGCGCGAACGCATTGAGAGCACCGAAATGCCCGAAGAAGCCCGTCTCGCTGCGCGGAAGGAGATCGACAGGCTGGCGCAAATGCCTTCAATGGCTCCAGAAGTTGGGATTATCCGCACCTACCTGGACTGGATTTTAGAGCTCCCCTGGGCCGTCAGCACGGAAGATAACCTGGATGTATCCCATGCCGCCAGCATCCTGGACCAGAACCATTTTGGCCTGAAAGATGCCAAAGACCGCATCCTGGAATACATTGCGGTTCGCAGTCTCAAGCCAAAGCGCATGCGCCAGCCCATTTTATGCTTTGTTGGGCCGCCTGGGACCGGGAAAACGTCGCTGGGGCAGTCGATCGCGGCGGCGCTGGAGCGCAAATTCGTCCGCGTATCGTTGGGCGGCGTGCGCGACGAGGCAGAGATTCGCGGCCACCGGCGCACCTATATCGGCGCTTTGCCCGGGCGCATTCTTCAAACCATCCGCCGCGCCGGAACGAACAACCCGCTCTTTATGCTGGATGAGATTGATAAACTCGGCGCAGATTTCCGCGGCGACCCGGCAGCCGCGCTGCTCGAAGTGCTCGACCCCGAGCAGAATAACGCATTTTCCGACCACTATCTGGAGATCCCCTTTGACCTTTCAAAGGTGATGTTCATCACGACTGCCAACGGGATTGGGTCAATTCCTCCGGCGCTGATGGACCGCATGGAATTGATTGAATTTCCTGGGTATATCGAAGAGGAAAAGCTTGAGATTGCGAACCGGTTCCTGATCCCCCGCCAGATCGAAGAAAGCGGTTTGGAGGAGCATGAACTCCAGTTTCAAGAACAGGCGGTCCGGCGAATTATCCGGGAATATACCTATGAAGCCGGCGTGCGCAACCTGGAGCGTGAGATTGGAAGAATGTGCCGGAAGATCGCGCGCCTGAAATCGGAGAAAAAAGGATTTCCGCACCGCCTGAACCCGCAGCATGTCGAAAAATTCCTTGGCCCGCCGCAGTTCTTCCAGACTGAAGCCGAACGCCAGGATGAAATTGGCGTCGCGACGGCAGTCGCCTGGACGGAGAATGGTGGAGAGATTATGCCGGTTGAGGTATTAATCCTCGAGGGCAAAGGAAATTTGCAGATCACCGGGCAAATTGGCGAAGTCATGCAGGAATCGGCCCAGGCGGCGCTGTCATACTTGAAGTGGCATTCGCGTGATTTCGGCCTGGACCCGGAGGTTTACGAAGGGCTGGATATTCATATCCATATCCCAGAGGGAGCGATTCCGAAGGATGGACCGAGCGCGGGGATCACCATCGCTACAGCGATCATCTCGGCCTTTACTGAGCGCAGAGTCTACAAAGAAATCGGTATGACCGGCGAGATTACGCTGCGCGGGCGCGTGCTGCCAGTGGGCGGCGTGCGTGAAAAAGTGCTCGCGGCGCACCGTGCCGGGCTGCGCACGATTATCATGCCAGAACGCAACCAGAAGGACCTGGTTGACGTGCCGAAAAGGGTGCTCGCTGACCTGAAAATCGTCCCGGTCACGCATATGGACCAGGTGCTTGAAGTGGCGCTTTACCCGCCGACCGGTGAAAAGCCCGAATGGCTTAAACGCCATAATCGCAGTGAGGAAGAATCAGAAGGGGAAGAAAGTAACGAGTAGAGCGCGCCTGAATAGTATTTTTGGAGGTCACAACCGCCAATTGCAGCGGTTGTGACCTCCAAAAATTTAATATGCCGGCAATAGATTGGGCAGATGTTTTTGGGGCAATCTCTCAGGAAAATGCTTCTTACTCTCGTTCCACTGCGCGGGCAGCTTCCCGGTTGCTCTGCAGCGTAGCGATGCCGTTGCGCACCTGAGTGGAAATGCGCTCCAGTTCTGCGTCCAGTTTTATGAGGGTTTGAAGCACATAGTCGTCTGCTTCGCGCCGGGTCTGTTCGGTCTCCAGCCGCGCCTGTTCGATGATCTCCTCTGCGCGCGCTCTGGCAGCTTCGACGATCCCATCACGTTCGACCATCTGCTCGCTCTTTTCGCGGGCCAATGCCAGAGTCCGGTCGGCTTCTTCTTTTGCCTGAGCCAGGATGCGGTCTCGCTGCGCCAGAAGCTGCTGCGCTTTCTTGATCTCTTCTGGGATTGAGACACGCATCTGGTCAATCAGGTCGAGGATGCGCTCTTCGTCGATCAACACGCTGTGCGTGAACGGAATAGGGCGGCTTTCATTGAATAATTCCTCTAACCGGTCAACGAGATGTAAAATATCCATTCCATCCTCCGCGATAATTCAATGAAAGAAGATGCAAGATTAGGACCAAAACCTGTAAAACAGCCGTGCGGCTTAATCTCGCAGTGATGTCATTGGGACGACCTGCTGGCCTTCCCCAAGTTCAAGAAATTTATTCTTTAATGCACGCGCAACGTGCAGAGGAACCATGCTGCTCACATCGCCAGAAAGAGAAGCGATTTCGCGCACGGTTGATGAGGACAGGAATGAGTGCTCCTCGTTTGTAATGAGCGCCACGACTTCAATGTCTTCTGCCAGCCGGTGGTTGGCAAGCGCCATGCGAAACTCGTACTCAAAATCTGAAAAGACCCGCAAACCGCGAACGATCACCTGTGCGCCGATTTCGCGGCAAACGTCGACGGTCAGGCCGCTGTAGCCAATTACGCTGATTTTGGGCTCCTCCTGAAAGGTCTGCTTTACCAGGCTGAGGCGTTCTTCCGGGCTGAACAGCAGATTCTTTAAAGGCCGGTCGTACACAGCGATATATAGCGCATCAAACAGGCGCGCAGCGCGCCGGGCAATATCTATGTGACCATAGTGGATCGGGTCAAAAGTACCAGGGAAGAGCGCTCGGACCATTTTAACTGATATCTCCTCTACCACCGCCCCAAAACTGCTTCAGCTTTGCTGCAAGAAGCTGGTATTCGGGGCTTTCCAATTCGGGGTCCTCCTGGAAAAGGGCCTGTGCTTGCTGGCGCGCCTTTTCGATCAGGCGTACATCGGTCAGACTGGCTAACCGTAATTCTGAGAAACCGGCCTGACGGGTTCCCAGGAACTCGCCGGGGCCGCGCTGCTGCAAATCGCGCTCTGCCAGTACAAATCCATCATTGGTTTCAGCCATGACGGCAAGGCGCTCATTTTCTACGGCATCCTCTTTATCTGGAATCAGCAGGCAGTAGGACTGTGAATTCCCACGGCCTACACGTCCTCGCAGCTGGTGCAGCTGCGCCAGACCAAAGCGGTTCGCGCCTTCAATGAGCATCACGGTTGCGTTGGGAATGTCGACGCCAACTTCAACCACGGTTGTTGAAACCAGTATATCGAACTCGCGGTCGCGGAAGCGTTTCATGACCGCTTCTTTTTCTTCTGGTTTTAACCGCCCATGAAGCAGCCCAATCGAAAGGTTGGGGAAAACTTCCTTTTGCAGGCGCGCGTGTTCTTCGACGGCTGAAAGCGCGGGCTGCAGTCTTTTGCTTTCTGGTAGCAGGGCATCTTCATCGCCGCCGTTCTGCTCAACCATTGGGTAAATGATGAACGCCTGCCGGCCTTTATCGATCTGCGAGCGGATCAGATGATAGGCTCGCTCGCGTTCAACCGGGCGCAGAACGTGCGTGCTCACCGGCTGCCGGCCTGGGGGCATTTCATCCATAACCGTCAGATCCAGATCGCCGTAAACCGTCAGCGCCAGCGAGCGCGGAATGGGCGTGGCAGTCATGACCAGCAGGTGCGGGTTTTGCCCCTTCGAGCGCAGTGTCGCGCGTTGAGCGACGCCAAAACGGTGCTGTTCGTCAATAACAGCCAGCTGCAGGTGTTTGAACTGCACCGGCGATTCGATCAGGGCATGCGTGCCGATGACGACCTTGATCGAGCCGTTCGCCAGCCCTTCACGGATCTCTTGTTTCTCTGCTTCAGGGGTATCGCCGATCAGCAGGCGAATCTCGCCGGGCCGGAGCGGATAGGAGCTTTCTGCCAGTTGATCGCCGGTTGGCTGTTGGTTTTCATCGGCTTCCGCCGGTATGCCTGCCTGGGCCTCCGGCGTTTCTGCATCCGCCGCCTGCACCGCAATCTGCTGCCCTGCAAGCAGGCGGGTCAGGCTGCGGTAATGCTGCTCGGCAAGAATGCTGGTCGGGGCCATTACAGCAGCCTGCGCGCCGTGACGCGCGACCATTGCAATCGCGAGGGCAGCGACCACGGTCTTTCCTGACCCAACGTCGCCTTGAATGAGCCGGTCCATTGGACGGCCAGAGGCCAGATCTGTCCTGATATCTGCCAGCGCGCGTTTCTGGGCCCCGGTGAGCGGAAACGGCAGCCGGTCAATCTGCTGGTCCAGCCATTCCTGAGGGGTATCAAATACCTGCGCGACAGCCGTCTGCCAGGTCCGTTTCTGGCGCAGCACGCCCATCTGCAGCAGGAAAATTTCGTCAAATGCCAGCCGCCAGCGCGCAACATCCAGAAGATCCTGCGATTCAGGGAAATGGATGTTCAGCAGCGCCGTGGATAAATCAACCAGTTTTACCGCGCTGCGCACCTTCTCAGGCAGGTAATCCTGCACGCGCGGGGCCCAGTATGTGACCGTCTGGTAAATCATGCGGCGTAAATTTTTCTGGGTCAGGCCGGCTGTCAGCGGATAGACCGGTACGATGCGGTTGGTATGGAGATGATCCTGCTCGATCGGCTCAATTTCGGGATTGGTCATTACCAGACGGCCCAGATACTGATCCACTTTACCCGAGAGCACAACCTGCGTTCCAGGAGCGTAGCGGCTGGTCAGCCAGGGCTGGTTGAACCAGTTAACGCGCAAAAAGCTGGTGCCGTCGCTGATCACCGCTTCGGTCATTTGCAGCTTGCCGCCGCGAATGGGCCGGGTGATGATGTTCTGAATAGTACCCAGGATGGTTGTCTCTTCCCCGTATTCCAGCCGGTTGATTGGTTTGAGCTGGCTGTAATCGTCGTAGCGGCGGGGGAAAAAATAGAGCATATCTTCAAGGGTGTACAGGCCCAGCGTTGAGAGCATCTGCGCTATTCGGGTTCCAACGCCTGGGAGCACCTGAACCGATGCACCTAATCCAGAATCGGCTGCGGAAGAGTAAGCCTTCGCGCCAGTCCGCTGGCCGCGAGGGGTGGGTGTATCCGAAGCAGATTTTTGCTGCCTGGGCGCAAGCTTGCGCCCGGTTTCCGGCATCGGAATCGGCTCTGGCTCGCTGCTTTTCTCAGCTGCGGCGCCGGTGTTCCGGCTGCTCTGCATCAGTTGATTGATCAACTGCGAGAGCATCTCTGCTCGTTTTTCGGGATCCAGAGAAGGGTAAGTTTTTAACCCATTCGTGACAACCTGGATGAGCTCGTCATCCAGGTTGTTCGCGCGCGCTTCGTTTTCCCAGGCAGGAAGGATTTTATCCAACCCGCCGACAACGGCGCGATTATCGTATCCTCGTTCAACTTCGAGTCTAAAGAATTTTTGAAGCTTTTCAATGGAAGACTGCATAGCATAATTTTACCGCAAACTAGATTAATATTATCTCCCCAGGTCGATTTTTTCTACCGTTACTATTCCCACCGTGCGCGGGCCCATCAGCGTAGCGAGCGGAAGATTAATGGTGTGCTCGCTGTAAGGGGTTTGCGCAAAGCAGCTCTGAGCGTATTCTCGCATCTGCCGGGCTTCTTGCGTCAGGTTGGGAATGCTTTGGATGAACGCAATATGATGAAGCTCATCAAACTCGCTGATGAACTCTTGCATAAAATCGACCAGGCCTCGCATGTTGCGCACCTTTTCTATCGCGCTGAGCTGGCCCTCTTCCAGGGTGAAGACCGGCATAACGCCCAGCATTTCGCCCACAAACGCTTGCGCGGAGTCAACAAAGCCCGCATGGCGCAGATAGGACAGGCCAGGCGTGCAGAGCGCCATATAAGTATGCGGAATCTGGCTGCGAATCATCTGCACAATTTCGGAGGAAGACTGCCCGCTGGCCGCAGCTTCTGCAGCCATTTGCACCAGCAGTCCCAGGCCCACTGAGATGGTCTGCGAGTCAATCACGGCAATGTTCGTGCGTCCCTGGACGATCTTCGCGGCCTCCGTAGCATTCTCATAAATCGGATTTAAACTGGCGGAAGTCAGGATTGCAATAATGTCGCTGTAATAACGGCCAAGATTGAAAAATAATTCTTGAAACGTCTCCGCGGAAGGAGAGATTAAACGGGGGTTTAACTGCTCGCTGGCAGTTGGCGGAAGGTCAGTAGCCCGTATTTCGCGGCCTTCTTTATACAGCTTACCGTTAATCTCTACGTCAAATGAAATTACCCGGACGTCGTTCCGCCCAGAAAATCCCAACTGTGGAAATTGCGCCGAGCTGTCGGTGAGAATGCAAATTGAGCCCATAACAGATCTTATTCAATCGAAATGATGAATTGATAGTGCGGCTGGCCGCCTTCGTGCAATTCGATTTCGTGCGAGGGATAGCGAGAACGGATGCCGTCGACGATGCGGTTGACATCCTGGCGTGAAATATTCGCGCCGTAAAACAGGGTAATTCGTTCCCGATCTTCCGTATCTGCCTTTTCCAGCAAGGTCAGGCAGGCTTCGTCGACAGTTTGAGCCGATGCAACCAGCTTGCCGTTGTGCAGCGCGATTGCCTGACCCTCCTGCACATTCACCCCATTCAACTCAACCGACCGGGTAGCAACGGTAATTTCACCTGTCTCGACTTCTCTGATCGCCTCTTCCATTTCTTCTGCGATTTGATCGATGTTGCCATCCTGGTCATGCCGCAGCATTGCAGAAAGGCCCTGCGGAACGCTTGTGCATGGGATCACGACCACTTTTTTGACCGTTACGCGGGCGGTCTGCTGGGCGGCTAAAATGATGTTTTTGTTGTTCGGTAGAATGATGATTTTATCTGTCGGCAGGTTTTCAATTGCGCGCAGGATCTCTTCTGTGCTGGGATTCATCGTCTGCCCGCCTTCTACAATTGCAGAAGCGCCCAGGCTGCCGAAGATGCGAGAGATTCCCGGCCCCGGCGAGACTGCGACGACAGCCACCTGCCCCGGTTCGACTGGAGCCAGTGAAAGCTTGCTGACTTTCGCCTTTTCGATGTCTTCCATCTGCGCCATCAGGTTCTCGATGCTGACCTTCGTGATCGTCCCTAACTGCATGGTGTAATCGATAGGGCTGTATCGTTTCTCGGTCGGCACGTGAATGTGCAGGCGGTACATCCCTTCTCCCTCGCCAAGCTGGATTGATGTGCCCATTTCGGTGAGGTCGTTATAGAAATGCTCCAGATCGAGAGGGCTGGCAGGCCGGAAATCGATCACCACCTCATAATCTTGCCCAGGCTCGATGTCCTCGATCTCATCCATCTTCATCGATGACAGCGGTTGAACAGAGGCCAGCGGGGTTTCTAGCGATTGGCCTTTCAAGTAGCGCAGCATGCCTTCAAAGATGAAGAACAACCCTTTTCCGCCTGAGTCGACCACGCCGGCTTGCTTTAAAATCGGAAGGAGCTCGGGCGTGTGATTCACAGATCTGTCGGCTGCTTCGACCAGAATCTCCAAGATATCCACTAATTCGGTCTTTTCTGCGACGGCTGTTTCGGCGGCCGCTGCCACATCCTTGGCGACGGTCAAAATGGTTCCTTCTACAGGGCGGACGACGCCTTTATAGGCGGTGTTGCGGGCTTCACCCAGCGCCTGGGCAAGCGCAGGCCCGTTGATTGTTTCAAGGTTATCTAACCCGCGGGCCAGTCCGCGCCATAATTGAGAAAGGATAACCCCTGAGTTCCCGCGCGCGCCCATTAACGCGCCCTGCGCGACGGCGTGAGCCATTTTTCCGGCGTTGCGCTCGCCAGAGCGAGCAATCTCTGCGTAGGCTGCTTGCATGGTGAGCAGCATATTCGTGCCTGTATCACCATCTGGAACGGGGAACACATTCAATGCATTTACGATCTGTTGATTCGTTCTCAGCCAGGTCATCCCAGCTTCAACAAGTTGCTTAAGACCCTGCCCGTCCAATTTATCGGCGTGGGCAAGGTTGCGGCCATCTTCCATGGCTGAAATTTGTTGGTCAATACTCATAGTTCTCCAACGACCCGAAGATAAAGATAATTTCGGTAAATCTCAAAAAAACATGCCTGTTGTATCACGATTTAAAGCGCTGATTAGTCCGGGTTGCTAATGCGCAGACCGCGAATATGTACATTCACCTGGCTAACCGGCAGGCCAAACACTTTCTCCACCTGATAGCGGACATTATCAGATACGCTGGCTGCGACAGACTTGATCCGCGTGCCATATTCGACAATGATGAATAAGTCGATCTGGATCGCCCTGTCGTCATAACGGACGTCAACGCCCAGCGCAGGGTCCTTCACCAGGACTTGAGCAAGCCCTTCCGCAAGGTTCTTTGCCGCCAATCCGACAACCCCGTAGGATTGCAGCGCAGATTGATATGCGACGGTGGAAATGGCTCGATATGAGACGTAGATATTTCCAAGCGGATTGTTTCCTTCTTTCATCCAGATACCCTTTGTTAAAATAAACAGCGATGCTTGATCTTGGTTACGAGTTGTGGTAAAATCCCACCTTGTTCTGCGGGATTTTTATGCCTGCACATCTCCAGCAATTATGGTTACGAAAGGATCCTTACAATGGCAAAGTGCGATCGATGTGGCAAAGCCACGACATTTGGACATAACCGCAGCTTCTCGATGCGTGCCACCAGCCGGACCTTTCGCCCCAATCTCCAGAAGGTAAGAATTATGGAAAATGGGCGGCTGGTTCGAAAGACGCTCTGCACAAGCTGCATTCGGACACTGGCTAAAACTGCGTAAATTCCTGGTTTGTTGGCAGAAATCGCGGCATTCAGCCGTGATTTTTGTTTTAAAGTGCTTAACCGAACCGGTTTGGATCATTCTTAAAGCAGTCTGCATTATACCGGCACCGCGTCGCGAAGTTGTTGAATCCCTGCGGCAATCCCATCTGGGTGTTTGTAGATTGCAGTAGCGGCGACGAACACGCGTGCGCCTGCCATATAGGTCTGAGGCAGGGTCTGCGTTGTGATGCCGCCGTCAACTTGAATTAAGGTTGAAAGGCGCTTTTTCTGGATCATGTCGCGCACCTGGGAGATCTTCGGTACAACCTCGGGGATGGATGCCTGGCCAGAAAAACCAGGGTTGACCGT